>Ga0302238_1001161_pt1 | contig 22640 bp, 17 predicted proteins | sample AAG_UR_Asn_MG_FD_193527 | JGI IMG/M metagenome (GOLD analysis project Ga0302238, IMG submission 193527) | Enriched activated sludge microbial communities from anaerobic digester in WTTP, New Holstein, Wisconsin, United States - AAG_UR_Asn | ecosystem: Engineered > Bioreactor > Anaerobic >... | reverse complement strand
GGATGGGGGAGGCCTTCTACGATCAGCAGGACTACAAAAAGGCCATAGAGTGCTTCGACAAGCTGCTGTCGCTCTATCCGGACGGTAACAAGGTTCCGGATGCCCTGCTCAAGACAGCGCTTAGCTACCAGAATCTCGGTGATGCGGCCACGGCCAAGAGTTGGTCGGAGAGGCTTCTTGCAACCTATCCCCAAACCGCAGCGGCCGCTGTGGCCAGGGAGAAGATACGCTCTGATTGGTAATGAGGGAGAACATGAGGCGCCTAACTACTATCGCTCTTGCACTTCTCTTTGCTGGGATGGGAAATGTCCCCGATGCCCTGGCGCAGTACGAGGAGACCATGGGCATGGAGCCCGACATCGTGACCACGTATCCGGCTATCACCGGCGAGCGAATCTACATCGTGGAAGAGGGTGATACTCTCTGGGATATTGCCGAGCAATTCTTCGATGATGCCCACTTCTGGCCGACACTGTGGGCCTTCAACCCACAGATCACCAACCCACACTGGATCTACCCGGGGGATTGGGTCGTGATAGTTCCAATCAGCATGATTGGTTCCGGACCGGGATTCGTCTGGGCCTCGTCCAGGTATACTCAGCAGGCCACTGAAGTCATGGTGGTAGCCCGCTCCAGGGGCTTCATCCCAGAGCGAACCTTCAAAGAGAGTGGCAAGATACGGCACTCCAGGGAGGAGAAGCAGCTTCTGGGACAATATGATGAAGTGTATATGGAGTTCTATATACCAAAGAAGATAAAAAGGGGCGAAGAATTCACAGTTTATAAGATTGAGGGCGAGGTTTTCCACCCCATTTCTAAAGAGCGCATGGGCTACAAAGTCAAGCACCTCGGCGTTACCAAGGTCTTGGGCGCCGAGAAGCGCTTCGTAAAGGGCCTGCTCTTCACGACTTATGAAGAGATTGAGCGTGGAGATCTGGTGACCGACATCTTCCAGCACCAGTTCGTCGTAGGGCCCAAGGCCAACAAGGTTGACCTTGACGCAGTCATCGTCGACGCCTTTGAGGAGACCAACTACCTTGGCGAACACCACTATGTCTTCCTGGACAAGGGGCGCAATGACGGCGTTCAGGCCGGGAACCGGTTCGTCGTCGTGACACGGGGCGATGGCTACGTGGAGGTGGCCAAAAAGGACAGGGATGATCTCCCCGAGGAGAACGTCGGCGAAATCATGATTGTTGAACCGTATGACAATACGTCTCTTGGAATTATTACTAGAAGCGTTAACGAGATCAAAGTCGGCCAGAAGTGCCAGATGAGAACCACATACGGTGTTAGAAAAGCACCAGAAATGCAGAAGCCCAATCGTCCCGTGTCTGGACGCTGAATCCGCAGAAGTTAAATCCGCCAGATCGCCCACGAACCGTGATCAAATACGGCCAGCGCACCTGCTTGGTGAGCCGCTGTCCACGTTGGATCATGGAGAGTGACAGACAGTTTCTTGGTGCTCGTAGCCTTTGACTTCGGATTGATCAGAGGCTATCATGCCGGCCCGACGGAGGGCGCCTTGGGTACTCGAGATATCCTTGTAGTTGGAGCCGGTCTGGCCGGCCTGTCCACGGGCTGGTACGCTCGTCGTGCGGGTCTGGATGTGCGCATTCTTGAGGCGGCCCATCACCCCGGTGGTGTCGCCGTCACCAACCGCGAGAATGGGTACCAGTTTGATGTGACCGGGCACTGGTTGCATATGCGGGATCCCGGCATCAGACAAGATTTTGGCCCGCTTACACCGATGGTCTCGGTAGAGCGCCGCAGCATGATTTTCACCCACAACCGGTTCGTCGCCTACCCCTTCCAGAGTAACCTCCGCGACCTGCCCGATGAGGTGAAGATCCGCTGTCTCATGGATGCCATTGAAGCCCACTGCAGGAGAGGGCGCGGTATGCCCGAACCAGACTCTTTCGGTGACTTCGTGTTGCACCACTTCGGCGAAGGAATCGCTAACGAGTTTATGTTTCCATATAACGAGAAGCTTTGGGGCGTGGCGCCTAACGAAATATCCCACGCTTGGACCCAGCGCTTTGTTCCTGTCCCCGACATTAAAGGGATCGTTGACGGCTGTTTCACCCAGAAGAACCTGTCGGCGGGCTACAATGCATCGTTCTCCTACCCACCCCAAGGCGGAATCGACAACTTCTCCAAGGCCATCGCAGCTCAGGTGCCTGGCATCGAGTACGGGAAGAGGGTGGTCAATCTTTCAGTGAAAGACCGGTGGCTCGAACTGGACGATGGAGAGCGCCAGCACTTCGACCTCCTTGTCTCTTCCATGCCGCTTAAGAGCCTCATCGGCATGATCGTTGACGCACCGGAAGATGTTCGACAAGCCGGGGATGCTCTCCGCTGCACCTCCCTCAACTACTTCGACCTCGGCCTCAACAGACCCGCACTCGCCGGATTGCACTGGGTCTACCTGCCGCAACCCGGATTGCCAGTCTATCGCCTGGGGTGCTACTCCAATGCCATACCATCCATGGCCCCGGAAGGCTGCTCCAGCGTCTATGTAGAGTTGGCCTCCGGTGTGCCGCTCGATGAGCAGGTGGCCCTCGACTCCACGCTCGAAATCATCACCGCTATGGGTGCCCCGGTCACCCGCGAAAACGTTGAAGTGTTGAAATTGCGAAGAGAAGAATTCGCATATGTAATATATGATAAGAACTACGAGTCAGCAAGACGGATTTGCCTCGACTATCTGGAAAACAATGGAATTTATGCGATAGGTCGCTATGGTAAATGGGTGTATGCTTCAATGGAGGATGCACTTATGGATGGCCGTGGTGTTGTTGAAAGGATTATGGAGAAAGCATAATGGATAAAGAAGAACGAAAAGGTGTTATAAATGGGGATGAGAGTTCAGAAACCCCGATGGTTTCTATTATTATCCCTGTCTACAACGAAGAGCCGATAATATATGGAAGTATTGTTGAGCTTGTGGAACGAATGGGTGAGTTTAACTTCCAGTATGAAATTCTTGTCTGTGAGAATGGTAGCACAGATAAGACACTTGAGGTGGCTAAAGCCCTGGAGAGAAAATACCCCCATGTGAGAGCTTTCCACGCCCCCGAGCCGAACTACGGAGCGGCCCTTCGCTTCGGCATTGAGCGGGCAAGAGGTAAGTTTATCATATCCGACGAGATCGATATCCTTGATGTCAGCTTCTACCGCAGAGCCCTGGAGGCCCTTGTCTTTGACCAGGCCGATCTTGTTGTGGGCTCTAAGCTCCACGCCGACTCACAGGACAAGCGCCCCTTCATGCGCCACGTCGCCAGTAAGGTGATAACGGGCATGCTCAGGGTGTTCCTCGGGTTCAAAGGCACCGACACCCACGGACTCAAGGCATTCCACAGAGAGCGCCTGATTCCTGTGGTTAATGCGTGCATCGTTGACAAGGATCTCTTCGCCTCAGAGTTCGTCATAAGGGCGGAACGGGACGAATACAGAATCCTGGAGATTCCCATCGAAATCCTCGAGAAGCGAGCCCCCTCTATCAACCTGTTCAAGCGAGTTCCCAACGTCCTGGGTAACCTCGTCAAATTGTTTGTTGCTATTAGAATCAAGGGCTGAAGACAGGGCGGATATGTCTAAAGGTTCCAAACCAGCCTTAGGATTCGACGACTGCCTCTTCGTTTCGGTGGATGTCGACTCCTTCGACCGATATCTGTCGATATACGGTGTGGCTGATCCCACGCTTCGTGAGGAACTGGTCGAACGAACCTGGACATTGGGCGTGGAGCGTTTCCGGGCCCTCTTCGACGAACTGGCAATACCGGCCGTCTTCTTCACCGTGGGCGAGGACCTGGCCAATGCCACAGCAGGGCAAGTTGCCCGTAGCCTGGCGTCGGGCGGGCACGCCATGGGAAACCACACCCAGACTCATCGCTATGACTTCATCCGGTTGCCGGAATCGCAGGCCAGGGTGGAGGTTGAGGCGTGTCAGGAGAGCATCGCTGGGGCAGTGGGAACCCGGCCTCTTGTCTTCAGGGCCCCGGGGTACAACATGACGGCTTCCACCTATGCGCTGCTGGAGCAGGCGGACATTCCGTTCGATTCGAGTCCTTTGCCATCGTACCCGTATCTGGGGCTAAAATACGCCGTGATGGCCTCCCTCGTTGCCAGAGGCAGAAAGAGCAGCTCTATTTGGGGCAACCCAGCCCATTTTCTTGGCTCCAGAAAGCCCAAGTTGAGAGGAAACGTCACGGTGCTGCCCTGCGCCACTACACCCTGGCTAAGAGTGCCGGTCATCGGGACGTTCATGTCCGTGCTTCCCTCTGCCGTTGTGGACGCCATGGCTTCGGCGCTGGAAGGACCGGGGTTTGTAGCCCTGGAGTTCCACGCCATTGACCTTGTTAATTGGCAGGAGGATGGATTGCCAGAAGCATTGAAGGCTTCCCGGGACACTAACATCCCCGTTTCCATCAAACGTGACAGGTACAAGCGTTTTCTTGAGCGGATGCTGCGCAACCATCGACCCTGGGTGCCGCACCCGCCAGAGGCCTGAGTCGCATGGTCCTAACGGCTGGCCCGTATCCCGACCCGTGCCCCAGCCAGTTGCATCAAGTGAGGCTTGTTCGGAGCCACCGGGTAGGGTCAAGAATGGTAGTCACTCGTTTTGCAGGAGAAATGCAATGGTCGAAATTCAGCCCTTGAAGGGGTTTCGGGACTATGGTCCAGAAGAGATGATGGTGCGAGAGCGGATGATCGCAAAGGTTCGGACCGTCTTCGAATCGTTCGGGTATATGCCCATCCACACTCCAGCCCTTGAGTACGCCGAGATTCTCTTGGGAAAGTATGGGGACGAAGGCGAGAAGCTGCTTTACAAGTTTCAGGATGCGGGCGGCCGAACCGTCGCCCTCAGGTACGATCTTACTGTTCCTCTGGCCAGATTCGTCGCTTCCCACCCCGAGCTGAAGTTCCCCTTCAGGCGATACCATATCGCCCCGGTGTGGAGAGCAGAGAAGCCACAGAAGGGGCGATTCAGGGAGTTCTACCAGTGTGACGTGGACCTCGTCGGGGTTGACTCACCCCAAGCCGATGCAGAGTGCCTGCTGGTGGATTCCGCTGTGCTACGAGGCCTCGGCATGAAGGAGTTCCACATCTTCGTCAACCACCGGCAGTTCCTGGACGGTCTACTGGAGTCGGTGGGCATCGAGGGGAAAGGGGCCGTCTCCACCCTTCGTATCCTTGACAAGGTGGACAAGATCACACCGGCGGAAATGGAGGCCCTGTTGCTCGCAAGCGGGCTTGGCGCCGATTCGGTGAAACGGCTACTGGCGTTGGCACAGGTGTCGGGCAGCATTGAAGAGCGGCTGGGCCAGGCGCTGGCGCTTGCCGGAAATCATCCCAAGGCAAAAGCAGGGCTGGAACGGCTGGGGCAGGTGCTCGATATCGTCTCCCAGGCCGATCCCGATGCCCCCATTTGCTTTTCCCCGGCTACCGCAAGAGGACTCGACTATTACACAGGCATCGTATACGAAACCTTCCTTCCGGCGGAATATGGTGTGGGCAGCGTCATGAGCGGAGGACGGTACGATACGCTGTTGGGCATGTTCACTGGCACGACCATTCCTGCCGTGGGCATATCCCTCGGCATTGATAGGCTCGTAGCGGCCCTGGGGAGCCGCGGCGAGACTGAGCGGGTCCGAAGTGCTGATGTGCTCGTGATGTGCATGCCCGGAGGCGCTGGGCGCTCCATGGCCGTGGCCACTGCGCTGCGCAACGCCGGACTTCGTGCCGAACTCTACCCCGATGAGGCCCGCCTGAAAAAGCAGTTCGAATACGCCGATCGCAAGGGCATCGGTTTTGCCGTTGTGCCCGGCGACGATGAGTGGAAGAATGGCCAGGTAACGCTCAAGGACCTGTCGGGTGGAGCTCAGTCTCTCGTGGCGGTTCCTGAACTGGCAACCAGGCTCATCGGGATGCTTGGCCCCCGCTGACCCGCTGGCTGCCATGTCTCGCTGAACCGCGCCGGTGGCGATGCCTTGCAGGGCCACATGCTTGCCACCCATGAGGCTGGCAGAGCTTGACCCTGCCACCTCGGTTCGAAGGCCCGACTTTGAATCGAGGCAAGTCATTTGCCCATTCGACGGGTGGGGGCGGCAACCATGGTGACTGGGTTGGGCCGCCTATGCTCGACTCTGCGATAATGGAGGTGCTCGTGAGAAAAGTGCTACCCCTTTTTCCACTCCTTCTCGTTTCCCTTGTGCTGCCAGGTTGCCCAAACCGCTCCACAGACGAAACCACGGTCATTATGGAGATGGAGCCCATCTTCATCGTGGCGGCCAGGAAGGACGGCAAGGATGAGGTCGGTGACTACGACTCCCAGCAACTCTTTGAGAAGGCTCAGGGCGATTATGAATCCGGCCGTATCAGGCAGGCACTGGATTCTTTTCAACTTCTCTCAAGAGAGCTGCAAGACAAGGATGACCGCGCCCTGGTCATGACCAACATCGCCCTCTGCCATCTGGGCCTGAAGAACGCCGCCACCGCCCTCACAGTGCTCGATGAGGCTGAAGAACTCGCCGACACCGAGCTTGTGGCATGGCGCATCGCTACAGTTAGGATGCAGGCATTGGCTCGTGTGGGGCGCTGGGACGATCTCGTAACAGTGGGGGCCCCGCTGCTGAGCCCCGACACTCCGGGCTCTGTGCGCTCACAAGCCATGCTCATGGTTGGCATGGCCCATAAGGCCAAGGGGGACCTTGTCCAAGCACTGAAGCTTCTGGAAGGTTCCAGCGACGTGTTTCTGTCGGAAGTTCCGTTCGAGCAGCACGATAAGAACCGTGGCCTGGCCAAAACATTCAACAAAACCGGTGATATATATAAAACCCTAATGGAAAACATGAAGCTCAGCCTTCCTGAAGAACGCATGGCACTGGAGGTCCAGGACCGCCTGGCCTTATACAACAGGGCTCAGAAGGCCTATCACGATGCGCTGCGGGTGAAAGACCCCTACTGGAGCTCAAGGGCCGCCTACCGTCTTGGCCGGCTGAGGGAAGAGTACGCGATGGGGCTCCTCAGGGCGCAGCGTCCCACTGAGCTTTCACAGGAAGAGGCAGCGGAGATGGACGCGGGGATTGCAAGACTGGCAACAGAGTACCTCGACTCCGCAGTTGGGATATACGAGGAGGCGCTTATGGTCTTCGAACGGCTCGGTGGAGCCGATAAGTGGGCTCGTTGGACGAAGAAGCGCATGGCGATCATCGAACAGGTGAAGCAGAAGCTTGCACGGGGCGAGTAGGCAGCACGAGCGCTCCCGGGAAGCCCACAGACAGTTCGGCAGAAATTGGGTCACAATCTAAGTCACTGGGGGATTGCTTGAAAAAGGTAGCATTTGACAATGAGAAGTATCTTGAAGAACAGTCTCAGTCTATTATAGACAGAGTTGAGCGCTTCGATAATAAGCTCTATCTTGAATTTGGAGGCAAGCTACTCTTTGATTACCATGCCTCTAGAGTATTGCCCGGTTTCCACCCAAACGTGAAGATGCGGTTGCTGCAGCGGCTGAAGGACAAGGCCGAAATTGTAATTTGCATATATGCGGGCGATATCGAGCGCCGCAAGGTCCGAGCCGACTTCGGAATAACCTATGACTCAGACACTTTCAAGCTCATCGATGACCTGCGGGACTGGCAACTTGACATTCGGGCTGTTGTGATTACCAGGTTCATGGGAGAACCTGGGGCAGTGGCGTTCAAAAACCAACTCGAGCGTAGAGGGGTCAAGGTGTACACCCATGCCCCCATCGCCGGGTATCCGTCCGACATCGAGTCGGTGGTTAGCGACAGAGGGTACGGGGCCAACCCCTTCATCGAGACTTCCAAGCCACTGGTTGTGGTCACTGCGCCCGGACCCAACAGCGGCAAGATGGGTACCTGCCTCTCACAGATCTACCACGAGCACAAAAGAGGCGTTCGCTCTGGTTACGCCAAGTTTGAGACCTTTCCCATTTGGAGCCTGCCCGTTCGACACCCGGTGAACGCTGCCTACGAGGCGGCCACGGCGGACCTGCGTGACGTGAACATGCTGGACCCGTTCCATCTTGACGCCCATGGCGAAAGGGCGACCAACTACAACCGGGATGTTGAGGCGTTCCCGCTGCTGCGATTGATCCTCCAGCGCATCACAGGCGACGCGTCGCCATACCAATCTCCCACCGACATGGGGGTTAATCGGGCCGGGTTCGCCATTGTGGACGATGATGCTGCAAAGTGGGCATCAAAGCAGGAGATCTTGCGGCGCTATTTCCGATATTCCTGCGAACTGGCGGTGGGGCAGAGTGACGTTGAAGCCGTTCGACGTGTCGAAAGCCTTATGTACGAGGCAGACATCAAGCCGGAGCAGAGGAGCGTGGTAGCTCCGGCCCACACCGCTGCCCAAGAGGCCCCGGAGCGCTCAGCGGCACTAGACGATGTGCATGTGGGCGCAGCAGTGGAACTCCCGGGCGGCGTCGTGGTTACTGCGAAGAACTCGCAACTTATGCACGCCGCATCGGCGCTAATTCTCAATGCCAGCAAAGTCCTGGCGGGGCTGCCTCGAGAGCTCGATCTGCTGAGCCCCAACGTCATTGAGTCCATCTCCGATTTGAAGCGAACCATCCTTCGGCGAAGTACCGTAAACATGGACCTTCAAGAGACGCTCATTGCTCTCAGCACCAGTTCGACAACCAATCCCGCTGCCAGAATGGCCATGGAGCAGCTTCCCAAGCTGCGTGGTTGCGAGGTTCACCTCACGCACATCCCCACCCCCGGTGACGACAAGGCCCTCAGAATGCTTGGCGTCAACCTCACCTGCACGCCATCGTTCGCAACCAACAAACTCTTTGTGTCGTGAGATCTGGGTTGTGGCGATGCCCTCGCCCCTTTTGGCTAAACCGGCAATCTGGAGTGGTCCTTGGCTGTGGCACCAGCCGCCGTAGGTCGGGAGAGAGTCAGAAATGGGAACTCAATTCCGCCAACCCCTACCAGTTCGCCACGTCACGCACAACGTCGCAATCAACGAATCTAGCGGACGCAGGGTTCTTGTACGGGGAGTTGCAGTATTCCAGAAACATGGTAACTGCTTCGACATCTATTCCATCGGGGCTGGCCCCCGGACGGACATTGTACTCACCGTCGGGGACGGAGGGTGCCCATAGATCCCACTTGTCCCATGCCGCCAACTCGCTGGCAGCAAAGCTCCAATACTTCTGGATGTGTCGAGCCTCGTTGTTGTTCAGCGGCAGGCCAACAGCCGCCGCCTGCACCAAGAGCACGGCCATGTCCTTGCCCCAATCCTGGTGCTCTGCCCCCGGCTCCTTCGTAGTCGGCGACAGGTATGTGTCCATTCGCTTTGCCAACCCCCCGAGAAGCTCCTTCGCTACCTCATAATCCTCGCTATTTATCGCTGTTGCAATTGCTGCCATATGATAATTCCAGACTATTGGGTAGTTGTAATAGTGAATTGAGGTGGAGTATTGATCGAATATTGTTCCGAATGCATCGCCACAGTCGTTGGTTTTGTGCTCGCTGTAGGCTATATAGTCGGCAGCTATTCTTGCTGCACATTCGTTCCGTTCATCAATAGAGATATATGTCATGTATGAGCCCAAATCCTGCTCGGTTACGAGTCTTGCGCTGCCATCTGGATCCTTTGTTCTGATGTTATAATCATGATCAACAATGTCCTTGTGAAATCCGACCATGATATCCAGTGTCTCCTGACAGGCATCTTTTACCCAGTCGTATGGAGCGTTCTCGACAGCGTATGGGAGGAATGCGGTAGTTCTGCTAATAGCACATACATCATCCTTGCTACGCATATTGGTGACCCAAATCGACCCGTAGGTCGGGTTGTTGGGCCATGCAAAACTGTGAGCATTCCAGTTATCCTCCACAACATACGCATGGCTGAACTCCACCACCTTCCTGCGCCCGTCATCCTTCCAGACCTCCTCATCCAGCGTGAAGTCCTGGTCCATGGGGAAGATAGCCCGAGCCATGAGGTAAGGGGCAGGATCTTCCTCGCCCCAGCGGAATCCGACTACAGTTGCTGACAGGCCCTTGCAGTACTGTTCGGCCACCTTGCAGATGGTCCAGTCGCCGGTCAGAACGCAGCCATTGAGAGCCTCCGAGAGGACTTTCGAGCTGGGGATCCACATGTTGTGCTCCCCGCCCTTCTGCTTGAACGTGACCAGGTCACCGGCCTTGACCGCCCTCACGTCGTTGTGCCACGAGAGGTAGTCACGTGTCCCGGTGGATGGGTCGACACCCGTGCTTGTTCTCAAGACCCACCGGAACCAATCCACCTTCTTCCACATGGCTGTGACGTTCTTCGTAAATGCTGTGATCTCCTCATCGGGGATGGCATCTCCCTTGACCTTGCGCTTGAACTCGAAAGGAAGCTGGGGCTCGGGCTCGGTGGTATCGGCCTGGACCAGGTCAGACCCAGCTACCTCCTCAGCATCCGTGCCACTGTCCTCCTGCGCAATGTCTGGCATCGCCGCATCAGCCGCAGAGTCATGGACGGCAGTATCCTCGACGTCCGCTGACGTACTGGAGTCGGAACCGCATCCCGCGGCAATGAAGGCCAAGAAACAAGGGAACAGAATCTTCTTCATCCACACCACCTCACTGCATTTGTGTCCGTTCTCGACCGAACAGGAGGCCCCAGAGACCGCCCCGTTCCGTTTGGGTTGCGACATGATGCCATCAAAGGGGCATGGAAGGTAGGAAAATGGGCGAGGTCCGGGTTGAGGCTCCGTCCCCGACCTAGGCTCCGTGGGGCGTGGGGCGGGTTGAGGCTCCGTCCCCCACCGAGGCTCCTCCCTCACCGAGGCTCCGTCCCCGTCCCCGCCCCGCCCCGAGGCTCCGTCCCCGACCGAGGCTCCGTCCCCGACCGAGGCTCCCCGTCCCCGCCCAGGCTCCGTCCCCCACCCAGACCTTGGCTTCGCAGTGGGGCGGCGCTATGCTGGGGCAGAGGAGGGCCACTATGGAGAGAGAGTGGATGCGTAGGGTGATGGAAGGCATGGTTGAAGCCGTGCGAGAAACCGCCTTGAGATTGGAAGGTTGCGTGCTCCTGACTGAGGCGGCCACAGGGCCGTTCGCCGTTACGCCAGTCATTGCTGCGCTGGCAGGTGCTCGGCGGGTACTGGCTGTGGGCCGAGATACCAGATTCGGCACGGCATCCGAGGCCTTTGCCCAGGTTGAACGACTGGCCGAGCACTGCGGTCTGGGAGGACGGATTGAGTATGGTATCGGACGGCGGCTGGATTGGTTCGCCCAGGCCGATATTGTCACCAACAGTGGCCATGTGCGACCTATCGACGACGAGGCCGTTGGTCACATGCGACCCACATGCGTTGTCCCACTGATGTATGAAGGCTGGGAGTGGCGCCCGGAGGATGTATCGCTGGCATCGTGTAACGCAAAAGGCATTGCCGTAGCGGGAGTCTGGGAGAGCCATCCGGCCGTCGGCGTATTCGACTACCTGGGGCCGGCCCTGTTGGAGCTGATGGGCCGCCATGACATCAGGCCGCCGCAACGAGCCTGCTTGGTGTGCGATAACCCCTTCGAGCGACACCTGTTGCAAGCGCTGAAGCAAACCGGTGCGAATGTGGAGGTGGTCCGCCGACTTCTCGATGGCCAGCCCCTGGGAAGGTTCGACCTGGTGGTGTTGGCCTTGAAGCCAGAAGAGCGCTGGGCCCTGGGCGATGCCGAGGCATTGGCCCTGGCAGAGGCCTCCGAGACTCTCACCATTGTCCAGTTCTGGGGAGATGTGGACCGCAGAGCCTCCCAGAAAAATGGGTTGAGCGTTGTACCGACGGTCGACCCCGGACGCGGTCGCATGGGAATCCTTCTCTCGGAACTGGGACCCGAGCCAGCAATCCGACTGCAAACAGGTGGGCTCAAGGTGGGAGAGGTCATGGCAACAGCCCGTCGACTTCACCCAGGCCCCGACGGAATGGCCATTGCCCTGCAGGCGGCCCTGGCGTCGGGCTTCGGCATGCTGCCTTCCTGACCCCCTGAGAGTCAAGTTGTGTACCGGGCTCCGATAGCCACAGCGCCTACGGGAAATATGCCGTCGTCTGCCACAGCCCCAACGGAACAGACTCTATCCCCGGTCCTGGCACTGCTGCCAGTGTGCCCCGGCCTCGCCTCTTGCCCCCTTCAGCACTGCTAACGGCGGGTTCGTTCCGCTGACTAGCCGATGCTCGAGTAGGACGATCTGATAAACTCCTCGAACTGCTCATCAGTGAGGGGCGTTGGTGTTACGCATTGGTCCGGTTCGCTTGCAAGGAAAGCATCCTTGAAGCGCCTCAGGGCCAAACCCGCAGTGGAATCCGGAAAGAGTTCGACCACCGTGCGTCCTCCCACGTGCGCCTTGTGGACAGCCTGATCCCGGGGAATCGTACCCACGCATCTACTTCCCAACATGGCAGCAAATCGTTCCAGCAACTCTGCTTCCCCGGCGACACCGCGCAGGTTGGCCACGAAGCCAGCCAACTTGACGCCAACCTCCTGATACCTACGAAGTGCGCGACTGAGGTTGTTCGCCGCATAGAGTGAGAGAACCTCGCCAGAAATTATAATATATACCTCTTGCGCTGGGCTCCATCTGTGGTATTCACGGGGTGACCGCACCGTGGAGAGAGCCTTGGCCAATACCAAATCCAGACCGGAAGTGCTGCTTGTGACCCCCCCCCTGATGGATGCCTTCGAACTACCGGAACTGGGAGTCCCACAACTCGTCGGGTACTTGCGCAACAAGGGCATCAACGTCGAGCAGCGTGATTTGAACCTCGAACTCTTCACCTCCTTCCTTGGGGCTGAGCGTTGGCGCAGCCTGATTCTCTCCCGGCTTGGCCCCCCATCGGATGTCGCATGGAAGTGCGGTCTTGGCGATATGCTGTCTCATCGAATCCCCGACGTGGCGTCAGACGGAATTGAGATGTACCGGCGCTGGGTCGAGGCCTCGGTGAAGAGACTGGGGTTACGGTCGGGGACCACAGTCGGGGAAGTCGCCGAGGCGGTATCTAAGCCGCATGACGTCTGGGATTCTCTTTTTATCGACAATATAATAGACGTTTATGAGTCTCCTAAGATCATTGGGTTTTCCGTTATAGCCCCCCAACAGCTTGTCCCAACTTTGCGAATGGCCAGACTTGCCAAGGATAGCTGGCCATCGGCATTCGTTGTCATCGGTGGTTCTTGGGTCATAGCGGCCGAGCGAATCATCGGTGGATTCCTCGATCGCTTTCCGGAGATTGATGGTGCGATTCTGAGGCGTGGCGAGGGGCCTCTTCTGTCGCTGCTGGAGGCACTGCGGGCCAGAGCCAGCGCAGAGCCCACAGAGTTGGCTGACAGACCCCTGCTTGACGTTCCGAACCTTGTTCACAAGCATGGTGGAGAGGTGGTCTTCAACAGACTGGAGGCACCGGTGCCCCTCGGGGACCTCCCCACACCGGATTTCCGAGGTCTACTCCTGGAGCGTTACCCCGTGCAGATGCTCCCCGTGCAGACCAACAGTAGATGCTACTGGGGGAAATGCGTTTTCTGCTACCACGATTCTCCACTTAACGGTGCCGGCTTCCGTACGCCCGTACAGGCGGCCGATGACTTCGACCTCCTGGGGCGCCAGACCGGCATAAACGCCTTCTTTTTGGCCGACTGCGCGGCTCCCCTCAAGTGGATGGAGCGCTTCGCCAAGGAGAGAATCCGTCGGGGCTCGGGAGGAATGTGGGCTGCAATGTGTAGGGCAGAACGTGACTTCACGGAGGACGCATGCAGGCTCCTGCGACAGTCAGGGTGCACGGTGTTGATGATCGGGCTGGAAACAGTCTCGCCGGAAGGTTTGGAGCGTATCCGGAAGGGCATCACCGTTGCGGATGTAGAGCACGCAGCGAGATGCTGCTCTGCTGCGGGGATAGATGTCCATCTCTTTCTGCTGGACTTTCCCACGAACAGTAGAGCGGAGTTCGTGGCGACAATGGATTATGTTTTAAGTATATCGCATCTCATTAAAGATTTCACAGCACAAAGATTCCAGCTATCTATGTTGTCTCGGGTTTACGAAGAGCCAGCAATTTTGGGTATTACCCCTCTGGCGGTTGAGGGCGAGAACCTGGATGTCTTCGACATCCCATACCGTGCAACCGATGAGACCGACTCAGCGGAGCTGACAGCATTGGTGGAAGACTACCGGGTCCGTTTCAAGAATCAGAGAGAAACCCCAGGCAGCCCGTTCGTTGCGGCAGTTCAGAAGGGGGGCAACTGCGGCCCCAACTGAACCTCCCGCCGCCCGCAATCCCAACCCAGTGCAGCCTTCCTCGTCAGGTTGCAGAGTCAGCCCTCTATGGAGGCGAAGACCGCCCTACCTGCTGCGGAGGCGTAAAGCCAAGGCCGCTGCGAGAAATAGGCCAAGGAGCAGGAGCAGTGGCGAACCGGTGTTAGCTGTCGACGCGGCACAACCACCGCTGCGCTTCGCCGGGGTCTCCTGACCTACGTCGCTGCCAGGCTGTGCGATGTCCCCTTTTCCTTCGGTGTCCGGCTGGGTTGGAAGCGAGTCTGGTCCTGACTTATCTGCTCCGGCATCCTCCTGAGGCACGGGCTGGTCAGCTTGCTCCAGGTCAGGCTGTGCCACGATTTCTGGTTCCGGTTCCGGCTGCGACACAACGTCGGGCGCAGGTTCTGGGCTAGGTTCTGGATTGGGCTCCACGGGGGGATCCACTGGACACAGGTCGGGGATCTCCTTCGTGATCGTGAAACTATCTATCAATTCAATATTGTTCTGGTTATTACCGAAACGCTGCTCAGCCGTGGCCCACGCTTCATATTTAAGATTTTCACCATCGATATCGATTAATAAATAATGATGTTTTCCTGAGCATATGGTGCTGCCTACTGCTTGCTTGCACACCCATGAGATCAGGTCAATGTTGAGCCCAAAAACATCGAACTCGTCATAGGTAAGGGCACCTGCTCCACCGGTGATGACATAAACAGTGCCGTCGTGAAAGCCTTCGGCCAGCTTGCCCTGGTTCGAGCCGCCGCCGCCCTTCAGTGGTGAGAAACGCTCATAGTAGTGGTTGTGACCTGCAAATACCATTGTAACATGGTGCTTGTCAAATATCGGCACTAGAGCAGCGTTCTGGTTCCTTTCGTTAGGGGGATGATTAAACTCAATTTCAGTAAAAATAAGATCATATGATTTATGACTTGTATACGGTGGATGATGAAGGTTGACAAATTTCCACGGTTTAGGATTCTCAGTTAGGACTTTGTCCAGCCATTCAGCCTGCATAGAGTAGGGAGGATCTCCATCATCATAATTTTGCGTGGATAAGGAAACGAAAATGGCGTTGGCTGTTGTAAAATAGTAGAAATCCTCCATGTCATTTATGGAGTTTCTGGGGAAGGCGAATACTTGATTGTAGTTTGCTCCTTCTCCGTCGGCCGGTCCGTCGTCGTGGTTCCCGATGGTGGCCATGAACGGGGCGAAGGCCAGTTCTAGGTCACTCGTATCGAAGAAGGTGGCCCACTGCTTCATATCCTCGCCGGACTTCACCAGGTCTCCAGAGTGGACGATGAAGGCCGGCTCGTTGGCTCGGGCCTCAGCAAGAATCGGGTGCCAGTGGAGTTGAGGAATGTAGTCTGTGTCAGGTCGATTATCGCCGAGTGCAGCGAAACTGTAGGGCGTGCACGGGTTGTCGGGCATGGTGCGGAAGGAGAACTGTTGCGACCAGTCTCCGCTGCCTCCCACTCTATAGAGATACTGGGTGTCGGGTTTGAGATTGGCCAACTCCACGGTGTGGATGACCCCCAAGCCTGGATTACCGACGAACGATGTTCCCGTGGCTATCTGCTCCGTGTCGTTCTGGACGCCGTAGGTAACCACGCTTGGGTCGGACTCAGAATCAGAAAACCAGGTCACTGTCATAGTCGTCGTGGTATCAACGCTGCTCCATGACAGGTGAACGCCCCGTGGTTCAGCCTGGGACCAAGTGGACCAGAGCAGCACTGCTGCCCCGATTGCCAACACAGAGATTCGTTTCATGTGGGCCTCCCTTCTCTTCGCCTCACGAGCTAGTTGCCAGGGTTGACCTGCCCGCTTAGCCATAACCTAACACTCTCAGAACCGGCCGACCAGCGTTTATAGGGTTAGTCCATGCCCCACGGGAAGGCTTCCGCCAGTCTCGTTGGCGCAGGCGGTCTGGAGTTGCGGACGGTGCAATGCTGATTACTTTGTCACCGAGTGGGACGGCGCTGTTTTTGGGGGGTACCATGAGCGGAAAAGACTACTACAAAATACTGGGCATATCCAAAAATGCCAGCGATGACGACATAAAGAAGGCATTCCGGGAGCTTGCCAAAAAGTATCATCCAGATCTCCATAAAGGCAGCAAACACCACGAAGATAAGTTCAAGGAAATTAATGAAGCATACGCTGTTCTTTCTGATGCTGAGAAGCGAAAACAATACGATATGTATGGCAGCGAGGGCTTTGGTAAGCGATACTCTCAGGAGGACATCTTCCAGTCTGCGGACACCGGTTCTATTGCCGATATCCTCTCTGGACTGGGCTTCAGCGACGGTTTCTTCTCGAAGATCTTCGGTGGTGGAGGGCGTCGGGGTGGAGGGCGGGTGAAGTTCACCAGCGCCCAGGGGAGCCCTTTCCAGGGATTTCCTTTTGAGGGTATGCAAGGGGGCATGGGCTCAGGCGGGTTCGAAGGCATGCCGTTCCAGGGTGGATTGGATTCGTCATTGGTGCAGGAGGCTGAACTGCCCCTGACACTGGAAGAGGCATTCTTGGGTGGCCGTCGTACCGTCGCATTGCAGGGGCAGGACGGTCGTATCACGGAGGTTGCGTTCACCGTCCCGGCCGGCGTAGAGAACGGCCAGCAGATTCGCCTGGCCCCGAAGGGGGGAACCGGCTCTCCCGTGATGCTGAGGGTGCGACTGAAGGGCCACGGGGTCTTCCGTCGTGAGGGAAAGGACCTGTTTGTGGAGCGTGAGGTGCCGCTGACTACCATGGTGCTTGGCGGCGAGGTGGATGTCCCAACCCTTGGGGGTCCAGAGAGAAAGCTGAAGGTCAAGGCCGGGACCACGCCATCGGCTCGAATAAGGATTCAGGGGCAGGGATACGGCCGCAAGGAGAGTCGTGGCGACCTTTATGTAACTCTGGCTCCGAAGATTCCGGCATCCTTGACAACGGAGCAGGCCAAGTTGTTCGCTCAGTTGAGGGAGACGGGATTGTAGTAATACCTGTTGGCCTGGTTTCCCTCAGGACGGTCACCCGTAGGGGTCAGAAAAGCACCGGCGGAATCGGGTTCGGTGCGGCTCTGCCCGGTACTGAGATGAAGACCCCCACTTCAGCGGTAGGAGGGGGTTCCCGGGACGTTCAGGCCGCTCCGGAGCAGGTCAGCCTCGGGTCTTTCCAGAGAAGGCAGCTTCGATTTCTTTCAGTCGGTTCTCCAAAGATTCCAGCCTGGATTCCATGGCGACCAGCCTCTCCTCCAGTCCTTCAGCCTGGACTGTGCCTGCCAGTCCCATTGCGTTCTTGAGCCGATCCTCTACCGAGCGAGCCCATTCGTCGAGGGCCTGAGTTGTGGCAACGGAGACCTCGTTTACCAAGGTTCTTGCATCGACGGTCTTGTCCCGGGAATCGTGGACGATGGACAACAGGCGCTTCTCAGCCAACTCCCTGAACGTGTTAACACGGCGCTCCGCCTCATCCCGCAACGTGTGAACCTCGTCACGAAGGCTGGTCAGAGGCGTCGTTATTTTCTTGCTCAGCTTCTCACTCCCGCTAAGCACCATTTCTTTTATGGCCCCTAGTGGAATCTTGTTTTTAGTTGATTTCTGCTGCTCATATAGCACCTGTGCCATGGTTACGGCCGTGATGTCCTCTTTCGTCTTGTTATCAACGATTACAACATCCAGCCCTTGCTGCACCATGTTGCTTATATCTTGAAGAGTTACGTACTTGCTCTCCTTCATGTCATATAGCTTGCGATTGGAATATCGCTTAATTTTTCTCTGCTCACTCATTAGTCCTCCGCTGGGCTACTGCTCGTTTCCTCGTCGTCGGTGTCGCCTTTGCGAACCATTGCGAGGCGAATGGTGGTTTTCTCAACGGGGGCGATGTGACGACCGCCGCTAATGGCATCATGGACCTTGAGGTCCGAGGCGCTCATAACGATCTTTTCCACTCTTCCGTGCTCCACGTCAAGAACTGCCTCGTACCTCAACAGGCTCTTTCCCGCAAAGCTGCCTTTAAGGTCGGGAAGCTCCAGGGTGCCACTGGAGTCCAACACACCAGCGCCTTCTACGGCGACGCACTTTGAACACTGCTCCGTGGGCATCAGCCATCCAACTACCTTCCATTCCACCTTCCGCTCTAGCGCCGCCACCGAGCCAACTCTCTCTTGACGGTCGGCGTGGGTTTCTGTCCAGGTGTCTCCGGGGGCCAGCTCCTTGCCGGGCGACTTGACCACGGCGTCGCTGAGCATCATCTTGAGAACCTCCGCCATGGGACTGGGAGCGTCGCCCTTGGCCTTCACTGCCGCCACGGCGAGAGTTCCCGAAGCGTCCGTGGAAATCTCAAACCTCGTTCCCATAATTGCCGCAGCCATCACGTCTGACTGGCGCTGGAGCGCTGCAGCTCTCTCGTCCTCGTCCTTCTTCGCAAGAGGGGAGTCTTCAGGCACCGCAGTTGGGGCAGAGTCCTTGGACATCGTTGGGGTGATTCTCATCTGGTGGAATTTCAGGGCCTCGGTCCAGCCCGGCTGCCCGCCCCCACTCTTGGCCCCATCCTTACCCGGCTCCGCATCCTTTACTGTTCGCTCGACCAACATCTCCTGGCGGAAGCCCCGTTCGATGTACCGATTGCCAATGCCCGTTTGCCCGCTCTCCTGAACAAAATCAATTTCGTACTTAACCATATTGCAGGGTTGATATTCTATGCCAAATTTCGTACTGTTCTTCTGGTCTATCTTCAGTGTTTCAACCAGGCGAGGCTCTTCCGCAGGGTCCGGGCTCAGATCCGGGACCTTCGCATCACCTGTAGCCCCCGACGGCTCCTGGGTGCCAGCCGCTGATGGGGAAGCGGCCCCCTTTGAGTCGTGGTCGGAGAGGCTCTTGTTGCAGCCAGCAGTAACAACGAGAAACGCCACAATCCAGCACCGCATGAGTTGTCCTCCACAGATCAGGCCCCATGCTTACCGGTTTGGGAGGAAGTGTCAATGGGCGGGTTAGCTAAGCAGCGAACCAGGCCACGAATTCCCAGGGTCCAGCAGGAACACGGACCTTGGGTTCAGGGCAGGGGTGGGGCGCCGCAGAGGGCCCGAACATGCTGCCGCAGGGCTCGGCTCCTATCCTCCACCGCTGCTTTGGTGAATATGCTGCATCCCACCAGAATCCTGCTCATTTTGGGGGCAGCGAAGTAGTAGAGATGAAGGCCAATGATGGAGAGAGCCAATTGGGCTTCGTTCTGCCTGCTGAATGCGCCGGAATCCATGCCAGCACGGAGGAAGGCGGCAGTGTCCTTGAGTGTGGCCTCGACGACCTCGCCTCCTGGTCCCCGTATGTAGACCGAATCACCGACCATCTCCCTGAGGAGCATGCACGCTGCCTCCCTGTTGCTGCCCAGGTACTCAACAATCTCAGCGCCCAACCGGTCCAATCGTTCCACGAAACCATCGTCGCCAGCAGATGCCCTGGCAATGCTCTCGCACAGTCCTGTAACAATCTGGTCGATGACGGCCGTGTAGAGGGCCTCCTTGGTAGGGAAGTGGTAGTAAAGGGAAGCCTTCCGGATTCCTGCGTCTTCTGCCACGTCCCCCAGTGTCGTTCCGGCGTAGCCCTGCGCGGAAAACCTCTTCCTGGCGACGGAGAGCAGTGAAGTGACTCTATCGGTTGTTTTCCTGGTGACAGCTGTTTTCGACATGGCGGAGGTAGTATCTTGTTTCATTTCAACCCTTTTCATGGCTGAGAGCATAGCGCCCTTGCAGGGCCCGATCAAGGCTCCGATTCGTCTGGGGGATGGGGGACGGAGCCTGGGTCGGGGACGGAGCCTGGGTGAGGGACGGAGCCTGGGTGAGGGACGGCGGAGCCTGTGTGAGGGACGGAGCCTGTGTGGGGGACGGAGCCTGGGTGAGGGACGAGGCTGTTCCAGTCCGAGCCAGCGGTAAGCCGATGGCGACAGTGGTACGTCGAGTGTCTTGGGAAGTACTCTTGCAGGCTCCCCGGCGGGTCGCTGCTACGAACGATTGGCTGAAGGATTAGGTGGAACCCCCGTGGTCGGGTCCCAGCCAATCTCCTGCCAGTAGTCTCTCAGGAACTTCTCCAAGTCGACCCCGCGTCCCTTGTTTGCGCCGGTCTTCAGTGGAGGATGCCCCAACGAACGGCCACTGGGGATGCTATCTCTAGGTCTGAGACCTTGGGCGATGTTGAACGACTGTCTGAGGGTCTGGACCCTGTCTCCAATTGCCATGTACTCTGCCGGCGTTAGAGTCCAGCCTGTCACGGCGTTGAGCCACTCGAACGTCGGAACCCGAGTAGCTCCCATGAACGCGCCGAACATGCACAGACCAGCGCAATTGAAGAGCGAAGCGTACCGGCTGCATGCGACCGAGGCAATAGCCTTCTTCTTATCAGGTACGTATTTGCCCCCTTTGCCATACAGTAGCGAGGCCTTAGGAAGTTCAGGGAGTACCTTCCATAACTGATACATCTCATAGTAAAGTTGTGAACCTATCGTATGCCTTCCCGGCGTTGGCTCTGCGGAGTAGTGAAGGGCGAAACCCGGGTCATTTCTTCCATCGTGCATAGGAAGGTCCTGTCCCCCGGCATGCATTGCAAACTGTTCGGATCCTTTTCCAATGCGCTCGGCGGCCTTTTTGGAGCCGTCAGCCAGGATATCTCCTATACCTTCCCTGGCGATGATCTTCTTGATCAAGCCAATGATAGCCGAGGTATTGCCCCAGGTGAGTTCCAAGCCACCGGTCTCCTCCAGGGTCAGCAGTCTGTTCTCGAAGCATTCGATAGCGAACGCCACTGTGCTCCCTGCTGAAATGGTGTCCATACCGGCCCGATTGAGCAGTTCGTTCATGTAAAAGATGCTGTCCAGGTCCTCATTCATCACCAAGCCGCCCAGAGCCAGGACCGACTCGTATTCCGGTTTGTGAGTCTCCTCGAACCCGCCCGAGCCTTCGCAGATTCCTCCGCACCCCAACGGGCAAGAATAGCAGTGGTATTTTTTCTTCTCCCGGGCGATGAACTCATCTGGATTGACAGATCTAGCCTTCTTACGGCTGAAATCAACGTTAGTGCCTTTCCAGTTCTTTATGGGAGAATCTCCCATTTCAATGCTCATTTGGTTCATGCTGACAGTACCCCAGCGCTTCAGCATGGCCTTGTAGAGCATCCCGTCCTGGCCCATCTGAACGGGAAGAATCCCCATAAGAGTGCCCAGATAGGTTGCCATGGGCCCAGGCGGCAAAGGTATGTCCATCTTCACAAACTTGGCGGTCCTGGCTGACAGCGCCTTGACCGCATCCCGGTCTGCCACGGCGATCTTCTGCGTTCCGTGGAGGACCACGGCCTTGAGCTTCTTAGCCCCCATTACCGCTCCCAGCCCAGAACGAGCGGCCATGCGTCCTCGATCCGTGGATACACCTGCCATCAGCGAGAGTTTCTCTCCTGCCTCGCCGATACAAGCCACCTGAACCGTCTTGCCGTAACGAGCCTTCAACTCCTCTTCCGCGACGGTTGTATCCTTGCCCCAAAGGTCCGTTGCGTCTTCAAGGGAGATTTTGCCTCCCTTGGCGACCAGGATCACGGGATGATCGGCGGCGCCTACGAAGAAGATCCCGTCGTACCCGCACTTCTTGATGGCTGGCGAGAACTGCCCTCCGCAGTTCGCATCCCCCCAACCACCTGTGAGCGGGGACTTGCCTACCAGCATCCACCGGCCAGTGAATAGGCTGCCTGTTCCTGTCAGCAGTCCCGAAACGAAGCCCAGGACGTTGTCCGGTCCCAAAGCGTCGGTCCCAGGTTTCACTCTTGATGTGAGGACCCACGCAGCCAGTCCGATGCCAGAGAGGACTTCCCGATAGACCGAGTCTGGGATGATCTCATCTGTGCAAGTTCCGGCAGTCAGATCCACCCAAAGAATTCGACCCATATAGCCGTTGCCCACGATTGCCCTCCTTGAGCGGGTTGACCTGATGTCCAACCTGGCCAGTATGAGGCGTAACGTAGGAGCCTGTCAAATGGCGATGGCTGAACGCTCGGGGATGCTCGGGGACGGAGCCTGTGTCGGGGACGGAGCCTGGGTGAGGGACGCTCGGGGATGCTCGGGGACGGAGCCTGTGTCGGGGACGGAGCCTGGGTGAGGGACGGGGCCTGGGACGGGGACGGAGCCTCGGTGGGGGACGGACGCCTTCGAGATATCGCAGGCCACAGCCACCTGTCAGGCGGCAGGCGTATCGATCGTAAAGTGCTGAAATTACATACTATATTTCGTGTTGATTTCGCAGAACATGGGGGCTATGCTGGCCACCTCAGTTGGCTGGGCCCATTCACGGGTCTTGGTAACCGTGCCAAGCCAGCCTTGGGGCGCAAGAGTGTCTTAAGCAGGGGAATATGATG
>Ga0302238_1001154_pt1 | contig 22759 bp, 17 predicted proteins | sample AAG_UR_Asn_MG_FD_193527 | JGI IMG/M metagenome (GOLD analysis project Ga0302238, IMG submission 193527) | Enriched activated sludge microbial communities from anaerobic digester in WTTP, New Holstein, Wisconsin, United States - AAG_UR_Asn | ecosystem: Engineered > Bioreactor > Anaerobic >... | reverse complement strand
ATCACAGACGCAAGAATAATAAACAAAATCACTCAGAAAGAATTGAGAATAAGAACAAAATCACATCCGCTAATGTCAGAAATGTTATTAAAACTAAATTTGTCGCACTAAAACGGACAAGTCAGGACCATTAATTCTTTGATACCTGCAGCCCTGATCACTTCAAGGGCTAAAGGATATTCCTTGTCCAGATCTTCAGGAGCATGAGCATCAGAGCTGAGAGTAACAGGGATATTCAACTCTTTTATTATTTTCAGGGCTTTAAGGTTTGGGAACAATTCATTGCAACGAGCTTTATAAATTCCTCGTGTATTAACTTCAACAATACAGCCTTTTTTTGCTATCACTTCAAGAGATTCCCTAAGCAATGACAAGTACCAGTCATCTTCCACACTGAAGAATCGTTCCTGGTTATGCATTTTTATTTTATCGAAATGAGCAATGATATCAGGTGTCTGAGTTTCAGCCATTATATTTATCTGTTCAAAATAGGTTCGAACCGCAAGCCTGGCATCACCATCAAACAGGTTAAAGAAACCTTCATCAAAAGTATCGCGTATAGGTCCGTCAATAAACCATAATCCATTACCTGACGGTGCAGGCAGAAGATGAACTCCGCCAATAACGAAATCTAATCCTGCACGTTTTTTCCAGAATTCAAAATCATCTGATAACTCAGAAATAAAGTCAATTTCCATTGAAAGGTAAATCTCAATACGTCCGGCATATTCATAACTTAACGAACGAATAGTGCTGCAGTATTCATCAACTTTGTCTTTCTGAAGTGCAAAACTGTTTTTAAATGGCAGGGGTGCATGACTTGAAAAGGCAAGGGTAGAAAAATTTTTATCAATGGCAGTTTTTACATATTCAACAGGAGCCTGGCTGCCATCGCAAAATGTACTATGAGTGTGGTGATTTATCCATTTCATCATCGTTCAGTAATAATATAGAGTTTATCAGAGCGACGAACCGTTTCATTTACAGGTATTGAACAAATTTCTCCTTTAACTGACTTGTTTACAGGTAATTCATCAACTCTTATTTCGCTTACAATACCTTCAGCTACACCGGTAGTAGGTCCAAGTATCAGAAATTTATCACCTACACTAAGAGCTCCGCTTTCTATAGTTATTTCAGCCACTCCTGCTTTTGAGAAATAATTGGTTACCTTCCCGACGTATGCCTTTCGTTGAGTAGCTTTCGACCCGTATGCATCAGTCCATTCAGGCAAGGTTTTTCCCAGATAGTAGCCTTCCCAGTATCCACGATTATAAACCTGAGCAAGTCTTTCGTTCCATATTTTCAATTTTTCAGGTCCAAAAGTTCCTTCTTCAATTGCATCAACAGCCTGACGATAACAATTGGTAACGGTTTTTACATATTCAGGCGCACGTCCGCGACCTTCAATTTTTAGAATACTTACTCCTGCGCTTACCAACTGATCAAGAAAATCAATGGTTTTCATATCTTTTGGTGAAAGAATGAAATGATTGTCAATATTCATATCCACCTCATCGTCATAATCGCGTATTCTATACTCGCGGCGGCATGGCTGATAACATGCGCCACGGTTTGCCGATTTATTGAACATATCCTGGCTCAGATAGCATTTCCCCGAAACAGCCATACACATTGCACCATGAATAAAAAGCTCAATATCAATCATTTTCCCTGACGGTCCTGTAGTGTTTTCTTGTTTTATTTTTTGGATGATATTTCTGACCTGATCTAGGCTTAATTCACGGGCAAGCACCATTGCATCAGCATAGCGGGAATAAAAGCGTACAGCTTCAAAATTGCTGATATTGCATTGTGTTGAAATGTGTATCTCCATTCCCCGGCTACGAGCGTATTCCATAACTGCAATATCGGAAGCTATGATAGCGCTGATCCCGTTTTCGGAAGCAGCATCTATCATTTTTTGCATGTACTCCATTTCCTCATCATAGATCACTGTATTTAAAGTCAGGTAACTTCGTATGTTGTTTTCCCGGCAAATATCAGTGATCTGAACCAGATCTTCAAAACTGAAATTCATTGATGAGCGTGCCCGCATATTCAGGGTTCCAATGCCAAAATAAACAGCATCGGCTCCACCAGCAATAGCTGCCATCAGGCTCTCGTAAGAACCTGCCGGCGACATTATCTCTGTTTTTTTTCGGGTCATAAAATCTTACTTATTGTTGTATGAACTCATAGTCCTGTCAATACCAATGGTTACAAAACTTTTTATCATATCCACTGCCACAAGTACTTTGGGCTTAAGTAATTCAACTTCTGAACTTGTCCAGCGTCCGAGTACATATTCTACCTGATATCCTTTTGCAAAATCACTTCCAATGCCAAAACGTAAACGCGGAAAACTGGTAGTTCCCAGAATTTCGATAACATGATTCAATCCGTTATGAGAACCACCACTTCCTCCTGGTTTCATTCGCAACTGTCCGGGCTCAAGATCAATATCGTCACTTATGACCAATGATTTTTCAATGGGAATATTTTCGGTCTCAAGCCAGTATCTGACTGCCTTCCCACTTAAATTCATATAAGTGGATGGTTTTATCATTATAAGTGTTCTTCCTTTGTATTTAGCTCTGGCAACTGCAGCATACCTGCCGGATGTAAAAGTAGCACCGAGACTTGAAGCTAGCGCATCGAGTACTACAAATCCAATATTATGGCGTGTTTCAGCGTATTCATCGCCAATATTTCCTAATCCGGTAATTAGAAATTTCACTTAAATAATTTTTTATAAGAACATGTTTTGATATGAATATCAAAACATGTTCTTAATCAGATAAATACAGGGTTAAATCCTTCAGGATTTTTCAGGAATTTATTTATTCATTTGTTTCACCTTCCTTTGAACCTTCTTCAGCGGCTTCTCCTTCAGTTTCTTCGTCAGTTGAAGCAGTCAGTACTCTTGAAGTCTGGACAGTAATAATCAACGATCTCTTGGGTTCAAGGAATTCAATATCAGGAACTTTAAGATTTTCAATTTTTATTGACTTTCCTATATCGAGTGAAGTAATATCAATTTCGATAAATTCCGGAATATTCTCAATCAATCCCTTTACCAGAAGCTTGTTAAACTTTTTCACAATCTTACCACCACGTAGAACTCCGATAGAAGTTCCAACAAACCTGAGTGGAATAGAAATTTTTACAGGTTTTCCGGGAGTGATCTCATAAAAATCGGCATGAAGCAAAGAATCAGTAACAGGGTGATACTGAACATCCTGCAATATTGCCTGATATGTTTTTTCGTTAATGTTGAGATTAATAACAAATGCATCAGGAGTGAAAAGAATTGGTTTGAAAGCTTTTTCTTCAAGAAAAAAAGGTATTTGTTCTTTTCCGCCATAAAGTACGCAAGGTACTAACCCCTTTTTTCTGGCATTTTTAGCATCTTTTTTCCCTACGTTCCCTCTCAGGGAACCGCTCAATGATACTGTTTTCATTTGATAAAAAATTTTAAATTAAAAAAATTAGAATCTAAATAACGAACTGATTGATTCAAAATTATGTACTCTTGAAATCACTTCAGCTAATAAATCGGCAGTAGTAAGAACCTTAATTTTGGCACTTTGTTTACGAAGAGGTATAGTATCTGTAACAACTACTTCGGTAAATGCTGAATTTTCAATTTTTTCGTATGCTTGACGTGTAAAAAGCGGATGTGTACAAAAGCCTCTTACACTATTGGCTCCCTCTCTCATTATTAAGGCTGAGGCTCTGGTTATGGTGTTTCCGGTATCAAGAATATCGTCAACCAGAACTACATCCTTACCTTTTACATCTCCAATAAGTCCCATATAATCTATTTCGTTGGGTTTAATCCGTTGCTTATAACAAATTACAAACCCGCAATTAAGCATTTTTGCATAGGCTGCTGCTCTGCGGGTACCTCCTGTGTCAGGCGATGCCATTACCAGATTGGGCAAGTTTAATTTTTTGATATAAGGAACAAAAATTGATGATGCATAAAGATGATCAACCGGCACATCAAAAAAACCCTGAATCTGATCAGCATGAAGGTCAATGGTTATGATCCTGTGCACTCCGGCTGCTGTTAAAAGATTTGCAACCAATTTGCTTGCAATTGACACCCTGGGCTGATCTTTACGATCCTGCCTGGCAAATCCGAAATATGGGATCACAGCAACGATATTCTTTGCCGAAGCACGTTTGGCAGCGTCAATCAGCATGAGTAACTCAAAAAGATTATCAGTTGGTGCAAAAGTTGATTGTACTATAAAGATTTCATGACCCCGAATGTTTTCCTCAAAAGAAGGCTGAAATTCTTTGTCGCTGAATTCGGTAACAATTATTTCCCCTAGTTTTTGTCCATAACTGTCAGCTATTTTTTTTGCGAGGTACAGCGAAGCCCTTCCGGAAAATATATTAACTGTTGGTAACATAATGATTAGTTTTGGGGAAGATAATGCCGTCAGATTAATGCGGCAAAGCTACAAATTTTTATTTTGTTTACGAATACAATTTGTTAAATGAAAAATAAGGAAATCCCAACCACCTGATAATCAGGCTTATGGTATTTCATTGGAAATTAATATTCTTTTTCTGATTCTTTTTATTTTTAATTGTAAATTCAGGAATTTTATATCTTTGCACCACTTTAAAACAATTGTTCTTAAAAGCCCGGATGGCGGAATAGGTAGACGCGTTGGTCTCAAAAACCAATGGGGTAATTCCCGTGCCGGTTCGATTCCGGCTCCGGGTACTAAATAAAAAGCTTTCAACTATCGAAAGCTTTTTTTGTTTTATTAAATAAACCTTACAATATCTCGTTTTATATCTGTATTTTAGCTTAAATCAGATTTTTAAATATGAAAGCACCCTCATCACGATATTTTATTTATTTGCCCATTATTATTGCTTTGGCTGTTATTGCAGGTATTTATCTTGGATTTAAAATGGTTGGTATTTCTCAGGATCGTAAAACTCCTATATCGTTGATCCAGCTTACCAGATATGATAGGATAAACGATGTGATGCGTTTTATTTTTCAGGATTATGTTGATCAGGTTGATCGCGAATTGTTACAAAACGATGCTATCGAAGGGATGCTTAAAAATCTTGATCCACATTCTCAATTCATAAATGCTGAGGATTTTGCCGAAGTCAATGATCCTTTATTAGGAGCTTTTGAAGGTATAGGTATTCAATTCAGGTTAGAGAAAGACACCTGTACTGTAATTCATACCATTGTTGGTGGTCCTTCTGAAAAAGCCGGATTAATGGCAGGCGACCGCATAGTAAGGGTTGATGATAGTCTTGTGGCAGGTGTAGGTATTAAAGACCGCGATCTGGTTCGTATGCTGAAGGGTGAAAAAGGTTCGAAAGTGAAAATTGGTGTTTTTCGCAGAAAAGCTGACGGAGTTCTTGATTTTATCATAACACGGGATGTAATACCTACCTATAGTGTTGATGTGGCTTTTATGGCTGATAATTCAATTGGATATATAAAACTGAGCAAGTTTTCGGCCACAACTCACAGAGAAATGCTTAATGCAATAAACCAGCTGAAATTTAAAGGAATGCAAAAGCTATTGTTGGATTTGAGGGGTAATTCAGGAGGTTTCCTTCAGTCGGCAATTAAGCTTTCCGATGAATTTCTTGAGAAAGATCAGGTTATTGTTTATACCGAAGGTCATAACCGTCCCCGTCAGGTTGCAAAAGCTGGCGGACAAGGATTATTTAAAGAACTGCCAATTGTAATTATTATTGATGAAGGTTCGGCATCTGCAAGCGAAATAATAGCCGGAGCCATTCAGGACAATGATCGCGGATTAATTGTTGGCAGACGCTCTTTCGGTAAGGGGCTGGTTCAGGAGCAGTTGAACCTTACTGATGGTTCGGCAATAAGACTTACCGTGGCAAGATATTACACTCCTACAGGGAGAAGTATTCAAAAACCCTATGATAAAGATGCTGAAGATTATTTCCATGATTTTTATGAACGCTATGCCAATGGAGAACTGGATGATCCGGCAAATATAAAATTTGAAGATTCATTAAAATTTGATACTCCCGGAGGCAGAACGGTTTATGGTGGAGGCGGGATAATGCCCGACGTATATGTAACAATTGAAAATGATGAGAAACTGCGTTTTTTTAATATGGTTTCGAACCAGGGATTGATTTATCAGTTTGCTTTTGATTATACTGATGCACAGCGTGATAAATTAAATCAATTTAAAAATATTGATGATTATGTTCAGAATTTTAAGATCACTGATAAGATTTTCAACGATTTTGTAATGTTTGCCTTAACTCAGGATGTTAAAAGCTCAAATGCTTCTGTTCAGGGTTCGAAACAGAGGATCCAACATATGCTTAAGGCTTTTATAGCCCGAAACATCTTTGATGATGCCGGTTTTTATCCCATTTATCTTGAAAACGATAAAGCATATTTAAAAGCTAAGGAAACACTGAAAGAACTTGATTCAATTCTTTTGCCAACAGAGTCTCAGCCTCTTATCTTTACACAACAGCAAACCGGTTTACAGAATTAAAGATACAATTCGGGTTTTAATTTCTGTAAGAAATTATTATAACATGTCCGTTTTCCATGGTGTTTTGATATTTACCATGGGTTCAATATTTATAACAGTTCGATAAAAGAGGCAGCTCTTAATGATAATTGCTTTATCAAAGCTTCGTATAAGTAATTACAAGCCTGATTTTTCCGGCATCGGTATTAGTGCCATTTAATACAACTCTGTGAGGAACTGCTGAAGCCGCAGGAACTAACAAGGCCAGACCAAAATCTTCCGCATCCTTATTTAAAATACGATTTTGAACATAGCGACTCAGGCGGAAAGTGTATTCCGAATCTTTATAATAACCACCAAAATAAGTATCACCTTCAAACTGGTCATCTAATATGGTGGTTTTTCCCTCATCATCTGTCAGCTTACCAATTGATAGCCCAGATGGTTGAGTGAACCCGGAAGCAGGGTCACTGTTTGTGAGAATCAATTTAGCTTCGTTTATTGAAATATCTGTTCCCAATGAAGTAATTGTAGGAAAGCGCAGATAGGTTTTTACTCCACCAAGAGGTTGCAGATAAATTTTATTGCTGCCCAAAGTAGTATCGCCCGAAATGATTTGCTGGCGCAACGATTCTTCTGCATCAGCATATCCGTAATGGTTATAATGTCCGTAACGTCCGCTGGCATTGCTGATAATGAAATTATACTTTAATGAGTCCTTCTCAAAATTGTGATAATAAACTGTAATTGTTGTAGCATCGCTAATCAGATTATAAGTAAGCAGGGCACCTTTTCCTGCTTCATCCACCGGATCGGCTGTAATATAAATACCTTTGAAAAATTCCCGGAACTTTTCATTTGTCGAATAATCATCGCTGGTACCCGATAATAATTTTTCTGCCAGAATTCCACCGTCATTAAGCGGGATTCTAAGATAAGGGGCTACTTTTATGGTATCAACAGGGATGCTGTCAACAGGAGGTATTATCTGTTCAATTCCGATTTGTGAACCATAGGCAGTAACCCTGTTTGAGTAATATGAACTATCAACATTAATGTTCTCAGTCATTTCGTAAACCCGGAAAGTCTGCATAGCTGATGAATCACCATATACGCTTACGTAAGCCATTTTCAGAATTATGGAGTCAATAACAGCGCCTTCTCCAAAATTCAGTTGTAAAGAAGTTAATCTTAATTCGGTATAAATGCTGGCAGTAGTTTTTCCGAAAACCGGATCAAACAAGCTTCCCAATAAACTCGTGCCCAGTTCATCAGTTCTAACCGAATCCTCTAAGATAGAATATGCAAATACCGAAAAAGTATCGGTAACAAAATACTTCAACTCTTCACCCGGAGGTTGAATGTTTAAACCTATTAAATCGTTATTATCAGTACATGATGCACTGAATATTGCAATAGCAATTAGCATTACAAATGCTTGTATGCTTTGTTTTATCATGTTTTTCAAAGAAAAGGATTTTTAGATTTTTTTATTGTTGCGACCAGAGGCTTCCTCCGCTTCTTCCTCAACAAGGAGCTCGTTGTAAAATTCATTGTAAACATCAATATAGTCATCTCCAGTTTGAAAAGGAAGAATAGGTTTATCTGATTTAAGCATGTATTGATAAACTTCAGGATGTACTTGTTCGCTTCCCATAATCAACGCATCTGAAAAATCAATAGCAGCTTTCATCAAATTAACGTATGAAGGTTTCTTATAGTGTTTGAGATGCCTGAGAGTTATTCCCGGAAGTTTGATTTTTGTTGCAAAGTCTTTATTTAGCATTTCTTCAAAGTCATCATCATAAAAAGAAAAAATAATCTTTGCGTCAGAATATACCGGGTTGTCACGAAAAGCCGTTTTTACATACAACGGCACCAAACTGCCCATCCATCCGTGACAATGTATTATATCAGGAGGCCAGCCAAGTTTTTTAACTGTTTCCAAAACACCACGGGCAAAGAAAATTGCCCTTTCGTCATTATCCTTGAAAAATTTGCCTGATTTGTCTCTGAAAACAAATTTCCGGTCAAAATAATCTTCGTTGTCAATAAAATAAACCTGCATACGGGCTAATTGTATTGAAGCAACTTTAATGATAAGCGGGTGGTCATTATCATTGATGATTAAATTCATACCTGACAAACGAATAACCTCATGCAACTGATTCCTGCGCTCATTAATATTACCAAAACGCGGCATGAAGGTTCTGATCTCACGCCCTCGCTCCTGTACACCCTGCGGCAGATGTCTTGAGATTAGACCAATTTGGCTTTCCTGCATAAAAGGAGTGATGTCGTGCGAAACATAAAGAACTTTGACTTTTTCCATTTTTTTAAATATCTTATATATGTGTTTTTGCAAAGATATTAAAAAATTTTTCTTTATAGACCAAATTTTGTCATAAATGTTGATATTCAAAATATTAAATCAAATTTTAAAATAAAATGATTTGAAATAATAAATTCAGCTAATTTAGCGCCATCATTTGACAGGCATATCTTATCCTAACTTTTGTCTGACTTAAATTTCTTAAAAACAACTATTATAAAAATATGCGTAAGATTGAAAAACACCCAATTCTTGAAATTCCTGCTAACGAAAAACAAAGTTTCAGGTATAATGATCAGATCATTGAAAGCGAAAAAGGTTTTACCATTGCTGCAGCATTACATCAGGCAGGCTTTCCGGTTCATAGTCATAGTTTGAAGAATCGTGAACGAAGCCTTGAATGTGGTATTGGAAAATGCGGAGCTTGCGAAATGCTGGTTGACGGACAAATTAAAAGAATTTGTATCACTAAGGTTGATGGAGTTAAAGAAGTTAAGGAAATTCCCAGGGATTATTCACCTTCTGTAACTGTTTACAGACAGGATATTCCGTTTTGGGTATATAAAACCCAGGTGGCAATCATTGGAGCAGGACCTGCCGGACTTGCCGTTCGTGAGGAACTTAACAAACATGGCATTGAAAATATCGTTATTGACAACAATGATAAGATAGGAGGTCAGTTTTTAATGCAAACCCACCAGTTTTTCTTTTTTGAGAAAGAGAAAAAGTTTGGAGGCATGCGTGGATTTGATATTGCAAAAACTCTTGCAGGCGAAAGTCTTGAAGGAATTTTTCTGAATTCTACAGTCTGGGATATTCTTGAAGGTAAGCGACTGGCTGTGAAAAATATCAAAACCGATGAAATTTATTATATTGATGCTGATTATCTGGTAGTTGCATCAGGAGCAGTACCTTTTATGCCTACTTTTGAGAACGATGACCTCCCGGGTGTATATACTGCTGCCGTTGTTCAAAAAATGATGAATAACGAGTTTACATTACTTGGAAAAAATATTTTGACTGTTGGAGCTGGAAATATTGGATATCTTACTTCATACCAGTTGATGCAGGCAGGAGCAAAAGTAAAAGCAATTATTGAAGCACAGCCGTTTGAAGGCGGTTTCCCGGTTCAGGCAAACAGAGTAAGGCGACTTGGTATTCCCATCCTGCTTTCCCATATTCTACTCAAAGCCATTCCCAATAAAAATCGTGATGGAATAACCGGTGCTGTTGTTGCAGAATGTAAAAACTTTAGGCCAGTTCCCGGTACTGAAAAAATAATAGAGGGGATTGATGCTATTAATATATGTACCGGTCTTGTACCTGATGATCAGCTTTTGATTAAAGGCAATGATATTTTTGGACGAAAATGTTTTGGAGCCGGAGATGCCATCCGCATTGGCGAAGGCACATCGGCGGTATTACGTGGCAAGCAGGTAGCTTACGAGATACTTCAGGAAATGAATGAACGTTTCGATTATGATGCATATCTTGCAGTGTCAAAGGAATATATTGATTCACAGCAACATCCGTTAAGGATAATAAAAGAACCTTATCGTCCAGAACCGGATAGAATGAATGGAAAGCCTTATGTGTTAATTGATTGTCTTTATGGCTTTGCCTGCAATCCGTGTGAGTTTGCCTGCCCTCAGGGTGCCATAACTAAGACAAGTACCAGCACGGTTCCCTATATTGATTTTGATAAATGTATTGGTTGCATGGATTGTGTTTATCAATGTCCGGGTCTTGCCATTTTTGGTTATAACCCAAAGAAAAACTGGCTTTTCCTGCCTATCGAATATTTTGTAGATGAAAAAACTGAGGTGTATCTCGCAGATAATAATGGGAAGATCCTTGGTAATGGTATTGTTGAGAAAATTCTGAAAAAACCAAATAAGACTCATATTGCCCGTGTTTTATCTCTTGATGTTCATGGTGAATCATTAAATAATGTAAGGGGTTTTATTGCTAAGAAAGATTACCCCGAACCTTTAAAAATGAAGAAAACCACCTATCGCAAGGAAGAGGACACCTATGTTTGTCATTGCGATGATGTTGCAATAGATGAAATACTTGATGTAATTGGTGATCGTAAATTTATTTCGGTGGATGAAGTCAAGCATACAACCAGACTTGGAATGGGTGCATGCCGCGGTAAGCGTTGTATAAAACGTTTAAAACAAACTCTTGCAGGTACTGGTATTTCTATAGTTGGCGAACCAACTCCGCGCGGACCCTTATCAAATCAGGTTTCATTGGGTGAGCTTTATCCCCGGACGGTTCAGGACAAAATTATTACCAATATAACCGGAAAAAGCCCCAGAAAAGTAAAAGTTCAAACTTTGATCGCCGGCGGTGGAATTGCTGGTAGTGCCTTGTTCAGATATATGGCTGAAGCAGGGCTAAAGCCTACTCTTATCAATTTCGGGCGTGGTGCATCATGGCGTAATATTGCAGGTGGCAGGCCAAATTTCAGCCTTCCTGAACTTTCTGATATAGCAAGGCATAACCTTGAAATATTCAGAGAACTACAAAAAATCAGTAACATTGATTTCCTGCCTATCCGTTATGTTACTTTTGCTCACGACGAAGAAATGTATAATTCTCTTGAAGCTTCAATGGTATGGTCAAATGCTAAAATGATAAAGCCGGGGCAGTTTAAAAAAGAGATCACTCCTTATATAAATACTTCACTTAATACATATATTGCAGCACTGGTGACCGAGGATTGCTGGCAGGCTACACCGGGACGTGTTATTGATCTTGTGCGACGTATAGGAATTGATAACGGTGGCGAGATCCTTGAAGACTGCCGTCTTATAGATATTACAAAGAATGGTCAAACCTATATAGCTCTGGTTCAGAATCATGAAAAAGAATATATCGAATTCCATACCCCTCACTTTGTAAATGCACTTGGACCTGAAGGCGATGTTTTTGCTAGAAAGCTTGGATATGAAACCGGTTTGTATCCTGTAAAACATCAGGCTTTTATAACTCGCCGCCTTCCTTTTATGGGTGTGAACAATACCCCTCTGCCAATGCTTATTGATCGCCGGAACTATAAAGGTTTTACTGCAGTATACGGACAGCAGCTCGCTGAAACCGGACAGGTAATAGGTTGCGCCTCACCAGAAATTGAACCAATGGAAGCTGATAAAAACCTGAAAATCAATTCCAAAGAATTTATTGAGATAATTGCCGAGGTGTTTACCAATTGGATACCAAGCCTTTCGTCTGTTGGTTTTCAGGCAGTGTGGGCAGGTTATTATGTGGAACCCAGAATGGTGCTCGACGTAGATGCCGGTCTGTTAATTGGCTTACGCGGACAAGGATTTATGCTGGGGCAGTATCTTGCAAAGCTTTATGTTGATAAGCTTACCGGAAAAGAAGTTCCTTCTTATTTTGATAGAATGAACTTAAAAGGTGATGGATTACTCGAAAAAGCTTTCAAATAAATAATTTTTTTGCTGCCAGCCTTCAAACTTAAAAATTTTACACTCCGTTATTGAGCTGTATATCAGGGATGTGTAGGCTTAATAATAAAAAAATACATGATTGTGATGCTTGTTTTGAACAAACCACAGTCAGGCCTGTTATTTAGAATGAGTATAAATTAGCTCACTCATGTTGAACTTTATTAATTAGTTTTTGTTTATGTTGTTAAAATCAAAATCAAAAGAATTGAATTTTCCTGCTTTGCCATATAGTTATGATGCTTTGGAGCCATACATTGATAAAATGACTATGGACATACATTATAATAAGCATCACAAAGCTTATTACGATAAGTTTATGGCAGCAATTAAAGGTACAGAGTTAGAAGAAAAATCACTTGAAGAAATTTTTGCCAATGTTTCAAAAGTTCCTGCAGCCGTAAGAAATAACGGAGGAGGTTTTTATAATCATGATCTTTTCTGGAATATAATGTCGGCAAATGCAGGCGGAGCACCTGATGGTGAACTTGCTGAAGCAATTAATAAGGCTTTTGGTTCGTTTGATAAATTCAAGGAATTATTCAGTGATGCTGCTGCAAACCGTTTTGGAAGCGGTTGGGCATGGCTGACTGTGAAAAAAGATAAATCGTTGTTCGTGCTTTCTACTCCCAATCAGGATAATCCGCTCATGGATGTTGCAGAACATTCAGGTATTCCAATTATGGGATTAGATGTATGGGAACATGCTTACTATCTGAAATATCAGAACCGCCGTCCGGAATATATAGCTAATTTCTGGAATGTGGTTAACTGGAAGGCAGTAAGCGAAAAATATACAAAGGCATTGGGCAGAATTTAACCTCCTGCCTAATTTGTTTGTTTTCTCGTGGTTAATGATGGGGAAAGCCGGATACTGCCAACAGGTCCGGCTTTTTTTTGGAAAAAACCGAGATCAGAGAAAAATAAAATAAACAGGAATATATTATCTCAAATTAGTAATATTGAAGACAACTAATTGTAAATTAATTAATTGAATAATTATGAAAACTATCAGCAAACTTTTGTTATTAGCATTTTTCGCTTATGGCTTTGTGATTTCAGAAAGTAATGCGCAGAAAGCAGACGAATTCCCTCCGTTGCCTTATTCTTTTAATGCTTTGGAGCCTTATATTGACCAGATGACAATGGAAATTCACTACGAGCGTCATCACAAAGCTTATTTTAATAATTATCGCAAAGCAATTGAAGGCACAGAGGTGGAGAAACTATCCCTTGAACAACTTTTTGTCTCTATGAGCAAATACCCTGTTGCACTTCGTAACAACGGCGGAGGACATTATAACCATGTTCTTTTCTGGGCAGTTATGTCGCCTTATGGCGGAGGTGAGCCTAAAGGAAAACTGGCTGAAGCCATTAAATCATCTTTTGGGTCATTCCAGGAGTTTAAAAACCTTTTTGAAGAAGCTGCACGTACACGGTTTGGTAGCGGATGGGCATGGCTGAGCGTTGAAAAGGGCGATAAATTATTTGTTTCTTCAACTGCTAATCAGGATAACCCTCTGATGGACGTTGTTGATAAACAAGGTGTGCCAATACTGGGATTAGATGTATGGGAACACGCCTATTACCTGAAATACCAGAACCTTCGCGGCGACTATATCAGTAATTTCTGGAATATAGTCAATTGGGATGAAGTAAGCCATCGTTATGAGAAAGCTATAAAATAATATTGGGTAACCTTTTCCTGACCCGGTATTATATAATAATGAATGAATTTTAAATAGCCTGATAAATATTTTACTCTTTATCAGGCTATTTTCACATAAAAAAGCCCTGAATTTAGGTTAAATTAAAGTTAAAAAATGGGAAATCGGCTCAATTAAGGGCTTTTCTGATGCGTATTTATACTAAAAACGTATAAATTAATCTAAAAACCCCTCGTAATCTATTGATAAACAGGCATTTTAGTAAAATATTTGTATTTCACACAATAGTTGTATCTTTGCAGCCGTTTTTTTTAACCCCTATTTTAATAGATTAATAGAAATATATATAGAAATAAAGGGGAAAGTTCATGTTTGCCGTTGTATTGTTTTTTTAAGAATTTTTAACAAATAATTAAATGCGGTGAATTTTGTTGAACTAAACATTAAATTATGGTAAATAAAAAGAGATTAAACAAGACCACGTTTTTGAGCTTTTTAATAACTTTTGTCATCCTTTTTTCCTGTAACAACACATCTACTGATATTCAAAGCCCAATAGTTCCCGAAAAACAAAGTCTGGAAACCATTCTTGAAAGAGGGAAACTTATTGCTGTTACTGATTTGAACTCAACAAGTTATTTTGTGTATCGTGGCGAACCCAGAGGCTATCAGTTTGATCTGCTTCATTCGTTTGCCGAATATCTTGGTGTTGACCTTGAAATTCAAGTGAATACTAATCCTGAAGAAACTATAAAGGAACTCAATGCAGGTACTTATGATCTGATAGCCAAAAGACTGGTAATTACAAATCAGCGCAGGGATATGGTTGCATTTTCCGAACCTATGTTACAGACACGACTTATGCTTGTTCAACGTAAACCGGAAAACTGGCGCAAAATGAGAACCTGGGATGAAGTCGAAAAGAAACTCATACGCAATCCGCTGGACCTTGAAGGCAAAACCGTTTATATACAGAACAATTCGGCTTATGCTGAACGGCTGGCAAATCTGCAGGAAGAAACAGGAGTTAAAATTAATGTGGTATCAGTTAATGATTTAAGTACCGAAGATCTGATAACAATGGTTGCCCGCGGTGAAATAGAATATACTATTAGTGATGAGCAAACATCTTCGGTAAATGCAAAATATTATAATGATATTGACACACAAACTCCTCTTGGGTTTTTTCAGAATATTGGCTGGGCATTAAAAAGAGGTGATACTGATTTATTGGAAGCTTTAAATAAATGGTGGTTTGAATTTTCAAAAACAAGTTATGCTGTCCTGCTTTACGATCGTTATTTTAATAATCCGCTTGGGTTGCGTGCTGATCAGCGCGAATTTCATTCCCGCAAAGGAGGACGTATTTCAAGTTATGACGAAGTAATCAAAAAATATAGTAAATCAATTAACTGGGATTGGCGTTTACTTGCTTCCCTGATTTATCAGGAATCGAAATTTCAGCACGAAATAGTTTCACATAAAGGAGCTTTTGGCATAATGCAGATGATGCCCTCAACCGCTGAAGAACTTGGTATTGATTCCACCTCAACAGCTTACGAACAAATTGCAGCAGGTGTACATTATATTAAATGGCTTGATAAACAAATGCCATCAGAAATAAGTGATCCTGCCGAAAGACAAAAATTTGTGCTTGCAGCCTATAATGCAGGACTTGCTCATGTGTTCGATGCAAGGCGTCTGGCAGCCAAAAACAATAAAGATCCTAATATCTGGGATGGAAATGTGGATTTTTATTTGAGAAATAAATCAAAACCTGAATACTACAGCGACGAAGTAGTACAATATGGTTATTGCTATGGCGAAGAATCATACAGGTTTGTTAACGACATTCTTAGCCGGTTCAACCATTATAAAGCCGCAATTCAAAATTGATTTCGGATAAAAAATTATAGGGTTTGCATCTGAAAGTATATGCAAACCCTATTCATTATTTTTACAAGCGTTTTGTTACGGAACAGACAACAACTGTCAGCCATTCATCTTAGCCTTTATTTCTCTGAGCATTACTTTAGTCATTGAATCGAGGTCGTATTCATAAGTCAGATCCCAGTCGTTACGTGCTACTTCGTCGCCAATGCTGGTAGGCCACGAATTTGCAATTGCCTGTCGAAAATCGGGTTTATAAGTAACTTCAAAATCGGGAATATGCTTAATAATTGACTGAGCCACATCATGAGGTGTAAAGCTCATGCCTCCGATATTGTAGCTTGAGCGAACCGTGATCTTATGTGCTTCGGCTTCCATAAGGCTGATGGTTGCTTTTATGGCGTCAGGCATGAACATCATAGGAAGTCCTGTATCTTCTTTCAGAAAACATTCATATTTACCTTCTTCAATTGCTTTATAATAAATTTCTACGGCGTAATCAGTAGTTCCTCCTCCGGGTTCGGTTTTATACGAAATAAGTCCTGGGTATCTGACACTGCGGAAATCAATGCAATAACGTTTATGATAATACTCACCCCAGCGCTCGCCTGCGAGCTTGCTTATACCGTAAACAGTATTGGGTTCAGTGATTGTAAGCTGAGGAGTGTTGATCTTGGGAGTAGTAGGTCCAAACACTGCAATTGAGCTTGGCCAGAAAACCTTATTGAGCCGGATTGAACGACCTAATTCCAAAATATTCAGCAATGCGATCATATTAATATTCCAGGCTTGCATTGGAATTTTTTCGGCATTTCCTGAAAGCACAGCAGCAAGATTGTAAACCTGAGTGATTTTATGACGGATTGCAAAATGATTAAGTCGTTTTTCGTCAAGAACATCAAGGATCTCAAAAGGTCCTGAATCGCGGACTTCAGGAGGAGCTTCCTTTATGTCAGTAGCAAAAACATTGGCATCGCCATAAATCTTTCTCAATTCAATAGTTAACTCTGTTCCAATCTGCCCGGAACAACCAATTATTAATATTTTTTCCATATATGTTTGGGATTAAGGATGGATTTTCATTTGAGGAACATAGTTTTTATCGTATTTACCCGACTGAAGATTATTTTTCACTTCAATGAATGCATTTACAGTTTCATCAACATCGGCAAGGGTATGGGCTGCCGTAGGGATCAATCTGAGCATTATCACATCTTTTGGAACCACCGGATATACCACTATAGAACAGAAAATATTGTATTTTTCACGTAACTCATAAGTCAGTTGAGTTGCTTCGGGGATGCCTCCCTGCAAAAATACAGGAGTTACCGGCGATTCAGTACGACCCAGATTAAAATCATTTTCACGAAGTTTGTTCTGAAGAGAATTAGCAATATTCCACAGTTTTTCTCTGAGTTGTGGCTGGGTTTTAAGTAGTTCGAGCCTTTTTAAAGAACCGATAACAATAGGCATGGGAAGTGATTTTGCAAAAATCTGTGAACGCATATTATAACGCAGATAATTGATAATATCACTATCGCCTCCTACAAAAGCCCCTATCCCTGCCATTGATTTGGCGAATGTGGCAAAATACACATCAATCTGATCCTGAACACCTTTGGCTTCACCGGTTCCCATTCCTTTGGCACCCATTGTCCCAAACCCATGAGCATCATCCACAAGTAGTCTGAAACGAAATTTCAATTTGAGTTCAGCTATTTTGTCAATCTTACCCATATCGCCGGCCATACCAAACACACCTTCAGTAATTACCAGAATACCGCCTCCGGTTTGTTCACTTACTTTTTTAGCATGATTCAATTGTTTTTCAAAGTTCTCAATATCGTTATGCTGAAATACAAATCTTTTTCCAAGGTGCATTCTTAAACCGTCAATAATACAGGCATGTGATTCAGAATCGTAAACCACAACATCCTTACGGTCAATAAGTGAGTCAATAATAGAAACCATGCCCTGATAGCCATAATTCAGCAGATATGCATCTTCTTTTTCAACAAATTCAGCAAGTTGCTTTTCAAGTTCTTCATGATATTCTGTTTGACCCGACATCATTCTCGCACCCATAGGATATGCCAGACCAAATTTAGCAGCAGCTTCAGCATCAACTTTTCTTACTTCCGGATGATTTGCCAGTCCCAGATAATTGTTCAGACTCCAAACCAGTCGTTCTTTTCCCTGAAAAACCATGCGGTTTGAAATATCCCCTTCAAGTTTTGGGAACATATAATATCCATGAGCTTTTTCAGCCCACATTCCAAGAGGTCCGTAATTGTTTAAACGTCGTTCGAAAATATCCATAACTCAATAATTTGAAATTTTTAGTGCTGCAAAGATATGGATTTCTGAGATGTTTCGAAGCAGTGATGAAATTGTATTGTTTTGAGCTTATGGAATAAGCTGATTTACCTTGTCGGGAATTGTAATAGGATTTTCTGAACCCAATTTTCGGATTTTTGCAGAGCTTATTATGTAGAGTAAAGCTTTGAACTAGCATATTTGCCAGATCTCCACATAATGAGTTTTATTCCAGGTCAGGATGATTTTTTCATTGCTGTTTTGAGTTCAATAATTAGAAGATGGTTAATGATGGTTTTGATGCTTACGAATAATTTTTATTGAAGTTATTTAATAACAGAGGAATTATAAATGAGTAATTTTGTCGCTTATGAGCGAAACCTATGTCATACAGCCTCTTAATTCATGGCTTGGCGATTATGAACGTCCCGCCGTTATAAGTGGTCCGTGCAGTGCCGAATCCAGGGAACAGGTATTGGATATAGCGCGGCAACTGGCTCTTATTCCTCAGGTAAAAGCTATGCGTGCTGGTATCTGGAAACCGCGTACCCGTCCATCTGCATTTGAAGGGGTGGGAGAGGAAGGTTTAAAGTGGATGCAGGTGGTTCAGCAGGAAACAGGTTTAAAAATTGCAGTTGAAGTAGCTAAACCTGCTCATATTGAGCTGGCTTTAAAATATGGAATGGATATTCTTTGGATTGGAGCACGTACAACCGGAAATCCGTTTTCGATACAGGAACTTGCTGAGGTTCTTACCGGTACTGATATACCTGTGTTAGTAAAAAATCCGCTTAACCCCGATCTTAAACTCTGGCTTGGAGCTCTGGAACGCTTTTATCAGGCAGGCATCACTAAGCTTGCTGCTGTGCATAGAGGATTTCATTGCTTCGATGAAGGACCTTACCGTAATAATCCGAGGTGGGAAATCCCCATTGAACTGATGCGCCTGATGTCTGGTTTGCCAATATTTTGCGATCCAAGTCATATTTGCGGAAATCGTTATCTGATTGCTGAAGTTTCGCAAAAAGCCCTTGATCTTGAAATGGACGGGCTGATGATTGAAACTCATAATAACCCTGACAAGGCATTTACTGACAGCAATCAGCAGATACTTCCGGAAACTCTGGCAAAGATTCTTATTGATCTCACGATCCGTATTGAGAAGGGTAGCCCAGAATTCAGTAATATTCTTGAAGAGCTCAGATTGAAAATTGATATTATTGACACTCAGTTGATTGAAATATTGGCCAAACGAATGAAAATAGTTCATGAAATGGGTAAATATAAACGTGATCACAATATTACGATCCTGCAGATAGAGCGATGGCGTGAGCTTATTAACAGCAGGCTTGAAACTGCCGGAAAACATGGAATGAACAGGGATTTTTTACTTCACATTTTGCAACTGGTTCATAAAGAATCAATCAGGATACAAACTGAAATCCTTAACAAAAAAGAAGAATAATCTACAGGATTATAATCTTCACTAACTTTTTTAAAGTAAATCACAAATTCTTCTTCGGTTCTGATCTGAAAAAGCATTACATCATCAGGTTTGTTTATTTTTGCAACTTTAAAACCATCAATTACTATGAAGACACTTATTGAGTTCATACATCAAAAACAATGTGAAATTCCTTATGCCACCGGTGAATTTACCCGGCTTATCAACGACCTTACTATTGCGGCAAAAATTGTAAACCGTGAATTAACTAAAGCTGGACTTACTGATATTCTGGGAGAATCGGGTGAAAGCAATGTTCAGGGTGAGGTTCAGAAAAAATTGGATGTTTTTGCCGATCAGCATTTTATCAAAGCATTGAAAAATGGCGGGCAGTGCTGTGCAATTGTTTCGGAAGAACTTGAAGAACCTGTTATTTTCGATGATGAATTTTCAATGAAGGGTAAATACGTGGTTGCAATTGACCCCCTTGATGGTTCAAGTAATATTGAAGTCAATGTGCCTGTTGGAAGTATTTTTTCAGTTTATCAACGTATTTCGCCTGTTGGTACCAGGGCAACAATTGAAGATTTGCTGCAACCCGGAGTAGAGCAACATGCAGCCGGTTATATTACCTATGGTTCTTCTACTATGTTGGTTTATACTACCGGAAAAGGTGTTAATGGTTTTACCTATGACCCTTCAGTAGGGCTTTTCCTGTTGTCGCATCCCGATATGAAAATTCCGGAATATGGTGCTATGTATTCAATAAATGAGGCTAACTATATTTATTTTCCTGAAGGAGTAAAGAAGTATATTAATTACTGTCAGGAACATGATAAAAGTACAAACCGTCCTTATTCAACACGTTATATAGGTTCGTTAGTAGCCGATTTTCATCGCAATATGATCCGTGGAGGAATATACATATATCCGGGTACCGAGAAAAATCCTGATGGCAAACTGCGTTTGTTATACGAATGTAACCCGGTGGGCTTTATAGCCGAGCAAGCCGGAGGCAAGGCTACCGATGGTTTCAAACGTATTCTTGAGATCAAGCCCCAAAGTTTGCATCAGCGTGTTCCGTTCTTTACAGGCTCGGTGTTAATGGTTGACAAGGCAATGGAATTTATGAGCCTGTTCCTTGAAAACTCTGGTCGTCCCAAAGGAATATACTGCGATTACTGCCGCAAACCACAGGAGCAGTAATAGTTGTGATACAGGAATTGTTTTATTCCTTATTTTTTATTTCTTTCTTAAGGCGCTGAATATGACCGCGTCCAAGTGCCTTTACTTCACAGCCCAATTCTAAATATCGTCTGATCCTATCATCACTTAATATTCCAAAACAGTCAATTACGGCGATAGCTTGTCCTGCCCACTTTACTATATCATCGGGATTGAGGTTAATATATTCTTCGTGGGGTACTGCAAGGATCATAGCTTCAACGCCTTTAAGTGCTTCAGGCAGGTTTTTCAAAACAGTTGTTTCTTTCAGGTGTTCCTGATTTCTGAAAAACCTTCCCCATGATTGTCCCGGCGCTGGATATTCATCCTGGTTTTCAAGTTCGTACCAATGTTCAACATAAGGATCATGCACTTTCATATCGGCACCCATTTCAGTAAGTCTTCTTACAATAAGCTCACTCCCGCTGTATCTTGTATCCCCAACATCCTGCCTGTAACTGGCTCCGCACAATAGTACTTCTGAGCCGGCAATATAACGTGACATATTACGTAATGCATCACGGACAAGCTGTGTTACATGCAATGAACGTGTATCGTTAATATCAATGGCTGTAGGTGTAATTCTGAAAACATCATCACCATCTTCAAATCCAAGGATATGGCGGTAAGCCCAATAACCCAGCCCACCATCTTTGGGAAGGCAATAGCCACCAATACCGGGACCCGGGAAGATCATATTACTGTGGGTAGGTCTCATCTTTATTGCATTTATCACCTTTATAAGGTCAACGCCGTTGCGTTCGGCAAAGAGACTCCACTCGTTCAGATAAGCAAGAATAGTAGCACGATATGAATTTTCAACAATTTTGGTGGTTTCTGATTCAATTGGGCGATCCATTACGGTTAAAGGATAATCTTTGGTGTTCAGAACCTCATGAAGGAATTTTTCGACCCTATTACGTGCTTCGGTATTACAGCCGGAACAAACCCTCCAGAAATCACGAATACTCGATACATATTCACGACCGGGCATAACCCGTTCAAAACTGTGGGCAAGTATTGGAACAGAATTTATTTTTCTTTTTGCGAAAGCCTTTTTCAGAATTGGCCAGGCTACAAACTCTGTAGTGCCCGGAGCAACAGTGGTTTCAATTAATACCAGACAGTGTGGGGGAATTTTTTCTCCAATTGTTTTCATTGTAGCTTCCAAAGCTGCCATATCAGCTTCGCCGGAACGCATATTCCCGAGTTCCTGTTTTGCATAATCGCATTGAACGTCAACAACCACGCAATCAGCAAGTTTCAGGCAATCGCTGTTATATGTTGCTACTAAGGTTTGTTTTTCAACTACAGTGCGATGAATTATTTTTTCTACTTCGGGATCTTCGGCTTTTACAGGAGAGATGCCTTTGTTGAGCATAGGAATTTTCCAGTAGCTGCGTGTACTTGGCCTCTGGCATCCTATTACAAATTTGGTGTTATTTCCATTTTCATCAGTGGTGTCAGCAACAATTGCAGCCATAACTGCACCAACGAAGCCAAGACCCATAACCACGACTATTTCTTTACCTTCGTTGCGAGCTTTTTCTACTAATTTCTGCACACGTTTAAACTCCTGATCGTATTCGTTTTTCAGTGGCAGCGGAAATTTTTCTCCAGCCGGATTTATTGAATAAGAAATTTTATTTTCCATTAAAAAAATTTTTTAGTAACCTGAATTATTCATAAAATAAAAATAAATGCGGGTAAATATACTGATATATCATTGAATATCAGTATATTTGTGTTGTCAAACACCCGCATTATGAGGTGGTCTAATGCCTTTGGACAATATTTTATACAAATATAATTGATATTGTTAATACGAGGGGGGTCTGGGGGGAGACTAATAACTTTCCTAAATTGTTGATAACTCATGCTGCCCTCCTGTA
>Ga0302238_1001148_pt1 | contig 22789 bp, 13 predicted proteins | sample AAG_UR_Asn_MG_FD_193527 | JGI IMG/M metagenome (GOLD analysis project Ga0302238, IMG submission 193527) | Enriched activated sludge microbial communities from anaerobic digester in WTTP, New Holstein, Wisconsin, United States - AAG_UR_Asn | ecosystem: Engineered > Bioreactor > Anaerobic >... | reverse complement strand
AGTGCCCGGCTGGCCGTCGACGCAGGCGTCAACTTCCGCAGCGCAAGCCCCGACTCCGCAGGTCAGCTTGCCCAACTCCTCGTCGGTCTCGCCGTCGCAGTCGTTGTCGATACCGTCGCATACCTCGTCAGAGGGTACGCAGGTGGGAAGATCAGGCTTGACTTCCTCGGTAACTTCTTCTTTAACATCGCCAGTTGTATCTTCGGTTATATCTTCACCGTTTATGTCGGCCTCCTGGCCCACACACTCACCGGCCACGCACGACTGCCCCTCGCCACACTGAGCGTTCACAAGGCATTCACCACCGTTGCCCGTGAGCTCAACCTCGCCTCCAGTGCAGGCCCCAAGGAGCAATAACATTGCCCAAACAACAGAAAAGATCTTAATGTTTTTCATTGTTATCTCCTATGCTCCCTTATTTATCCAGCTTGATGTTAAATTCCACACGGCGATTCTTCTGGCGACCCTCGTCGGTATCGTTGTCGGCGATAGGCTTACCAGGTCCGAATCCTACGGTCTTCAGCATCTTGCCGTCGATTCCCTTCTTAATGAGGTATTCCCTCACGGACTTGGCCCTCTTGAGGGACAGGGTCCTGTTGTGTGCCGCCGCACCGGTGTTGTCGGTGTGCCCCTCGATGCTTACGGACTTGATCTTCGGGTTCTCGGTGATGACCCTGGCCACTTCATCGAGAATGCGCTCGGAAGCGGGCAGCAGAACGTCGGAGTCCACCTCGAACTCAATGCGCTGGAGAATCTCGATCTTCTTCTCGGTCACCTTGGGCGGCGGGCAGCCGTTGAGTTCCTTTACTTCCGAGCGTGGACCAGGAACGTCTGGGCAGGCGTCGTCTTTGTCATAGATGCCGTCGCCGTCTTTGTCGGAGGGGCAGCCGTTGGTCTTGGGGTCGCCGGTTTTCACGCCGGGAACGTCGACGCAGGCGTCGTCTTTGTCATAGATGCCGTCGCCGTCCTTGTCCGAGGGGCAACCGTTGGTCTTGGGGTTCTTGGTGGCGATGCCGGGAACGTCGACGCAGGCGTCGTCTTTGTCATAGATGCCGTCGCCGTCCTTGTCCGAGGGGCAGCCGTTGGTCTTGGGGTTCTTGGTAGCGACGCCGGGGACGTCCACGCAGGCATCTTCCTGGTCGGGCACACCGTCGCCGTCTTTGTCCAGCACCTTCACTGGTGCTTCAACTTCGGGCTTGCCGCACGACTCGAAGCGCACGCCGCCGGTTACTCTCAACGATGGGTCACCCAGACCGCTGGTAAGACCACCGCCACCTGCCAGGAAGAGCCGACTGATTCCTGCAACGCAGTAATTTGCGCCGACCTGGCCCTCGACGCTGGTGCCGTTTGAGCCGAAGAAGTCCTCCTGGTTGGTAGCGGCCTGAAGTTCCGCCATGAGTCCCAGGCGCTCTTCCAGCAGTCGATACTCTGCACCCAGCCCGAAGAGCAGTTCACCGCCCACATCGTAGGCAGCAAGGGCCTGGCTCTCACGGATTCGGTAGCCGGCGTTGGCAGCTAGCAGAAGGTTTGAGACCTTCCAGTCAGCGATGAGCCGAGGTGTTACCGTAAGGTTGGCGTCGCCGACCCACGCACCCGAGGTTGCCGTGGGGAAGCCCACCAGGGCCTCGAAGCCCAGGCCGAAGCCCTCCTGGGCCCTGGGGATTATCAGGTATCGAACCGACAACTTCACGTCACCAAGCCCACCGCCATCGGCGGGGGCCGTGCCCGGGAAGCCGCTGGAGCCTTCGGAGAGCATGGCCACGGGTATGTTCACGCCGATGGAGAGGCTCTTCCAGAGAGAGTAGGCAGCAAAGAAGTCGCCCATGACCAGGGTGTCGACCAATTGGAATGTCTGCGCTTGTGGGAAGCGCTTGTCGTAGAGACGCAAGGGGTTTCTGGCGTAGTTGATGAAGAAACCACCGGAGAAGCCATCCTCTCCGGGTTGCGAGGCAGTCCGGATGGACATTATGTCTCCCTCGTGGGGTGACGCCTCGAATCGTTGGACGTTGATCTCCGGCTGCTGAGCGGCAGCAGGTACGATCATCAGAGCCACAACCACAGCAGCAGCAAAAGAGGCAACACAGTTTCGTTTCGAGCTATTCATCGACACTCCTTGTTAAAAAATGGGGCTGACTTACCTTTGTGGAGCGCATGTTAGAGCCTGAACCGCTGTTTGGCAAGGGGTTTCTCCATCCTGTTGGGCTTGATGGTACTCTTTGGGGCCACACAGGCCAGAGGACAGTGTGAGGATAGCCTCACGATTACCGGAAGTTACGCTCCTCCCGTCAAATCTCTCCAGAGGCTCCCAAACACTGGCGTATTCGTTCAACCGGTGTGCGCCGGCCTCCAGGATGGCTGTCTAAAAACCAAGAATCGGTCGAACATAGTAGACCCAAATGGCAGCAACTTCCCGGGCCATGTAGTATGGTAGAGCGTAGAGGATGTAGGTTTCACGGGCAGGAACGGTGTATACATCCAGTCCGGCCCGCTCGAACGTCATCTTAACCCTGGGCAGGTGATAAAAGTGGCTAACTGCCAGCGCTTTGCGTATGCCGTGTACCAAAAAAATGTCAGCGCAATTATCCACCGTCGCCTGAGAGTTAATGCCACGATAGTCCAGCACAACGGCCTCATCCGGAACACCGGCATCCAGGGCCAGGCGGCGCATCACGTCCACTTCATGGGCAATCTCAGGGCCGCTGCTGGGGCCGCCGGACATCACCAGCAGATCAACCAGGCCCTCGTTGTACAACTCTATCCCCGTGTTGACACGATCCAGCAGCGCATGGGAGGGCCTGTCCCCGGACCAAACCGCCGCTCCAAAAACCACAGCGGCGTCCGCCGGTCGACGGTAGTCCGTCAGCCCGAAACTGTACATCTGGGCCAACGGAAAGAGTGCGGGAACCATCAAGAACCCCACAACCACCATCCCACGGTCAAGAAAGCGCCGCCAACGACCTGCCCCCGGAGATTCATCGTTGGCCCCCAGGCTGCGCCCAACTCCGAACCAGACCCAGGCCAGCACAATCCCAACCCAGAAGGATAGAGGCAGCACTACTGGACTGCTTATGGTGCCCAAGGCAAGCAATCCCCAGTAAGAAAAGGTATTCCAAAGCGACGCTGCGAAGAGCAAAACCAGGGCCGCTCGTGTGGCCCTTCGGCGCCAAGCAGTCATAAGAGGCTTCACTGCGAATGCCAACAAGAGGCCACCGGAAAGCAGCACGATTGGATTCGCCAGCCACGAAGGCAGGGGTCTGCTGTCGATCCACCAGATGTTGCGGTCGAGCGGGGTCCATCCATGCAGCAACGAGACTGCGGCATTGGCCAATGCAAAGAGCCCTATGGCGCCGGCCACGCCCCGGGAGACTCCACCGGCCCAGCGCCGCCACAAACTTCCACCAGACCACCCCTCTCGCAATATCGACATGGCACCACCTTGCATCAACTACCTACTGGTTGCACCTGCATGCTCTGACCAGTTATCTGTTCTAGTGAGAAACCATGCTGCAAATGCAGCAAGCCTGTCGAACCCACATTCAGCATTCTCAAAGGAGGCCAAATTTCGCTTCTCACCCGGATCCACGGCATAATTATATAGTTCATAGCTACCATGCTTAAGATCATAAAGCAACGAACATCCGTCAAACCTGACGGCAATTCGGCTGTTAGTGCTTCCAGGCAGCAGTTGCGAGAAATGGGGCATCTCGGGCATGGTTGCTCCTCCGCCGATGAACGGCAACCATGAGCGACCTTCAAACTTGTCATCTGACACAGCAATCCCGGAATAATCCAATAATGTTGGAAACAAGTCTATCGCCCTGGTTAATGCCGATATCCTCTGTTGCGCCACACCCGGCATACAGAGCACCATTGGTACATGAATTGACTCTGAATACAGAGTCTGCCCATGAAACCCGCTGCCATGATCGCCCAATTCTTCTCCATGATCTGAGGTTACTATTATCAGATAATCATCTATCATACCGGATTGCTCCATATGCTTTAATAGACGCCCCAACTCGGCGTCGAAAGCGACAACGGAGTCATCGTACTTATCGGAGACTGTAGCACCAAACGAACTCTGGCCCTCCACGCCGCCATAAGGATGATGCACTCCTCTCATATGCGCCCACACAAATTTTTTGTCATCTTCCCTATCAACAAGTTCGATCACTGAGTCAATAGCTGATTTGTTGTCCTTGGCCAGGGTCCACGAACCAACCCCGCTTCTGCGCAAAGGCAACATTATGTCATCCATCCACATCACTAAGTTGACCGAATACCCGGCCTGTTCTAACATCGATAGAGCGTTGCTACCAATAGTGCTCTTCTTCGAGGCACTCTGCACTGCCAGGTCAGGATGCTGCATCATCACCCAAGAGAGCATCGACGGTCTTGTGGCCGAGGAGTGCACGTAGAACTGCTCCATCACCACGCAGTTCGCCGCCAGAGCATCCAAGTTCGGAGTGGTCTCCCTGCCGTAGCCCAAGTGCCCTACCCGGTCTGCCCTTAGAGCGTCGGCAGAGATGAGCAGGATGTTCGGTGATTTGGCTCCCTGCCTATGGGGCGGCCGAGCACCCAGGCCCTCACCTGACGCCCCATGCCCCGCTGACATCACCATGCTCAGCAGCGCCGCAACCTCTTTCGCCACCTCTGCTTCTGACTTCCTGTGGGGCAGATACCTACGCACAAGGCAGTTGCCGGAGATCGTTCCCACGTCCGGCGAGACGCCTCGGTCAAGTCCATCGCAATCGGCGCCGACCAGAAGAGCCGAATAGCCATCCCCGTCGAAGTCGGTAGCAAGCAATAAGGCGGTTAAAAAACGATAGCTACCAGCACTTTTCTCGGTGATAATATATTTAGCAAGGTTCGAAGATGGGAGAAACAATAGCGAAATAGCAATACAAGCCACTGCAGCAACGGCACCGGAAATGGCCATCCTCTTGGCCAGCCGGTCAGGCACTCGAAGTGTGGAGAGGAGAAAGTGGATACCGTAAATAATAGAAACAATAGCCATAATTGATACAGAGAAATGCGCACTATGAAATAGACGCAGATAATATTCGTTGTTAAGAATTTGCAGCAGCACTCCACTCAATACCGCTCCACTCCCGATTATCAGCATTAACCACAAGGAGATGCGGCCCTCTTGAAGCCGCTGCAGCACCAGAGCCGCAGCAACGGAGGCACCTGCTCCCAGCCCCACCAGGACTATGGGAGTAACGCCAGGCTTTCTTACGCTGATGGTCGCTATCATCACAAGCACAAGAAAGAGCAGAGACGGGAGCAGCAAGCGGAGGAGCAGGGTGGCCAGGCGATGACGTCCCCGGGCAAGGAGGGCTCGCTCGAGCTTGCCTGACCCCAGTAGGGCGCCGAGCATGGGCATCATGGCCAGGGCCGCCAGCCCCCCTACCGATGCAACCAGGACAAGGAGGTCGCCAAGGGGAGCCTCTCCGGCCAGCCCCCACGGCTTGGAGAGCATGCAGCCCAGCTCCACAAGGGAGAACAACAACCAACCGATAATAAAGGCCAACCCCGTCGCAACCATGAAGCCAGACTCCAAACCGGGACTATCGGCAACCCCTCAGCAAGGCCGATCAGCCAATTGATGGGTGTTCTTGTACCATGAGTTCGGGGGAATTGATAGGGGAGCCGCCTCGACAAGCAGGGCAAGCGGGGCGGAGGCCGTGACTCAGTCGAGGATGGTTCTCACGGGCCTCATGCCAAGGCTGTTGATTCGGCTGGCAGGGGTGCCGCTCTTGTTTCGGTTGCCGGACCGGAGGTTTCGAGCAGTATTGAACCAGCTTCCACCTCTGATGACCTTGCCTGTGGCGGTGCCGGGTCCCACTGGATCCGAGTCGGGAGCGGCCATGGTCGTATCGGGATATGCTTCCACGTACCAGTCCCAGGTCCACTCCCAGACGTTGCCTGCCATGTCGAACAGCCCCCAGACGTTGGGAGCCTTGCCACCCACTGGGAGCGTGCCGCAGGTTGAGGAGCCAGTGAACCAGCCCGTGCAGTCCGTGGCAGAGCCGTAGGAGACAGAGGAGTTGCCGCCGTACCAGCCGATCATGTCGAGGTTGGGGTCAAGAGGCGTTCTATCGGTCTGTGTAATCGATCCGTCGTTGCCGGGGCTGGGGTAGAGTGGCGAGTAGCTGCCTGCACGGGCCGCATACTCCCATTCGGCTTCGGTGGGCAGACGATAACCTTCGCAGAGGTAGGGGTTGCCGCCCGTGGCATTTACGGCGACCACTGCAGCGGAGATTCCTCCACGCGTATCAGTGAAACAATCAAGGTAAGCACTGCCCACCGAAGTGCCGTCGAAACAGACCACGTCGGAGAGGAGATAGCACTCTTCCAAGCCATAATCGGCAGACATCTTATTGGTAAAGGCGAGAGCGTCGTACCAGGTCATGTATTCGACGGGACAGGTGGCGCCGCAGGCAGGGAATTTGCTGGGGTTCCAGCTGCTCCAGAAGGTGGCCCAATCGCCCTGGGTGAGTTCGTGGGTCTTAATCTCAAATGCGTGTGTGAGGACCACGTAATGGAGCTTCTCGTCGGAGTAGCGCCCCTTTTCGGCAACGCCGGTTCCCGCCCCGGTTCCGTCGCAGCCCCCTGCGGCGTACCCCAGCGGGCAGGTCACCCCGTCGGGGCTTCCCATCCAGAAGCTGCCAGCGGGAAGCTTCACATAGCCCGAGGAGATGCCGCTGCCCACGCAGGTCCCCGCATCACAGCTCTTACCCGGCCCGCATATGCCGCAGGAACCACCGCATCCGTCACTGCCGCACTGCAAACCCTCGCATGCCGTAAAGAGGCAGAGGCCGCCCAGGCACTCCTCGCCGCAGAGAATGCAGCCGCAGTCCTGCACGCAGCTTGCGCAGGTCTCACCAACTTCGGGCTGGCAGACTCCGTTGCCGCAGCAGGCCCCGCAGTCCGAGGGGCAGGAGCTGCAATCCTCGTTTCCAGAGCAGAATCCGTCTCCGCACTCTTCACAGCCGGGGGCAACCCCCGTGAAGACACACTCGCCATCCTGACACACGTCGCCGGTGGTGCAGGGGTCGCCGTCATCGCAAAGCTGGCCATCCTCCAGTTGGCTGCTCTTGCAGCCCTCTGAGGCGTCGCACCAGGTTGTCACACACGGGTTGGGAGCGGGGCAGAGTTCTCCTTCGTCAACCAGGCTGTCGCAGTCATTATCGAGGCCGTCACACAATTCGGGGGCAGGTGTTGCAGCGGAGCAGGCGGACAAGCCGCCGGGGCCGCAGACCCGCTCGCCCTGGCACATGCCATACTCATTGAGTTCCATGCAGGAGCCGCTGAGGGCATTCTCGGTGGCAAAATCGGTGCATGCACACTCACCCTCGGCAAGCATGCAGACTGAGATCGCCTGTCCACCGCCTGGATTCATGGTGAAGCAGTCGTACCCCGATGGGCAATCAGCAGCGCTCTGGCAGTGGTAGCCGCAGAAGGCTCCTTCAGCATACCCGTAGGGGGTGCAGACTGCCCCGTCGCCTTGACAGCCCTCATCGCCAACGCAGGGAAGGCAGATGGAGGGGTGCTTGGAGACGCAGACCATCATGTCACCCGAAGAAGAGCCCGTCTCTTCACACTTGAACCCGGCGGGACACTCGTCAACGCAGCCCGCAGAGCAGATCAACTCTCCCAAGTGCAGCACGCAGAAGCCCGAGAGGCAATCTGCACCAGTGGTGCACGGACACCAGGATTGACCTGAGCCAGGCTGGCAGTTGGGGGGGATGTCTTGCTCAATGTCCTTTGGCGGGTCGGTATGGTCATCTCGCCCATCGGAGTCCAGGTCAAAGGAGTCCGGCTCAAAGGAGTCCGGCTCACCGGAGTCCGGCTTGTTGGTATCCACCAGGTCCATCACGGGCACGTCGGCCGGCACCTCACCGTCGCCTTGGCCGGCACCATCGCCCACCTCGACGAGGTCCCAGGTGGTGCCCCCTTTGGGGCTCTTCTTCAGCGAACAACCATCAAGCAGGGCCGATACCGACAGAACGAAGAAAAGCGCAAGCACCAGTCTTGGAGTCTTCATCACAACCTCACGGGCATAAATTGACGCCACACTTTATAACCCGACACGGGCCCGGTTTCAATGCCCATTCTGCTCGTTGCGGGCCGGATTGCTCCAGAGTAGGGGCCGCTCAACCCTGCTGCGGAGGATCGTCGAAGAGGACGGGCTCGCCCTGGAAGTGGTGTCCGCTGTGGACCATGATTGTGGTAGGAAGCTCTTTCAGCATGGCGTCGGTCCGGTCAAAGAAGCTCTGCGGCGTGGAGATGCGATTAAGGGCCAGTCCCATGATAACAAGGTCTGCGCCCTTGCTCTGCTCGGCCATAATGTCGCTCACAGGGCGGCCGTCGCGGCGGATAATCACCGGAGTCGCCTCAATCCTGGCCTGTTGCAGCGTCTGCTCCAGGCTGGAGCGAACCTGCTCCTGGTCCTGCTTCTCGTTGACGATGGTCATCACTGAGAAGGTAGCCGAGCGCCACCTGTCGTGGGCCTTGAGCAAGAAGGCCAGCAGCAGCATCAATGCCCCGTTGCCCTTCAAGCCGCCCCACCAGACGTGAACATTCATACAACGCTCGAACCCCAGCCTTGGCTTGGGCCTTACTATAAGAATCGAGCGGTCCAGGGCCGCCAGGTCTTGCAGCATCGAGACATATCCATCCTGCCTCTCGGGCTTGCCTGGCCATCCCAACATCACCGTATTGATCTCGAAGGGGCCAATACCGTAGGTTTGCGCAACGGTCACCACCCCGGAGTAGACATCGGGAACCACATCAACCCTGGTGAGGGCGTTGTGGTGCGTCGACATGATCTGTCGTCTCAGCTTCTCCAGAAGCTCACGCCGCTCCTCGGCGCGCTCTCGAACCTCTCCCCGAAGCAGAACGAAGTAGGAGACCATGCCCCGGTCCTGCACCAGCGCACACCCTATCTCGAGAAGGTAAGCCCGCTTCTCGGGATCCCCGCCGAATATCACCAGATTGGGCCTCCAGTTCTGAGGATGGTACGATATCGACCTCAGCCTCAGTATCGCCCAACGTACCATTGCTGCCCATATACCGTGCCTTGCATCTCCCCATGTCTCGCCAAGCTCTTTTCGTTCTACATATATGTAGATACCAACGCTCAGCACCATGGCCCCGAGCATGGCTGGCAGATTGATAATACTCATTACATAGAATGCGGCTACGGCCCCGGCCAGGCTTATCCACTTCGATACGGCAAAGGAGGGTCGGAAGCTGGGAGATGCGGCCCACCTCTCAAGCCCGCACGCAAGGTTGATCATTCCGTAGGTGGCAAGAAAGAACATCGTCAGCAGTGGGGCGATAGCATCGAGGTCGCCCAGCAGAACCCCGACCAATGCCAGGGAAAAGGTGAACAGCAGCCCCAACCTGGGCTCGTTCTTCGGCCCCGAACCCTTACCCAGCCATCGTGGCGCAAGCCCATCCCACGCCAAAGCCTGCAACGTTCTCGGCGCCGACAACATACTTCCAAACGCACTTGAAAGCGCCGCCCCCCAAAGCCCGGCGTAGACAAGTTGAGGCAGCCAGGAGGAGTTGATCAGGGCCAGGTTGTCGTTGTCAAGCTCGGCCAAGGGAACGCGAAGACCCAGCAGTACAGCTACGCCGATGTAGATTACGAATCCGGTTCCAATGGCGGCCATAGTGCCCATGGGGATGGCCCGACGCGGGTCTTTGAGGTCTCCCGACATGCTCACGCCCGACATGATGCCCGTGACGGCTGGGAAGAAGACGGCGAAGACCGCAGCGAAAGACTCGCCGTCGGAGCGAAACCAGACCACCTCGCTTGGGCCAGGCGCTCCAGAGCCCACGGCGATGGAGATCAGCGACACGCCGATAAGAGCCATAATGACATACTGTATCTTGATTGCTGCCTCGGCACTCTTGATGGAGATACCGGCAACGATGACCAGAACGCCGACAGAAATCAGTCGCATATCCAGTTGGGGGAAAAATGGAGATATAGATTCCACAAATCCTACGACATAGAAAGTAATAGACAGGGCCTGGGCAAGGAACAGTGGAATGCCGATAGCAGCACCCATCGGGGCTCCCAGCGACCTGCTGATCATGTAGTAGGCGCCACCGGTGCGGACCATGCGGTTGGTGGCAATGCTGGCAATAGAGAGCCCTGTGCTGGCGGTGATGAGGTGCCCAAGGAGAATCATGAGCAGCGCCCCGGCCAGGCCGACGTTGCCCACGACCCATCCAAAGCGGAGGTACATAATGACGCCCACAATGGTCAGGATGCTGGGCGTGAAGACCCCCGAGAACGCCGAGAACCTGCGCTGGGAGGCCGAACCTTGCTGGTCGCCTGCTTCCACGGGGGCAGTCTCTGGGGGTCTATCGTTCAAGGCAATAACCGTCAATATTCCGGGCGCTCGGCAGGAAGCGCTGAGGCCGGCTGCGATTTGAGCGTCAAAATGGCCATCCGTCAAGCCCGTAGATTGCCCACGGGTGCGGTTCGCCAAACGGGGAGCAATTGTACTCTGTTCTATCCAAGACATCTCGCCTGACGATGGCTGGGCATTTCGGCGACGGCGACGGCGACGTCAACCCACCTTCGCTGTCGCTTCGGTGGGACTACGGCCACGAAATACGCACGCTGGACGTCCAACTCCCCGGCAACGGTTCCGCACCCATTGCCCACCCACTCAGTGCCACCCAATATTGAACTCGGGTCAAGCGTGAAGTGGCAGAGACAATAACGGGCGCCAGCAGGGGCATGGGGAGTTGCTACACTCCAGGTCCCAGGGTCAACCTGTTCGGGAAGGGCTTTAATGCGGCTTGTGGTGGGCGAAACAGGGATTGAACCTGTGACCACCGGTGTGTAAGACCGGCGCTCTCCCGCTGAGCTATTCGCCCGCAAACAACGTGGGCAGCTATAACCGGAAGATTGGCACTTTGTCAAGGAGATTGGCGCATTTGCGGCGGGGGGTGAGGGGCGTAGTTCATCAGCTTTCCCAGCCGATTCCCCACAGAGAAATCAGCATGGGCTCGGTGTCGGAGTTGCTCTCAATGTAGAGGATTCCTTTCTCCTTGATGTACTCACCGTTGGCATCCTTCTGGCTGGTGGTTTTGGGTGCGAACTTGAGCGAAATGGTCAGGCTGGTACCGCTGGGCATGGCCAGGGGCGCCGCTTTGGTGGGGGGAGCAAGATTGCTCTTCTCAAAATCTACTTCGAACATCTCTTCGCCCTCGATAATCCGTATTCCTGTGATTTCGGCGCCGCCCACGCCGCCAACGGTGCTGTACAACTTCAGAGTTTCCATTGACACAAAGCCCGGTAGGCGGGCTCCGAAGTCGATCTCTTCGGGGTACACACTGAGCTTGCCGGCCCCAGCCGTGCACTGGTCGCCCAATGGACCTGTGCCCACCGGACATAGGCAATTGCCCTCAAGACAAGCCCGTCCGCCAAAGCAGGGAACATTGCAGTCGCCGCAGTGCTGCTCGTCGCTCATGATGTCCGTGCAGCTACCGTCACACACCTTGCTGCCTTCAGGACACTCACCGGGCAGCGTTGGGTCCTCCACGCAGACCCCATTCTCCTCGTGCTCTCCCTCGGGGCAGACCAGCCGACACTCTCCGTCCCTCGGCTCCTGCCCCTCGGGACACGTGAGCAGACAACGCCCCTCAAGCTCCTCCTGCCCCTCGGGGCACTGCACCAGGCACTCCCCCCCGATGCAGAAGAGCCCCAGGGCGCATGGGTTGCCGCAGCTTCCGCAATGCTCCAGGTCACTCTCAAGGGAGACGCAGAGCCCATCACAGTACTCCTGAGCCGCAGGGCAGGCCAAAGGAGCCCCCTGAACGTCCAGAAGGTCTTCGGCGATAGAATCCTGGAGATACTCTCCGGTGGTTGACTCGGCCGAACATGATTGTAGAACTGACGCAAAAATCAACAACGATGCAGCAAGAAGCAATCGGTTCATATCTGTCATTTGGCCCCTCCCATTTCGCTCATTATGGCATTCAAGACAATTTGGTGTTTTCAAGGGTTGAAAAAATAGCCGTTTTGGTAGTTTTCTATTATTCGGAATTGCTCGCCTTCGAATCCTTCGACAGGGGTAACTATTCCTTCTGGCATTTTTATCGTTGCAACGTACCAAAGATCTTTGTCATCAAGAATCGCACCTTCAAGATCCGCCACCAGCTCTCCATATATGAAAATCCTAACCCGAGCCTCACTTGCTCCATACCCTTTCGAGCTATAATTATGTACACCAACACGGTATGTAACATCCTCCGTAACTTGTAATGTTATAATCTCCGGTCCGAAGCCGTCCAAATCATTGCTTGCCAGACTTGGATTATCATCTATTTCCGGGACATAACTACCCCAGTTGGGGTAAGGGTTGAACCAGAAACAGTCGAAAAGGTTGTCGTACCATGGGTCGGGCTCACCATCCTTGTCATAGTCCGGCTGGGTGGCCCAGGGGTGAGCGAAGTGAAGATCGAGGTCTGAGCCTGCATCGGGCCCCGTATCGTAGGGGAAGGGGTCACCTGGCGTCTTCCAGGTAAGCTCGATATGAACGTTGGTAGAGGGCACCCGAGTGAAGGAGAAGGTGGCTGGTTCGCAGGACTGCACTCCCGTGGAGTCTCGCACGTCAAGGCTGACTTCGTACTCCCCTACGACACTCGTACTCAAAGCTAGCTCTGGTGTGAACCGTGGCGGAATGGGCTCCTCGAAAACCGAGGGTAGAGTGACCGACCACTCCCACTCAGTGATCTCGCCGTTGGCAGAGTAGCTCCCTTCGCTGGAGAAAAGGTGGAGGTCCGGCACCGGGGTGATGATTGCCACAGGGCATTCCGACGGGAGAGCCCGGCCCGCCAATGGCACCATCAGGGGATTATCCACATCGGCAGTCTCGATGAGAATGGTGCCCAAGCTTGGCGAGAACGTTCCCGGGTCCGAGGGATCTCCGCCCGCCTTGGTTGGCGCAAACTCAACAAGCAATCCCAGCAGCTCGCCCGGCTGGAGTGTGGCCGGCTGCTCGTGGGTTGGCATCTCAACGTTTGGGTATTTGACGACGACATCGAACTCCTCAGCACCGTCCATGATGGAGATGCTTGTGACCGTCATGGGCCACTTCGCCGCCAGGCAGGGGCCAACGGCCACATGCATCTGCTTGGCATGGCCCACGGCAACGGCCCCGAAGTCCAGCAGCTCCGGAGTCACCAGGGAGCATCCAGCCTGTTCAACACATTGGTCTCCCACCAGGAAGAAACCAGGCTGGCAGATGCACTGGAAGTTTTCGCAGACCATATTCTCACCACAAACGGTGGTGCAGCCACCGCAGTGGTTGGGATCGCTCTTAGAGTCGTAGCAGAGCCCCTGGCAGGCGGCCTGTCCAGGAGGGCAGACCAATCTGCATTTGTTGGCGATGCACTCATGCGCCAAAGGACAGACATTGCCACACTGGCCGCAGTTCAGGCGGTCCCGGTCCAGGCTGGCGCACAGCCCATCGCAGAGAGTCTGCGAATCAGGGCAGGTGCTAATCTCCTCTGCGCTGCCAACATCGGCTTGGGTTGCCAGGTCACCTTCGGCAATCAGGTCATCCCCAACTGCGGCGGGCTCCTGGGAACAGGCCACAGCACCGGCCGACAATAGAGCTACAACCAACCAGGCCTGGGCGCATCTGCATAGACAGCGCATGCTCACCTCCTCTGCTCCACGAAGTCAAACTACATGGTCTACTCGTGTGGGGAAACCGCCCAAATAAACAGAACCCCATGGCTCCTCAGTGCCAACGCAACATGCTAACCAGTGGCCAGTAGCAGATCAACAGAGGCGCGGCTTTTTTTGGGGGGGAATGCAAAAATCTGGGAAGAGAGACCACAAAGAGGTTCGGGCCGGCTGGAAGAGAGACAAAGGAGCATAACGTGGTAGGAATGCCAGTGGCAGGGATGTCAGATGTTCAGCGACGGAAACGGCCTGACCGTAGCACTGGGATGTCGGGGTTTTCAGCGATGGAAATGGCCTGGCCTTAATGGATTTCTGCGTGGTCTACTGGTCGTCCCAGGGGGCGCCGCTGGCATGGATGGCCTCGTAGCCGTTCCCATCGGCGTCAATGAAGACGGGGTTGGTGATAGAGAATGGTTGCTTGCTCGAGACAGGCTCCATCTCGTGCTCGGGAAGACTTGAGCCGGCCATGAAGACGATCCAGGCATCGGACTGCAACTCGGCGGTGAATGTCTCATCCAGCCGAGCCACGGCGCCGGAGGCCACGGGCACGAACTCCTTAATGACCTCTCCGTTCATCACCACCCGCACGAACTCCAGACCCATCCACTCGGGTGCCTCAACCACGACGTTCACCTCCACGGAAGCCCCCGCTGCCACAACGGTTTCGCCAAGGCCCTTGCCATCCACCGTGAGGCGCAACACCGGACCGGCAAGCACAACGGATTTGTACTTCTTGATGTTGTCGTAGACCTCGTCCAGATCCACGTCACCAGGAACATCCGTGGAGGAGGCCACCATGTTCCTGGGGTTGCCGTAGTTGCCACGGTAGTGGTGCTCATCGGATCCGCCAATGGCCGCAATGGAGTAGCCTCGGTTCAGGAGGTTGTACCAGGCGGGCAGATTCTCCGTAAGGATTGAGTCGAAGCTGTCATCCTTGTTGACGACCTCAAGCGCATCAACCAGGTGCAGATTCAGTTTAGGTTCGGCATCGGCAGGGTTGGAGGTAGCGGTCACGCCGTAAGTCGAGAAGGTTGCACCGCCTCGGTAGGGGTGGTTGACGGCCAAGAAAGCGCAGCCCAGTTCCTCTCTGGCTTGAGTGTATATCTCCGTGGCCGTTGTGGCTCTGATAGACTTCCCGTTCTCGTCGTAGAGCATGTACTCAACGGCGAAGTAGGTCTCGTAAGGAGGCGGATTTGAACAGTGTGCTGCCGTTGTATGGCCCCAAAGCGGGGAGACCTCGCACCCAAGCGAAGCCTTGATGTCGCCGGCCAACCCCATCTCCTCGATCTTGGGCTGTCTGGTGCCGAAATAGTCGTGATCCGTGGGGGTCATCACCTCGATGCCGTTGGCCAGGGCATTGGCGATTCGGTCCTCTTCGAGCACGGCGCTGTCGATGCTCCACTCGCTGTGCTCGTGGCTGTTCAGCATAATGAATCCCGTGGTATCAACAGCCTCGTGGATCTTGGCAGTGAGGTCGGTCACCTGACCGGCCGTGACGGTGATATTCTGGCGGTCGATGCTCCAGACCAGCCCTCTGGCCACCGTTGCGGTGTAGTCTCCTGCCAGCACCGGGATCAATCTCTCACCGTTCAGCACAGCGGCGTACTTCGTAACCCCGGCAGTCCAGGCCGCATCCTTGCCCCCCTGGAGGGTCAAAGCAGCATGAACAGGTGCATCTGCATCATCGGTGACCTTCACCCGAATCCAACCGGCGGGGTTCGCTGCCAGCTCTACAACGTTCTCTTCGCCCGCCTTCACCGCAGTGCCTTTGACCACAAGTTCGGGTGCCCCAGGGAGGTTGAGGTGGAAGTCGTAAGAGCCCTCTTCAAGGTGAAGCAGAGCCTCTCCGTTCTGGTCAGGCGTTGCGGCCGTGATCCAGCCTCGGGCGTCCTCTTGCCCGGCCTTCTTCACGCTGATTCCCACATCGGCCATGTTTGTGTGCTCGTCGCCGAGGGTCACCTTCACCACCACCTTCTCTCCGGCAGATTCACCACGAATGGCTCTGGCCTTCGCCCTGACGTCTTCAATGGTGCCTTCGCCCACGATGAAGTACTGCAAGGACTCGGCGTCCCCACCCGCAGGGATGGAGAAGTTGCCGCCCGAGACCACCGTCAGCTTGTCGAAGGAGAGCAGCAGCTTTGCGTTCTTGCCCTTGGGAACCGTTGCGCCGTAAGAAACGCTGCCTGCTGCCGTCGCAAGCCACCCCACGTTGGAGCTTGTCAGCGGGCACTCGCTCACCGGGCCACAGTCGTCATAGAAGGGTGTGGTCCGGCTGCTGAACTGCAAGAACTGACCAACATCCACCGAGCGAGGGGTCGTCTTAGGATTGTGAATTTTGGTAATGATCTTGAGGTGATGCACGCCTGGTTCAAGGATGTAGTCTACCGTAACCTCGATACCCAGCGGAGGGGTGGGCAGAGCCGAATCCACCAACGCCATGCCGCCGTCATTGCCCTTGAACCGGACTATGGCCGTGCCCGACTCTGAACCGTCGTCCACGATGCTCATCTCCGTGGGCTTGAAGATGCGGGCAGTGCCCGTCATGGGGAACATCTCGAAGAAGTGGTCCTGCGCCTCTTCCCCAGGGGCCCGCACCAGGTCCGCATCGACCAGAGCGCCGCCATAAGGTGAATAGAGGCTCTTCTCCTGGTTCCGAATTACGAACCGAACCAGGTCGTTCCTGATGACCACGTCGCCAACTACACCAGCGCTCACCGGTCCCTTAATAAGGTCTTCCTCGGAGGCCGCCACGAAAGCCGTGGCTTTGCCTTGCACAACCGTGGTGTCCCCGACCTGGTCGGCCAGGTCGCCGGGCACGTCCTCGGAGTTGGCGTCGACTCCAAGGTCGTCAGCCACATCGCCCACTGTGTCCATCCCCACATCCTGGCTCTGCTTGTCCTCTGCGCTATCGTGAGCAACGACATCCTTGGCGGATTCCCCGCTATCCCCCGAGCAGGCAACAACGAACAAAGCCACTAGCACACCCCAAAACGCAACTCTCATGGTTTCACCCTTCCACGACTCGACCCAACAGCTCGCTGGTCCAGGTTGTCAGAAACGCCAGGCAGGGTCAGGCACCCTTCCTAACCGTTTCCTAACATTGCCACCCCGGGCAGGGAGAGTCTAGGGGTTAATGACCCAGGAATTCGGGGGTTCGGGGATTCGGGGGTTCGGCCGTCAGTTGGGATCAAAAACGTATTCTTTGCACGAATACCACTCCACTCCCATCAGATTAGCCAATGACTCTATGTTGGTATTTATCTCTTCGAAGTCAAATTCTTTAAATTCCGGCTTGAAAATCTTTCCAGATTTTGCTTCCACTTCTATACGATATCTTACTCTAGCCACCCTGCCCCCCAAAGACTCTCCAACACCCCGCACCAATGCAATATCTTTGGAGAGAACCCGCTCCTCCGTCTTCCTCTCGAAAAACCATGTGGTCACGATAAGCCCTTCGGAATCAAATTTGATTGTTTTCTTAATGCTTCTTTTTATCCACCAACTCGCCACCGTGCCGGCAACCATCATAATCAGAACCTTGATTCCGGATGGCGTTGGACCTATGATAACCGAAACAGCAAATATGGCACTAAAAAATATGCCAAAACCGAAAGTAAACAGACATCCACTCTTGAGAGGATAGTTAACTGGAACACCTTCAGGCTTCTGTAAGTCTTCGGCAAAACCCATGGCAATCCCCCATTGCTTCAATGCTGGTTGTCATTCAGCCCGGCCCGGTTGGACGGACCCTGGCGGGGCAGGTACTCGCATACCTCTAAGATCAGGGGTCAGGACCGTACCTAAGCCGCTTCCGTTGTCCTCCAACAAAACGCTCAGTTCACGAATATAGGCGAAGCGTAGATGTATGGGAAGCTTGTTGATGCCTTGGCTTCGACGCCCTTCAGGACGCTCTTGAGGTGCTTTGGAACAATCCAGACCTCGACGCGGTAGGCCCCTGCTTTGTCTGCCGGCGCCTGCAAAACTACCCCCTGGCCAGACTGTTCGGCCACAATTTCGGCCCCTTCGGGGGTCATTCTGATAATGCGGGTGGTCATCTGGGCGAGGCCGAAGTCAAGCTGCCGGGCCGGGTCCCAGGGGGCAGGGCCCACCTTGGGCGTCCGTACGAATATGACCGAGCCTTGACCCGCCTGTGCCTCTCCGCCCATCTCAACGACCTCAGCGCCGGTCCAGAGCAGGAACTCGAAGCCTTCTGGGTTGCCCAGGGTGTCGAAGGCGGAGAAGATGCGACCGGCCCTGACGGCCTCACGGATCTCATGGGCAGAGTCATCCTTTGCCAGGACCCTGTTGGAGAACCAGCGCATGGCCCTGTTGTACGAGTCCATCCGCTCTCCGTCCTTCAGCATCACCGGCCCGCCTGTAGCAAGTAGCTTTGCGAAGTTGGGACTCTCCTCCACGAGGCTGGCGCACATCCCCTTATCGGGCCCCGCCGGGCATAAGAGCGGGAACTCCACGTTCCTGTGGATATCCGTTGCAATGAAGGTTACGAGGTGCTTCACAGCAGCTACGATGTTCACCTTTTCCACGCTGGCCTCAAGCGGGGCAAGGAAGAGCAGCAGGCTCAAATCTGCCGGGGGATCGACCATTGTCTCATCCATGAAATTCTCCATGGCGAACAGCGAGGTCAGCGTCCCCTTCAGCATATCCATAAGGTTCGCGTGCAGGTTGTATATCTCCATACCGTCCAGATCCAGATCGATAATCCGCTGCGCCGATATGTTGTCCTGCTCGGTGTGCACTGCCATGGCCATGCCCCCAAGCTCTCGGGCCATGGCAACGGCTTCAATGCCGGGCTCAAGCGGCGCCTCGACCCCATAGTCGGTGTTGAAGACAGCAAGGGGTATTGGGCCGGCCATGCCGATGGGCATGTTCTTGTGACCCTCGGTGCCGACGAAGAAGTAGTACTCTCCTTGTCCGGCACCGCTGGGGCAAGTCACCTTGTTGGCGAAGGGGCGCTGCTGCGAGTCAAGAACCAGCTCATCGCCCAGTTCGGGCCGGTGCTGAGCCAACTCTTCGAAGCTGTGCTCACTGGCGTGTCCTGGATGGTCAGTCATGAACATGAACTGGATATCCTGGCCGCACGGCGCCGCCCGAAGCTCGGCCAGACACTGGGGGTCCGGGCCACCGTTGTCCTCATAGCCGTCGGGGCTGCAACCGTCGTGGCTGTAGGCGGAGTGCATGTGGATGAGCCCACGCAAGGTGACCCAACCCCGGTTGCCACCCTCCAACTCGAAAGGAAGCTCCACGCCTACTTCATCGGCAACGAGGTCCAACGCCACATCATCGCCGGGCAGTTCCCCAACGACCTCGGCCCTGACCAGATCCGAACCCGTCTCTTCATCAGGCAGCACGTCCGAGGCCGAACCTTCCGACGAGTTGGAGCATCCTGCGCTGGCCGTAACAATAACAAGAACGGAAAGCAGACGGAGCGAAAGCATGGCACCCTCCTAACAGTGCCCTAACGTTATTACCCGTGCGGGGCCAGGGCAACGACTATCATGGGGCACCCCCGGGGGAGGCGGATTTCCTCGACTGGTTGTTTCGGGCGTGCTACAGCGACAGATTGTGAGCTTCTTTTGTTGGGGGAGCATCGTGACATCGGTTCGAGCATCCTCTGTTTGGTCCCCGCCAGCTGTGGCTTTCGCTTGCATCGTTGCGCTGAGCCTGCTTGCTACCGCCCTGCCCGCTTCAGCGGGTGACGGGGGGCTGGAGATGGGGAGCTGTGAGGCTCTTGTGGAGGATGGCCGGTTCCGGGAGGCAATGTTGTGCCTCAAGGCCCTTCCCCCAGGGGCCATGGATGAATCCGAGAATGCCTACCTCCTGGCCCGGGTGTACCAGGGCATGGGAAACGTTGTTTGGACTCGCCGCACTCTGGAGAGTCTGCTCTCCAGGAATCCCGCTGATTGTGAGGTGCGGGCCTGGCTGGTCTGGGTGCTTCTCTCCCAAAGCAACTACAGAGAGGCGGACGCCATCTTGTCTGAGTTGATGGCGGAGGCCCAAGGAACACCTGAAGGCGGCGCAGCGGTACAGGTGACCGAGGAGAATCTGGTAGAAGCCGAACGCTGGCTATTCGCCGAAGATGCTTCCTGGTCCCCGGAGCGCTGTCCGGCAACAGAGCTGGACCTGGCGCGCTGGATCCTTCTGAAGAGCGTGGTGGCTCTCCAGGCCGGTGAATTGGAGACGGCACGCCTCCTGGTGCGGCGCATGAAGTTCACGCCGGCCTTGTACCCCGAGGACGTGGCACTGCTGGTCAACACCAGGTCAGCGCTGTGGCCTCTGCGACAGGCTCCGATTCAGGTCTCGTTGTCCGGGGAGGCCGGCTGGACGTCCAATGCCCTGCTTGGCTCTCCAGCAGACCCCACGGCATCGGATGAGAACCCTGCGAGCCCCAGAAGCGACCTTCGAGGCTGGGGTCGGGTCCGGCTGGGCAATTCTGCCCTGGGCAGCTTCCTGGAAAGCGACGCAAGAATCACGTCGTTTTACGCCGAGGTAGCCTCGGAACATGGCTACTTTCAGCAATCAATCCGTTCCGGCGCCGAGTTGGCACTGGATAGCCTTGTTGCTCAACTGGCCTATCGATATGAGTACCTGGTCCTCAACGGGGCAGACCGCTACGGCGAAGTCCCCTACCTCTTTTATACTGCCCACAGGGCGGAATTCGACGCCGACTTCCAGGGCGGGCTGTCACTCTTTGGGGGAGGCGGGCGGAGGCTCTTCAGGCAAATGGGGCGTACCCGCTGGGAAGCCGACTTGGGGGCGGGGTTCTTGTGGGCCGCCAGCGGGCCCTTCAGTGGCGCCGTAGCTCTCTCTGCCCGATACCAGAAGGCGCAGTTCGAGGCCTTCGACATGTTCGGGGCCACTGTGTTGGCCTCGGCAGCGATGACCACTGCTCAACACTGGGTGCTTCGGCTGGTTGTAACGGCCATGGCCGATGTCTATCCCAACTCCAAGGGAGATGCCGGCGTCGAAGCCTTCAATGAGGTCGGCGGCCGGGAAGAGGTCCTGGCCCGGGCTCGCCTGTCCGTAACCTCACCGCCGCTGTTCGACTCGGCCCGGGCGTCACTCTGGTACGAGTGGACAACCAGAGACTCCACCGCTGCCAGCTACGACTTTTCGGCGCACACCATCATGGCGGGTCTCTCCTGGAACTTCCGGACGGACCCATGGGTGCCCCCGTCCCAGGCGCCCCAGGGCCACAGAGCTTTGCCTTATGCACTGGAAGATAGTATCCATGCTGACGGCGACAGGCTCAGGGACTTGCTTCGCCGTGATGAGGATGCCCAGAAGGGATGCTCCTGCGGAAACTGAGGGGTGGATCTTTGTCGGGCAACCGCTCATGGCAAATGTAGAAGATGCTATTGTGATAGTGAGGGGAGTAACGCTCAATGCGTGTCTGGCTTGCTTTGGTGCTGGTAATAGTGACTCTTGCTGGTTGCGTGAAACAGGTCTGCTTCGGCGATTCGGAGTGCCCGTCGGGCAAGGTCTGCTCCGACACGGGCCAGTGCGTGACCCCCCAATGCACTGCCGACACCCAGTGTGGAGAGAAGCAGGTCTGTGAGAAGCACCAGTGCGTTGAGGGGTGCATCGATGCAGGCCAGTGTCCCGACGGCTTCATGTGCAGTTCCAGGCGCTGTGTCGCTGTGGCACAAGGATGTGATTGTCCCGCCGTGCCCGACCTCTGCCTGGAGGACATCAACCCCTCTTCAAGCCTTTCGGGCAAGAGTCTCTGCCTGAGGGAGATGGATGGGGCTCCCCTTGTGATGTTCTTCGGGTCAGTGGCATGCCCCACCTGCCACGTGGTCTTCAGCCACCTGGCCGACATTCACGAATCGCTGCTCTCCCAAGGAACCGACTCGCAGCTTGTCTTCGTCAACCTGAAGAGTGTTGCCCTGGGCCCCGCTGCGGTGGGAAGCATGATGCCCGACGTGTCCGAACCAGTGTTGCAGGACACTGAGGAGTCTGACTTGTGGGACGCCCTGGGGGCCGACTGGTACGAGATTGTAATCGTGGACAAGAATGGGTGCCTTGCCTGGCACTCGGGCCCGCTGGCGGGAACCATCTCGGACGCCGATGTGCGAGACGGAATCCGGGCGCATTGGCAGGCAGCGGCTGAGGCCCAGTGCAACTCGGGCCGGGATGTCGTGACAGAGATTCCGGATGTGACCGGTGATGAGACAGCGGAGACTGAGGATGTGGGCGTCGATGCCCCCGAGGACCAAAACCCCGGCGATCTTCCCGAAATCCCCGATGCCCTGCCCGACCAGGACTGGAATCCTGGCGATGACCAGTGGGGGCCTGACATCGAGGAACTCCACACAGACGTCTCAGGCCCAGACTTGATCGACCTGGTGGACGACGGCGGTTCCGAAGATCTGGTGGATTCTGGCGGAGACTCTACCCCAGACTTCGAACTCAAGGAGACGTGCCAGATTGAGACGGGAAGTCTGGTGTCGCCGGGCCAGAAGGTTCCGCACTTCCTCTGCATGGACAGAAACCCCAACTCCCCAACTTTTCAGCAGGGATACTCGGAGACCCAGCTGCTGGGCAAGGTGTGGGTGGGCTACACCGGGGGCTGCACCTGAGGCTCGTGTCAGCAGCAGTTTGCTGCTCTTCAGACACTGATAAGCGAGCAACCCGGGTGGTCGGGGGCGGTTGTGGGCCTCATGTTCAATCAGAACACAGCCGAGGTCGGCCTGCCAGGATGCTCAGAGATGGCCACCCTGCCTCTTTTGCAAGACAACAGCAATGGTGATGTATGGAATACCCTGGGGGTTGTGTATAACAGCTACATTGTTGTTGATGGCAAAGGGATACTCCGGGCCAGATTCTCCGGTCAGACAATTCCAGCGGTGTCGGTCGAATTGGTTGGGGCGGTGAACGAAGCCCTGGCACCTTGATGTGTCAGCGCGACCAAGGCTCTGGAAGCTGTTGCGGTTTGGACATGCCAGCCTCCAAAACGCTCCGGGCAGAGAGATGGGATTGTGGGTGAGTCGGACCGCCTGGGCACGCGCCACATTGTGCCGGCCTATGGATGCTCCAACACTATCT
>Ga0302238_1001146_pt1 | contig 22817 bp, 17 predicted proteins | sample AAG_UR_Asn_MG_FD_193527 | JGI IMG/M metagenome (GOLD analysis project Ga0302238, IMG submission 193527) | Enriched activated sludge microbial communities from anaerobic digester in WTTP, New Holstein, Wisconsin, United States - AAG_UR_Asn | ecosystem: Engineered > Bioreactor > Anaerobic >... | reverse complement strand
GGAGGTTATTTAGGCAGGTCGCCCTGCCTGAACAGTGAGAGGTGAAGCCTTATGCTCCTTTTCAAGGGCGCGATAAAAATGGGGAAATGTCACGATAATTATGTACAAAAATTCTTGACGAAACACAGTCAGGCCTGCTCCTGATGACCTCCCGCTTCACTTCAGACGTTCCGACACGCGCCTCGTGGCATCAGACAGGACCATAAGATTCATGTCCTGTCAGCTTGAAGTCCCGCTGGGATACTCGGGAAGGAAGATCGAGATACGCTACTTCGACCATGATCCAGTCGGGACATGCGAGGGATTCTTCGAAGGCAAGTCCATCGGAATGCTCAAGCCCGTTGACAAGCATGCGAATTACCTGGCTCACAGGAAAGGAGGCGGGAAATGAGGCAGAGCCCTTCGGAAAGCAGCCAGGAGCAGCTGCTCAACGTCCCCCTAAACCAGTTCTTCGAGTTCCGGAGGTCTCCGTTCCCGCAGGTCCTCCCTGTGAAGGACCTGTATTTCCTTCCACAGACCAAGGCAATTGCTGAGATGACTGAGTTCGCATTCGAGAACGGGCTCTGCTATGCTGTCATAGGAGCCGTCGGATGCGGGAAGTCAAGCGCGCTCCAGTACTCCTGCAGCAGGCTTGCAAAGAGACAGGCCACTGTGCTCAACGTCACCGGCGGCATCTGGTCATTCACCGAGTTCCTCCGGCAGGTGCTCGCCGCACTTGCCATCGACTTCAAGCCCTACCAGCCATCCGTGATGGTAAGGCTCATACAGGAAAAGCTGCTTGCAACGCAGGCCGACGGGCGCAGGAGCATCCTCATTGTCGATGAGGCGCATCTGCTGAAGACCGACTGCTTTGCGCAGCTTCACATCCTTGCCCAGAACCCTGATGCGAAGGCTCCGCTCTTCTCATTGATGCTATGCGGGCAGGAGGAGCTGGCTGAAAAGCTTTCAACTCCCCAGTCCAGGCCATTGATGAGCCGGATAGCGGAAGGCTACTGCGTGCCTTCGCTGGACAGAGCCGACTTCGTTGGCTACATCGATCACCAGCTCAGGCTGGCTGGTGCGAAGGACGCCGTATTCGATGAGATGGCGCTTGACACCCTCTGGCAGTGCAGCAACGCAAACCTCAGGAACATTGGAAACAATGCTCTGGCCGCACTGCAGTACGCAGCCAACAGCAGCCAGAGGATCGTGACGTCGGAATGCGTCAGGAAGTCCAGGAGGGTTCTCTGGGGCAGCTTCGAACATGGCGGCGGCACTTCCGCCGGCATGCCTGATTTCTCGGAGGGACGCCGTGCCTGATGACAGCAACCTGACCTGCGTGGAGGACCTCGCCGACTCATTCGCCGAGATGCAGTCGATGACGCTGGAACGCGATTTCTACTTCGCTCTGGCAGTCGAGTATGCAAGGCTCGTGGAAAGCGATTCCATCCTCGAGCGGCTGTGCCGGAAGCTGTTCTGCGGTGACTGCGGCAGCCGGATGGACAGTGAAACTCTCCGGAGTTTTCATGATGGGCTGGTAAGGGCGATGAAGTCCAGCCACCCTTGATCCGTTCACTCTTGATCCGGCCCCTTCGGGGGCCTTTTCCTTTACCCGGGTAAAGAAGCCATGCTGAGCTTTGTTCAGATCAATTCTGGAAATGGATGAGCAAGAATAATTTGAAGAAAACTCACTCAGAATAACTCTGGAAACTTGTATCAGAATAATTATGTGTTCTACATCACCCTCATCCTGCTCAACGACCTGAGAGGCAAGGTCTCGGCCATCAAGCCCAGGGACAGGAAGTACTGGGATTCCAAGGACATGCTGAACAAGGTGTCCACCTATTCCAGAATCCACTTCACCGGCACCTACAAGGACCTGTGGACGGTGCCCACCAAGGCCCAGAGGCTGATCTTCAGCCTCTTGAAGATAGAGTACCATTGGAAGGGAAAGATAGTGAATCTTGAGAAGCCAATAGAGCCTGAAGACGATGCCGAACAGGGAGACGAGGAGACCTAGATATAATTAGGTCGGGAATTTGAGTTTTTAAATCTTCCAGCACGTGGTTTACAACAAAGCGTTTCGTCTTTTCTTCAATTGTTTCTTTTGCATCCGGGCTGGACACGGACTCGACTATATAGAGAGTGCCGTCGATCTCCCTATAAGAAATGTGCTTATGCCGATAATGCAGAGTTGGCCACAGTTGTTCGTGTTTGAATATGAAGTTCGGTGATGATTCAGCACAAGGAAATGATACTTTGTATTCTTTTCCCTTTTCAACTACATCAGCTACAGTTCCGCTTATACCGGCTTTTAGGCCAATCTCCTTAATATCCTCACGGAGAACTACCGGTTCATTTATCTCAATTTCGTATTCATTGTGATCACAATACTTTTTCATAGGTTTTACTCCTCCGGAGTTCTCCTCTCTGACGTTATACATAATTCATTATCACTTAAGCCTGCATCGTCAACATCTGCATTAGGCAGTGATAGCGATCTTTTGTTACTCCAATGGTCGAATACAATCGACAACACCGCACGCTTCTGCTAATATGTTCAGCATTTTTATCCCGTGGTTAAGATATGTCGTTTTCTTCCACGTAAGATTTGGATTTCTGCCACTCTGAATATCTTTTTGAACAAGCTCTGACATAATTCGCAACTTAATGCTTCCCTTTGAAATCATCTTTTCAAAGGTGCTTTGCTTTGACTCCGGAGACATATTAGAAAATTTAGAGTTTACTGTACGTTGTATAATACAAAGATTTCCAAAATGGTTTACACCTTCATTCTGACCCCAGACTTCAAATGTATCACCTGATGGATGCTGCGGGTACCAGTGCTCAACAGAATTACGAAATTCAAAGATAAAATCAGAATATCTATACCGCGTTTTATCCCTTGAACGATCAAACTCCATCTTCCAAAGTAGATAATCAAGGTAATTGAAAACAATATGAGGGGTATTAGCCCCAAGGTCGAAGTTGCAGTCCGTGAAATAATTCTCGACAACTTCGCCTTTTATAAACTTTTCAATATGCTGCTCAAAACCTGTTAATGTATCAAGCGTTCTGTTCTTGTATAACCACGTCAACAATGATGTAATCCAATGCATTACCTTGGGAGAAGTATAGGAAACCCTCAAGCAGGATTGCAGCATAAAAATCCGCTTATGTCGGGGCTCGTATGTAGTTGACCATTCACCCGGTAGTCCAAAATATGTATTAACATAATAAGGCTTTTTCTTTGACTGTTGTCCGGATGATTTTAATGACTTCAGACTCCATTCCCCGTCAGAGTCATCATTAACAAATTCACGCTTGATAATGTATTTGTCAAACAAATACCTGCACTTCAGAAGACACCCTGCAAAGCCCATTGCAAACTTGGACTTATCAAGGTTCTTGCCAGCGATAGTTCCATGAATAAGTACATAATTAAATGCTTCTGTCAGCTTCTTATCATCAAGCAACTCAAAAAGCGTTACGTCAATTTTTTCTGCGTCTACGTATACCCTGAGTACATGGAGTAAGAAATGCGGAAAGCTAATAATACTTTCAAACCGAACGCGATCCTCGGAATCAGCTATTTCCTCGCTTTGATTTGGGACAAACCCGGGTTTAATAATATCCAGTATCCTTTTAGCTTCTCTTACCTTTGCAGGAATGCTAAACCTTGAAGTCGGAAATTCAGTCCAATCATAACCAAAAACAGTTTTCCTAGTTTCTGTATCAAAGTGCATTTGAACATAACCAGTCATGTCTGAGCAGGCATCCCAAATTTTACTGAACCGCGCTTGATTTGCAGGCGATAATCCGCTCATCAGAGTTGCTTTCAGAATATCCTGTTGCTCCAACTGCTCCCCGCGGGTATTCATTATCTCAAAGTAATGGTTCAGGTCTGTATGTTCCGGAACCTCAATTCTATAAACCCGAACTTGGGTAAGTTTTTCTATGAAATGGTTTCTATAAACATCCGTAAAATGGCCAAATTGGTTCTCAATGATTTTCTTCCCGTTCAGCAGGCCTTGATCAATGTCATCGACTGACACTTCTTTTCCACTAACAATCTTCTGTAATGTGTAATCTGATTTTTTCCGGCATTCGAATGTAAGGATGCTCTCCATTGGAAGATGAAGATAGTTTAGGAGGAGAAACAGTGCTGTTAATCGCTGCTGTCCGTCTATAACCTCATAGCGGTTACCTTCTTTTGCTACTATGATTGATCCCAAATAATACAAGGCTCCATTAGAGTTATCGAAATCGGAAATATCTTCTATAAGCTGAATAATCTCCTTATCTCCCCAGGCGAATGCTCTCTGATAGAGCGGAATAACATACTTGATGGATTTGTCGCTGAAAATTGTGAGGCCGGTATCTTTGTTATATATCGGTAACTCTGTAATATGTTCCTGCGCATTAAGCATTGATACTCACTCCTTCCAGCCCGTTTTTCTTCTTTATCAGTAAATAAAGCTCATTCCAATTCTTTTTGTTCTTTGCCTCATCGGGATTTCTCAAAACTTTTATTGGCAAATTAGATATTTCCGTATGCATTCTTGCATTTTTAATAATCGAAAACATCGGTATATCGTTTGTATAAGTGTTGTTATCATTGATGCCAAGTGCATACCTGTTAATAGTATCGAAAGGCAAATTTTCCATATCGACACGTATCATAAAAGCCCACGTAAAAATCTTATTAATTGCCTGGGGTTCGAAGTTTCTGAATCTATCGTAATAGCACAGAACAGCACACTCAAATAGCTGCTTTGCATAGCGGAATCCTACTGCAGTATTGGTTTCGAATAATTTCTTGATTTCTTTGTCTTTATATAACTCCGAATATACTTCTTCTTTGACAAATCGCAATAGATATAAGTAGTATTCCACCATCTCAAAAAAATCATTTCCTGCAATAAAAGATTCTGAAATCTGAAACGCCGGCATAGCTTTTTTTAATCTGGCAGCATAAGAATATGATGAGACTTCAGGAATGCCTTTATATGTATCTATATCTTGTGCTGTAAATGTCGTGCTTTTACGTAGATAAGTCCAGTTCAAAATTGGGAACAGGTAATAACTGAACAATTCCTTAATCTCGTTGGGATTGATGGCCTCCCATTTGGTTACAGCACGCTGCATTTCGTAAGGATATTGGCGCATTTCTCTTAAATGATAGGCCTTAAGCAAATCGTGCGGATCAAGCTCTTTGCCGCGCGTATTTTGGGAATCAAATAGTTGGAATGCCTCCGATTCTCTGGATACAGCCAGGACCACTACCTGCAGGATATCGGAAAATGCTTGTTCTATCCGAGTCCTTTCTGAATCATTTTTCGTGGACAACCACTCGGCAATCCGTCGATAATTATTATGTATATTGGCCTGACTGCTGAAACTAGAAAAATCAGAATTCAGCAAACTACAAGATCGGTATCTCGGGTTCAAACAAAGCTTTATAAGCAATAGAGATATAATCCTTTGTTGCCCGTCAACAATGTCATATGAGCCGGTAACTTCATTGAAATGAAGAATGATCGTGCCAACACGGTATTTATAATACGCATAGTGCTCACTTTCTGAAACAGCATTATTAATATCCGATATAAGGTCTGATGTGCTCCGAATGCTCCATTTATAGGGACGCTGATATGAAGGAATGGATAATCTCGCTTGAAGCAATTCCTCCACGTTTACTATTTGATATCTATTAAAATAAACTGGCATAACAACATCCCCCGTCTATACTGTTTTAGGAACTCGTCCAGTAATACTTAATTCATTCAGGTTCCAAATCGCGAAAAGTATCTATTCATTTCTTGGTCAATTCAAAGGATGCATAGTACAGCGATTTGAGGATCGCAGTACTACTTAATGAAAAATATTACTGGATTGAATAAAAATAAGTCCCTTTTTTCATCGTGTTAACCATTACATCCTCATCTTTTAATGCATATGAAATTAGAGTCTGCTTCATAGGAACATGAATGGTTGCTACATCGTTCATATATTTTTGAAATGTAGGAACTTTACTCCATAGGTTTTTTATGTTTTGCTTAATTCCATATGCATCTGCTATATCAGTTTTTTCAGCATAGTCAGGATATATGACGATAACAGGTAATCCTTGTGTAGCTATACCATATTCAAGTTCTTCTTTGAGTGCTTTGCTTTCATAAGTAATAGAACTTAAGAACAGGACGATATTCTTTGACCCGCGAAGCCTCTCACGTAAACGATCACGGAGAGTTTCCCAGCTACTGTCATCGCGAACATTATAGTTTTTGTTATGGGAATCAATAAAAGGGAAATTGGGGTCTTTTCCTTTCCACATTCGCAAAGTGTTGTAAAAACAGAAATCATGCGCAGTGTTGGCACCAAGGTTTGTTTCTTTAAAAGGCTCTTTCACATAGAAAGCGCTGTAGTTTCCTGTGTGGTTCATTTTACTGACCCTCCTTACTGCAATGTTAGGATTGGGATATCGTTTTTTCCAGATTCCCGGACAACTATATACAAATCGCAATTTATTCTATCTTTGTTTAACTTTATAAGTTTTATCATCAATTCAAGCATTACTTGTTCTTTGTCGCATATCTCAGGAAGACCTCCTCCAATAATGGGCATTACTGTAGGGAAATTTTGAGATCTTGAAGAAATATATTCAATTATCCGCTGCAACACAATAACATAGTTTTCTATGTTATGTATTTCTGCATGCAAGGAACTATTGAGTTCGGTTAAAGCAACAAGATAGTATCTTGTCTTTTCGTCTGCATCTATTTCAACGATTGTTCCGAAAGGAAATCTCTTCAAGTTACCTTTCCTTTTCTCACTATTTGAAAGTGTTGTAAAAGAAATGCCTCGAGAGGCCAAATCTTTTTGAATAATCGCGTTCAAAGAATCTTGATCGTACCTTCCACTGATATACAATCTTTTTAATGCTTCGCCGTGAATTTTCTTTGAGGCTATCAGATCATCATCTATAATAGTATCAAAGCAGCAGTTAACTGGAATTATCAAATTCCGCCTTTCTTGCGGACACGTCGAATCATTGCTATAAACTATTTTTTCTGAAAAAATGTCCCCATATGTAACATATACCTGCTTGTTTAGTATCTTTAAAACTGATATTTTATCTTTGCTTTTGTAATAAATGCTACAGAATACAAGGACGATGAGCAAAATGGCTAATAAGATTCCAATGCCGATACAAACTCGCTTAAAGGTCCCAAGGGAAGGAAATATTAATTCATCAAGATTAGCCAGCATTCCAGCAAGCCCAATTATTGCATAGATTGAGCCTGCGACTTTCCATGATTTTTCCAGTATGAATGATCTGTTGATCCAAATTCTTTTCATATGCAAACTCCAACCTCACTCAATCCCCAGTGCCTTCACCACAGCATCCTCTGGACTGCTATAGAAGGAAATCTGGAACTTTGCAAACAGATCTGCAGGAACGGTTGCTATATCGGCTGCGCTGCTCATTGGGATGATGATTCGCTTGGCACCTGCGTCAAAAGCTACCTGCAGAGTGGAGGCAAGCTCCTCAACCTTGTTGATGGTTCCACCGATGCTCATGGAGCCTAGAATACACATTTGTGGTAAAACCGGCTTGTCCAACGCACAACTGCAATATGCGGTCATTGTGGCAAGAGAGACATTGCTATCGAGGCCGACACCCTGACAATCCTGAATGTGCATCATATAATCCTTCGAATCCACGGAGATAGACGCACTAATCTGCTTCGCATTGGCTCGGAAGTAGTTCTGTGCAGTCTTGACCGATTCCTTCGTTTCCTTGGCGCTCTGCATTCCTGTGACATCAAACTTTCCGGAGCCTTCGGTCATAGTGGCCTCAAATTTGAAAAGGCCCATCATACCATTTGTACCATTGGCAACAGTGTAAACATGACCGGGTTTCCCAATGCCTTCGGGGATCAGCTTTCCGCCGCCCTGCTCAAGGACCGGTACGAAGATCTCCTCCATATTTGAAAGACGGATGTAGGAAAACTGTACATCGTAGAACTCCATGCCACCGATTTTCTTTAACTGCTCTTTGACTCTTCTGCGACCTTCAATGGCGTATTTCAGGATCTCTTCAATCTCAGTCTCTGTGAACTTTCCGTCCGGGTACAGCAGTTTTGTAAGGCCAGATACCATCTTGCGAACAGCAATGGTATCACGCTGATTCAGGCATCTACCCAGCTTGAAATATTTATCAAAGGCATCTGTCTCCGGGACTTTCCGCATTTCACGCATAAACTCCGCAAAATAATCGGAAATGAAGCCATAATTGTCGGTAAAGTATTCCGGACGCATCTTTGGAATTTCCCAACCGGGAATATAGCAGTGCATTCGGTCGAAGAAGGCACTGTCAATCATAGCCTCTGGAAACGGCTCAAACAGATGCGATGTTTTCAGGAGATAATCCACGCTCTGATTGATGTTGCCCACGAATACCATAGAGGCATTTGCCTGGATTGCTTCCTTTCCCCTTGCAAAGGAACCGGAAGCCATATAATCCTTCATAATCTGGACGCCGTCTTTGTCTTTGAAGTTGATTCCGGCAACCTCGTCAAATGCTACGCAGTCCCATATACCGACAAGACCGACCTGACGCTTGCCCATGTTATAAAACAGATTGGCAACTGTGGTCTGCCCACCGGATATTAAAATAGAGTTTGGTGATAGTTCCTTGTATATATGTGATTTTCCGGTGCCGCGCGGTCCGAGTTCGCAGGTGTTTACGTTGTTTTCAATGAGCGGAACCAGACGGGCGAGGAGATGCCACTTAGTGCGATATTCAAACTGTGTGGGCTCCATACCGCATGAACGGAGCAGAAAGTCAATCCATTCTTCATTGCCAAACTGACTTCTTGCCTCGATGATTTCATTTTTGTCCAGGTTCGGCATCTGAATGGGCGTTATATCGTTTATGATGAACGGACTCTGCTTCTTTTCATCCTCGTTGTAGAAGTAGGTCAGATCTACAATACACCAGATGCCGCCGGCCAGGAGTTTTTCATACTCCCTTACATATTTCGGGTGTACATAGATCCCGCGAATCCCAAGGAATAGGAAATCGGCTTCGTACTGGTCGACACGCTCATTCAGCTTGACGCTGATTTTGTCGATGACCGTGTAGTTGCCGTTTTCCTTAATTTTTGCCTTAATCTGCTCGGACTCATCCGGACGGACATAGTTGTCAGACAGAATGCGCTTAACCTGCTCTATACCGGCTGCGACTTCCTCTTCATCATCGGAGGTACAGTATGTGCCCAGCAGATATTCCAGTACATAGGTCGGCACATTGGCGCTATTCTTGATTTTCTTTGTTGCGCCCTTTGGGACCACGCGCCCGGAAAAGAGCTCAAATACCTTCTTATCGAGATCATCCATACTGGAACTTCCTTATAATACCCGCAAGGGAAGGATGTCAATTGTGAACTGCTCTTTTTCGATATACTCGTCAGGCTTTGCCGTATCACGCAGGACAAGGAAATAACGCTTGCTTCGGTCAAATTGAACATTCATCAAAGTGAACCGGACACTTGTTACACGAGTAGTCGCGTCATCGCTCGTGGATGCCGCCATGAACGGATAGGTTCCGGACACTTTATTGCCATCCTCATCCACAATGAAAGTCTCGCAGCTGATGGCTTGCTTCAGACCTTCCACTTTTTCATACTGTTCAAATTCTAAGGCGAAGCTGCGATTTGTGATTTTTCGTGTAATACTCTTAAGTCTTACGCCAACCAGGGTAACAGCATCCTTGTTCTTAGCAGAACTGAGTTCCCCAATATGAATGATTGGTACGATCGTTTCCTGCAGAGAGGCGCCACCGTGGATGTATTGCAGTCCGCCGCCCTGAGTCTTGAACAGCTCATAGCTGTATGGTATAATTACCTTATAGCCACCCTCCTCCACGGCAAGTGGGAACTCCAATGTGTAGGGAATGGCGAAGGAACCATCATCGCTCAGCACATAACGTTTGGACGCTTCCGTAGGATGCATGGAAACTATATTGCTATATTTTGATGATTCTTCAACTCGGTTATTGCGGTAAAGAAAACCGTGATCAGCAGCGATATAGAAATTCGAAATCTGAAGGCTGTTGTAAAGCTTGCGAACCAGCATCAAAATCTCATTGATGGCTGTTTCTGCAACATCAAAGACCCTCTTTTCGTTATGCTCACCGGTATTATCAATGACGTTGTGATAGATATAAACCAGAGACTTATCCGCCATATACGAACGCAGCTCCGCTCTGGACATAGAGTTAATATCTTCATATCCGATAGCTGCATAGCTTTCCTGCTTTGCCTTCAGCACAGCATCCCTGGCCACAATACTGTTTGTAGGAAGCCCGTCCACTGATACCATACCGTTGTCATAGGAAAGAATCTTATGCGGCAGAAGCGCTGCCATACCAAAGCGGGTCTCAGAAGGGATCGGAGATATTGCATAGCTTAATTCCTGGCTGCCTTTGAGAATCGGATCAACCTGAATCCTCTCAAAAAGTTCATGTGCGATTTCATAACGTAGCCCATCCGAAATAATCACAAAGCATTTCTTGTAATTATTCTTCTGGACGATGCGGTATAAATCACTCGTCATGGGAATGCCGGAAAAGCGCCACTCACCTTGCTGAGCAAGGGAGTCACTGTATTCCTTGCCGATTTCATCAAGGAATTTCATCTGGTAGGTAAGCTCAACCCGATCCATAAGCCATTCAAATTCTTCTATCGGATGCTCAATGCTGCGGTATCTGGCACAGATATGGCGGTAATGGGTATCCACCTTGTACCAGGTATTTGTATACTCACGGATATATTCAGTGGATAATAGCTGCTTTGGTACGGGCTTTTCCAGAGCACGGAAGAAGGCAATAGATGCTGCCAGCAGCTCATATTCTGCCTTGTGCTCCTCATACCAGACAGAGCTCATGCGGCCATTAATAATACGATCAAAAGTATCGTAATCCAGGCTGCCGTTTTTCAGGCTTTCCGCTATGGTACTAATGATATACGTATCAATGCACTCAAAGATATCCGCTTCCTGTACGCAGGAAATGTCCCTATGTGCAAGCAGCCCCTCAATCTTGAGGTCTATTGCAATGCTGGACTGAAGCTCCGGATATCGTTTATCGGTTTTGATTTTATCCACGAAAAACTTGGCGTCCATCTTCCCGGCGCCTGTAATGATGTACTGTTGATAGAAGGACGGTAAATCTCTGAAATCGGCCTTCTGCTCCAAAAGCGCAGTGAATAGAAACTTGCGGGTAAGCAGCTCGATCTTCTGGTCACCCTCATAGTTGTAGTATCGGGAAATCTCATCCCACAGATATTCCTCAAATCCGAACTTCTTCAAGTCCGCGTATTTGCTGCCAGAGTCAAACACCAGCTCAGTCAGCACGCTTTCGATGGAGCGGGACTGCGCCTTTACAAGTACGCACAGCATGGCTAGCTTCAACTCGTCACCGCTCATGCTGTCATTCACTTCAACATAGCTGGTCAGCTTCTTGTTACGTGCCTCGCTGTCAAAGAATTTAGCATAACGCTTAACTATACGGCGAAGGTCGGTATTGGTAAGACCGAGTCTGCGCATAGTCAGGGCAACCGTATCGGCGTAATACTCTTGGCTGTACATCAGAACATCCAGCAGCCAGTTTTCGTTATCCGTCGGCTTCTCTGCAGGAATATATACGAGAAAGTTCGTATCCGTTTCGTCATGCTCGATGGTTTTCTTGATGGAAAACTCATTCTTTTCGCACACGAGGACCCGGCAGCAGTCAAAGCTGTCGGAAATAACATCCTCTTTGAAATTCATCGGAGGATCGTACCAAAAAATCACTTTACGCCCGCTGCTGTCTTTAGCGCGGAACATCTTTGTGATTTCCTTTCTTGCCTCCTGATAATCTATACTTGCCATAAACTCATTCCCCTAAGTTATTCCCTCTGCTACTGAAGTGGGAAAAATAATCGCTACAAGTTTTTGATAGGTGTCTACTGTAAATTTTCTTACTGAATTCATCTGTTCTGTAATTTCTGTTTCTTCGTAAGCGTGTACATCGTCCTTAACCTGCTTTTTAAACGCGGGTATATAACCCGTCATTTCAAGGTCACTAGTTTGTACTGTAATCCTCGTTGGAAGATATTGATTATGCTTCACTGTATTACAGTAATCATCAATATATTTATATAAATCAGACATGTTTACATTGTTTATCCAGCCTTTCAGTGCTTCATTTTCAAAGCTGTCCATCTTTTTGGCTATTTCTCTAAAATCAATCAATCCCAGTTTGTCATTCGGGAAAAACTCAGCTATGATTTGAGCCATATAGTCAAAGCAGTTTCGACTTGACTGAAAAAAGTTATATGTATTCAACCATACTAAAAATGCAAGGCTGATATTAAATCCTTCAATTTCAAGCCAGTCTCCAGGAGGAAATGAAAGCTTTTCTTCCTCGCGAATTTCCACATTCCCCTCAATGATGTCAACTAAATTGCCTCGCTTTAACTTCAGATAGTGAATAGTATATAATTTATAAATATCCATTGCGTTAACAGCATTGTGAACACTGAGAAAAAACTGCCATGCACGCCCATGTCCTAACTTTTCCAATTCGTCCTTATTTATCTGCATACTATCCTCACTTAATCGGAATCAGCAGGTCCTTCTTAACTTTCGTGCCGCTGTCGGTTACAAGCTCAACTCCCTGGAACTTGGCGTAGTTAACTTTGACGCCGTCATCCAGATCGATCGCTATATACTTGTTTGCCATATGGTCAAGGACCTGGCCGTATTCGATAGCCTCGTTATACGCGGCAGCCAACTTCTGACGTTCCTTTTCAAGACGGATTTTGTCCCGGCCTTCCGTAGTGCTGATACGGGAAAGCAGTTCTTCCATATCGTTTTTCAGTCGGGTGGATTCAGGCAGGAAGTACTTGCCATTTATAAGGGCAAGGGTATCCTCGGTGTAGCGGTGCATATAAATCAGGCACTTGAATCCGCCGTACTTGCCGCTGGAGAACATCCAGTAAATCGGCCGTTTCTGATACACCTTCAGATGATCGGCATAGAAGCCGTCGTTCAGGTAACGGTTCAGTGTTTCCTCGCTGGATTCATTGTTATTCTTGCCAAGAGCCTCCGCAATAAAATCCATGTTCTGTCGGTATGTATCTTCACCGTAGATATGCTTGATGAGGCCGATGATACGGGCAGTCAGACCGTCCTCCATACCGACCTTAGAATATATCGATACGATGCCGTCATCGTCCGGCTGATAGGTCTGATACTTCGAAGCATCCCATTCACCACCTGCATAGGCAAGACCGGGCACATCCAGAGAATAACGGCCCATGACCACACCGACGAGGTAGGATATCAGGCTTTTGATATCCCGCTCTTTATCGGCAAGGCGAACGGTTACATCCTTATCCTCAACTTCCGGAGTAAGTTCATCCTGCAGACCATATATTTCAATGAAGATGCGATTCAGTTCTTCCTCATTGGCTTTGAGAGTGTCAAATCGCTGCTGGCATTCAGTATTCCATGTGTCAAAAGCATCTGCAATAAGGAATTTTTTCTGAATCAGCGGGTGAACTTGAAAGTCCCATGAAGTTTCAAAGTAATCCCAATCTTCTGTACATAAACTGACATTATCATGGACTAATAAATTTACCTTTTCTTGCTTTCCTATCATGATAGGGATTGTAGCTACATCACCGGACTGTAGAGTTAATGTCGGATTTACAATTTCGGAGAATACAGATATTACTTTCGAATTAAGTAAACCCAAAGTATATTGCAGATAGCTTTTTGAAGGGAAACAAACTCCAGAAGCGCTTTCAAAGAAATATCCATCAGGCATTATTCGAAAGGAAGGATTACTTGTGATCCTTGACCAAGAAATTCCTTTTTGAAAAAGTTTGTCTTCATTTCGTATTGTGGCTCTTCCCGCCGCTCTTACAGCATTCCCGTTATTTTTCCAATTAACGCAATAGGTGTGATTTCCATACCATTTTCTATACTCTCCGCCCTTTAGACAAGGGAACCATCTATCGCTCTTATTTGAGACCTCATACCACATCCTCAGAAATAAATCATTTATTCCCAAAGTTGAGCCTTGCTTTGGAGGAGCAAACGAGACCATTTTCTCATGCTTTTTATAAACATCTAATGTGCTATCCGTTATCCAATATGCAAAAGGGATACCCGGAATATCAAGAAAGCGTTCAAGATTACATGAATATTTGTGTTCTCTTGAAGCAAATACTGACTCTTTGTCCGTGCAACGAACTAGTCTAAAGAATTGCCCGTTCTCCGTACTTACCTTTGATCTCATTACAAAGGTGGTTGTCTGTACAACTTCTCCATTTATCTCCTCAAATGCGTGAGGGCCCAAGTGAATCATATTGACAATCGTTGTTGTAGAAATGAGACTGCTGCGAAGCTTCTCAAAACTTGACAAAAACATCCAGCTATGCATGTTTATCATTGCCGTGAACCCATTCTTTTTTACAAACCCCGTTTCCATGAACATAGCAAACATATCTGTCTTGCTGTTCGGATAGTTCTTGACGGCATAATCCTTTACCGGCGCCTCCATTGAGGAGATTCCGATATAAGGCGGGTTCGTTATCATAATGTCGTATTTAGCGGAGAGCACCTTTGCCTGAGCAAGCAGCTTCTTCAGCAGTGCACACCCATCTTCGGTAAACGGTATATCAAATATGCTGGCAACAACCTCATGCTCCAGCTTATTAATCACGCTTTCCACGCATTCAAACTTAATAGGCTTCATCTTGATTAGTGATCCGATGGTTTTACCATTACGGAAAAGCTCCACCAGCGTCTCTACAGCTTTTATTTCCTCGTCCGTGAACACACCGATGCTCTTCATGTGCTGTTTGTACCCGATACTCTCAAGATAGTGGGAGTCATGGATTTCGTAGACCCGAGGGACAGTATAGTAATTGTCATTGAAGAAACGGGGGTTAACGCTCCGAGCCTTCATAACAAGAGAAAATGACGCAAGCTGCGCCGCACGCTTATCCACGTCCAGCCCGACGAGATTGCTTATTAGAATGAGGGAAGGAATCTCACGCGCGGAGTATCCCTTTTCCTCATACATCTTGTAAAGAAGGTCAAATACATAAACGAGGATATGGCTGGAACCGCAGCAGGGCTCTATAACTTGGATTTCTTCCGGATTGACGTTCTTATACTTGATGGCGTCAATCTTTTTCTGCACTTCCTCCGTCTGCTCCGGGCCATCCACATAGTATTTCATTTCGGAACGGAGCGGGGACTGCGGATAGCTTTCCAGCCAGATTCGGCCGACAGAGTTTTCTGCCATGTAGCGGACAATCCAGTCCGGGGTGAAAAGCTGTGTAACTGCCGGGAGGGTATCCTTGGTGATTGTTTTCTTCGATGCGAAAACCTCATCCTTTTTAGAGGAGATATAGAACTGATACATCCAACCGATGATTTCCACTTCGTTCAGGAAGTTATCTTCCGGAATCTCAATCAGTTTCGTCAGCACCGTTTCACCGATTAGGAGGGACTTTGGCAGAAGCAGCTCCAGATAATCTCCGTCCTTGGCGAAGAGCATGGGCAGAATATCCGCAAGGGCACTGCACTGGCGCAACAGCACATAGCGGAATAGTTCTTCGGTTTTACCCTGTTCCTTCAAAGAGGCGCAGATATTCATGTCAAGGTTCAGCTCTGCCTTGACTAAATTTAGGTTTTTCAGGATTTCCGGTTCCACACCTCCGCTTCGGTTTGAAAGTACGCGGAATCCGTGCGGAAGAAAGTCGTGCACCTCCATAAAGCGCAGAGCCACAAAACGGTTGAACCAGGTATAGGCAAATTCCTCGATGACATTCTTGTAGCCCTTTTCGGTGACAAGCGCCACAATATGTTTCCTTTTCTCCAGCAGGTCTGCTGGATAGGAATTGGAGTCACCGTCGATTTTGGTAAAGTCACCGACTTTTTTTGCGTTCTTTATGTCCTTATCTCCGTTGATTCCCAGGGTTTTGAGAGAAACCTCGACCTGCTTCTCAAGGTTTTCCTTGGCCCATACGGAGTATGTCTGTAATATACGTTTATCCATATCGGTTTCTCCTTAATTCAGGGTCAGTTCATCGTTATCATTAAGCTCAGAAAGCAACCTCTTTTTAATTGCCTCCAGGACCTTTTCCACATCCTCCGCAGAGGTGATTTTCTTGTTGGCTACGGGAATGCAGTCAATAACGCTGATCTTCTTGGAGCGCACCGATTTGCCTCCGCCCTCACTCAGCACCTGACTGACAAATCTGCGGAAGCTGCTCACGGAGTTGCCACTTGCCGTGATATAGGAGTCCATATTAGGTGTGCTCTTGGAAAGACTGCTCAGCCAGGAATCATACTGTGCGGCTATTTCATCGGCCTTCTCCTGCAGGCGGTCTTTCTGATCGGAGGTCAGATACGGTACTGTGGCTTCGTGAAGCTCAAGCTTGATAGTGTCACGGTCCTGATTCAGTCTGTAAACGGTGCCTTTGAACTTTTCCTCAATGACCTTTTCTTTTATCTCGCTTGCCTTAAACACCAGATCAGCCAGCTCGTTCATCTTCATGAACGGCATATCCATAGAAACGATAGCAGACATGGCATCCACCACAGGCTGCAGACGGCTCAAGTCTTCCAGCAGGCTGTTGGCGGTATACCAATCAATGATCTCAACAGCATCCTGATAATTCTTCTGCTGGTGGCTTCCGTCTTTGTAGAAACCCTCCAGCTGCTCAAGCGTCTCTGCTTTTTCATATAGGCTGTCCCGACGCTCGATGATTTCATTGAAAATGGTAAGGGTATCACCGGAACGGAGTATGGCCTGGAAATCCTGATATATTTCTGCAGCAACTTTGGCTCCGGCATAATCGGAGCCATACTTTGTTTTCAGATCGGCAAGGAACTGACGTTTGCGCTCAAAGAAAGTTACAACACCAGATTTGAGAGCCGCTTCATCCAGAGGCAGATTCTCGGAGTAGGTGTCATTCATAATGCGCTTTACGGAATAGAGCACCGCCTCGTCAATAATTTCTTTCGGGCGTACTACCATTGTGTCAATATTTGCTTTTCGAGATAGGTCATTTTTAAAGCTGTTATTGTTTTCGTCCACAACATTGTCGTAGATGAGAATCTGCAAGAGGTTATTTTTCCACAGATATCCCGTCATGCCGAGAATATCAAGATCACGCCAACCGTAAGGCTTCTTAGTGAAGAAATCAACCAGGCTCTTGACCGTTGTTTTCCGGGCAATGCGCTTATCATCACGGATCTTCTCAAGAATTTCATCATAGGCGCCCTTGTTGGCATCGGAAGAAATATCAAACAGGCTGATGCTGCTATCAGTCAGCATGTATAAGATGGATTTTTGATCGTTATAGAATGTGCTGACAAGGTCCAGTTTGAAATAGTCACGCTTGACCATTTCTTTCAGGGCATCCTGTATGCGGTCTTTCCCGTCTTTTTGTTTGATATCCATAAGAGTACCGGCAAGGTAAATCGGAGCAGTACGGAGAGCAGCACGAATCATGTCCTCAGCACGCTTGATGCGGTCGGACATTTCTGCGGACTTTTTGCTCATAATTTCCGTCAGGGCAGCGGACATGGATGCGCTGTTGTTGCGACGGAATGTAGCTGTTTTATTTGCCCGGATAAGCTCGTCTATAAAGCTGCCTTCTGTCAGATCGATGATGATGGCATTATTTCGTATGGACTCTGACTGGAATTCTGCAGCAGATTTAGTACCAGAGAACTGCGTGCAAACCCGGATTGTAATATTATCCTGTCCGGCAGGACCTTTGGACTCGCTGTCTACATAGCGATTCAAGCCAAAATCATAACGTCCTTCATAACGGAATTTATTACTCTCGAGGACCTTGTCATAGATGATATCCAGAATGGTACGCTGTACTTCTCCTTCGTTATAATCGGATTTGTTTATTTGCTTGTTGACATCCTGCTCGGCATTGGTAAGAAAATCATACTCTTCACCATTCTTCTGAATAAGTGTTTCATCTTCCAGCCTCTTCAGAGCATCAAAAATGCGGGACTTCAACGCAGCCTTATCTTCGTTGATGTTTCCAACCATGAGTGTCGCCAGGCGGTCAATGGTGGCAGGCATGTCCTTTACATACTTAATCATAAACAGAATACGCAACACGCGAATATCAAATTTATCAAGACTTGGCTTTCGTTCAGCATTAGAAAAAACGGTTTTAATGTCATAATCGATGAACTGCTCAATAGTCTGATAGAAATCATCGAATGGAACCAAAATCCCTGAATCCATTTCAGCTATCTGCTTTGCAGAGGTTTGGAATGCATCCAGCAAAGACCGCTCATTCTGTGAGAGGTGCTTGCCTTCGCTCATTCCATGCTCACGGATTGATTCGAACACCTTCTGTAGCAGTTCGAACTGATAGGAAACGAACGGATAGACATCTTTGAATTCATCCGCGTCTTTGTACCCGGACCATGTCGGTTTTGCCTGGAACAGAATCAGATTGGAGAGCTTACTGCTGTTGGCCTCGTACAGGGCACGCAGCGGCGTGACGGCTGTATCCTTCTTTTCCAGAATACGCTTTTTAATAACCTCATCTGCATTTGCACCAGATAGAAGCAGACGGGTGTTGAAACGTCCTTGAATCTTGGAGAAGTCCTGCTGTTTATCCTTGGTGCTGTCAATCATGGCTTTCAGTTCCTGCTGTGAGGTAACCACAACCCACGCCTGACCACGGCAGAATTTACCGAGATCTTCTACACAGGTCTGCAGGTTCAACATAAGCTGGGTATTGTCACCGATAAACTGACCAACTTCGTCCATGAGGAAAACAACACGGGCTTTGTTTGCCTGGCAGTATTTGCTGACGATTTTCGCAAAGTCCTCGGTGGTATTGGTAAAGTTTCGGGTCTGATCCTCAACAAACGCCTTTGCGCTTTCCTCGGTCATACCGCGAACAGCAACAAGGGCCTTGATAATTGCGTCCCGATTCAGCAGAGCCTTGGCACGAGTCTGCACCCAACTACGCTTTGAGATTTCTTCAAATTTTGCCACGAAATCTTCCAGCTTGCCTTCCTCATCTAGGACCCGTTCTAAATCCGCTACCCAGGGACTGGAACCGCAATAACCTACAGACTCATTGAAGGCGCGGAGCATGATATCCATGATAGCCTGCGTCTTCGACTTAGAGTCTGACTTTGCCTTACTGTCGATATTAAAGAGAACGACTTTGTTGTTGGCTTTTGCACTCTGGCGTATATCCGCAAGAACCAGCTCGTCCTTAATTTTATCGTCGAAATATTCTGCGGCACGGATGCCGGCAACTACCTCATTCTCGAGAATATAACCGAGAATCTTCAGAAAGTGAGATTTACCTGAGCCAAAGAAACCGGTAATCCACACACCCATTTTTTCTGTCGGAGTCGTAATGGATTCTCTGTAGCGACGAAAAAAGGTTCGGAACGATTTTGTTATTTCATCTGTACAGACGTACTCTTCAAGCTCCTGCCATTTCTGCTCTTCATCCTCGTTGCCAATGGTAACGACACCTTGGATAGGTCTGGCGATATCTTTTTTGAATAGGTCTTTAATAATCATTGCCGGTTCTCCTTTCTACGAGAGGAAACGCTCTGTAATAATTATCATCATCGAGCCGCTCGAAAAGCCGAAGCGTCATGGCGTTTTTGATTTCGTATCTACCGGGGTACATCATAACTACAGGGTTGTTTCGGAAAATGCTCTGTAGGTTATTTAAGATGGTATGGCTGCGAATTATCGGGAATGCCTTTCCAACACCGGTTATAAGAACAATAGATCTTCCATCATCAGGGACTCTTGTTTTAAATTTTTCAAGGAAGGCGTTGTCATCTTCCTCCACGGACAAGAGTGGTTGGAACACCTCCCGGAGAAGCAGGTCTTTTTCATAATCTTTCTCCATCCGCTGGATGTCCTCCAGATAACCTTCTTCCTCAATAATTTCAAGCATCATCTCATAAAGATCGAACTCCACGATGTCGGGATTACGGGATTTCAATCTTATTACTTCTTTCCGGATCAGAAGCTCATCTTTCGGCGCATAATCGAATATATAGAATTTCAGGTCATTTGCTGTCCCATATCTCGTGAGAGAAGCTACGCTAATCATACGGTCTTCTAAATCAAGAAAGCGGTCATTTAAAGATCTATCTGCCACAGCAATTACCTCCCAAGCATGGCCTGCAGGAATTCTTTATCACCAATGGTGACAAGGTATTCCTCTACGGCCGGATGAATCAGCATGGGTTCAACTTTAATGGTTTTGCGTTCCCGGACGCCGAGCCCGGAATCAACCAGTATATTTCGATAGCCCTTGGTAAGACACTTTATTGTAAAATCTCCCCATTTTGCGACAATGAGATCGTTTTGCTTTTTTATTGCAAAGAACTGATCAAAATCGTCAATGGAGAGATAGTGTCGATCACCAAGCAAGGCCTCACGGTATACCTCGAACATAAAATCAAAGAATAGGGTATCTGTTTTTGCAATTGCATATGCCAGAATGAATTTTGAGGTTGCAACATCGCCATTCACAATCTGTGAAAGAAGATAGTCATCCAGGGCCGAGAGCCTTCCGTAAATCACATTTGTGATTTCACGTCTCCGGTCTTCGGACTCAATTTCTATATAGTTATTGGTAAAGCACTCTTCAAACACCTCATTGCGGTCAATACCGTCCAACATCAGCTTGGCCATCTTCTTTGCAATGGGATATTTGAATGGCGTTTTCTTTATAGCAGAGGAGTAAGGCTTTCTGTTCATGTTCTGACCTCCTGAATCTTATCCTACATACTATATTTTATCAGATGATAGTATAAGTTGTCAATAAAATGCGTTCCGTTTGAAATGCAAATATGGATTATCTAATAATAACACTTGCTATATCCTCCCTTCAGAGTGATATATGTACGTACCAAATTGAAGGAGAATTTTCACCATGACAATCAGCTACAACATAACCGGCTCCGACCGCAAGGCCCTTGTAGGAGCCATCGCAAACAAGACCGGCATCAAGGCCAAGTACCTGGGAATGCCCAGCATGGCCTACGAGATCGGCCCCATCACCATCGATAAGACCGGGATCACGTATACTTAAGTTCGCAATTTGACAGTAGATTGAAAATGGTCATGAGAAGACCCATACTAGTAAGTAACCAAACAAAACTAGGAGGGAAAACATCTCATGACCGACTCAAATGTTACCAAAGAGCTGGAGAAAAAGCTACTGTCGTTTATCACTGAAGAGGATCCGATGCTGAGCATGCTGCAGTGGATCACCGAAAAGTTCATGGAGATTGAGGTGGCCAACAAAGTAGGAGCCCAAAAAGGCGAACACAGTACAGAACGAACCACACACCTCAGTGGCACTCGGGTTCGAAGATTCGATACCCGGATGGGTACGATGTATCTGACCATCCCGAAATTACGGAAAGGTGGGTATATACCCTTCTTTGTGACAGCGAAGAAACGAAGCGAACAGGCTCTGATGCAGATCATCCAGGAAGCTTGGGTAAGTGGCATCTCTACCCGGAAGATCGAACGGCTTGCCAAGAGTATGGGTATCGAACAGATTTCCGCATCACAGGTATCGGAGGTGAACAAGGAACTGGATGCGATGGTCGAGGAATACAGGAATCGTCCCCTCCAAGCGGAATATCCGATCCTTTGGATTGACGCCTTATACGAGAAGATCCGGGAGAACGGCCATATAGTGAGTATGGCGGTACTGGTAGTAAAAGGAGTCACTCTAGATGGTACTGCCCAGATTCTCGCTGTAGAACCGATGCATAACGAATCTGAAGGAACATATCGTATCCTGTTCCAGAATCTGAAAGACCGCGGAGTCAACCGGGTCTGGTTGTGTATCAGTGATGCTCATAAGGGTCTACAAGCAGCTATCAGGAAAGAGTTCATCGGAACATCATGGCAACGATGCAAAGTTCATTTCATGCGCAATATTCTTGCATATGTGGGACATCGTCATAAGGATAGCTTTGCCAAGCAGCTCAAGCACATCTGGTTGCAGCCTGATGAAAAGCAAGCTCGCGCCTATGCCCAGTCATTCATGGAATCCTATGAAAAACAATTTCCTGAAGCAATCCGCTGTCTGGAAGAGGGATTGGAGGATTCTTTGCAATTCTATCGATTCGATCAGATCGACCATCGCAAGATATCCTCCACCAACACCCTGGAACGATTGAACCGAGAGATTCGTAGACGCTCGAAGGTTGTGGGCATCTTTCCTAACAAAGATTCATACATCCGATTGATCACCACCTACCTCATCGAGTATGAGGAGGAGTGGCAATCGGGAAGAGCATATGTAAGTGTCCAGTCGTTGACTGAACAGAGATTGAAATTGGAAGAGGTTGCATGATGAGTGTGGCTTCTCATGACTTATTCAACATGAAATTGCGAACTTGTATTGACACAGGCAAGACCGGCGGCCTGACCTGGACCGAGGCAGCCTCAGACAGCGACATTGGCTCCATCGTGGTCCGCTAGGACAATGGCTGTGTCTGTGATACGCTGAGTTTGGGCAAAATTATCGTCAGGAAATCCCCACTTTTATCATGAGCCCAAAAGAAAGGGGCACCTTAAGGATTCTTAATGATAGACTTCTTGTAGACGTTACTTACAAGGAGAATGATAAGGAGAATGATCAAGGTGACCCAAGTAGAGATTATACGGGGTATGTGGATGAATGGAAAGAGCAAGACAGAGATTGCACACGCGCTTTCCATGGACA
>Ga0302238_1001142_pt1 | contig 22912 bp, 10 predicted proteins | sample AAG_UR_Asn_MG_FD_193527 | JGI IMG/M metagenome (GOLD analysis project Ga0302238, IMG submission 193527) | Enriched activated sludge microbial communities from anaerobic digester in WTTP, New Holstein, Wisconsin, United States - AAG_UR_Asn | ecosystem: Engineered > Bioreactor > Anaerobic >... | reverse complement strand
CTGCGGCTATGGCGGGACGGCGCCTCAAGAGGTCTGCAGCCGGTGGCTGGGCTTCTCGGCCTTCTCACCCATCATGGAGGTGGGCCCCACCGACAACGTGGCCTTCTGGTCCTGGCCTGAAGATGGCGTCGACGCAAAGGTCAACTGGGATGGTTACCACTTCGAGCCTCAGTATAACGAGCAGCTGATCGCCGAGTATATACTATACGCAAATATCCACATGGATCTGCTTGACTATATCTATGCCCAGGCCCTTAAAGCACACACCGACGGCACCCCCATTATCCGCCCCATGTTCTTCCTGAAACCCGGCGATGCTGCCTACATGGAGGCGTGGGACCAGTACCTCTTCGGCCCCGACATCCTGGTAGCTCCGGTCTGGCAAACGGGCCAGTATCAGCGGGAAGTGCTTATCCCCGAGGGGAACTGGGTTGACGCCTGGAGCGCCGAACTTCACGTAGGCCCGACCACCATCACCGTGGATGCCCCTGAACACAAGATCCCCTTCTTCCTCCGCCAAGAGTCCGGCATCGCTCTGGGTGACCTCGAAACCCGCTGGGTTGACGCCCAGGAGACCGCCGCCCAGAAGCCCGACCTCTCAGAACTCCAGAAGAGCCTCCCCACGATTCGGTAGGGCCTTTTCCCAGGGTTGACATCCACCCTTCGGCCTGTCAGAGTGGTCGGTACCAGCGAATGTAATGCTATAAAAAAGCTCTATCCACGGGATAGAACTGTTATCAATGAACCGATGGGGGTGTTTTCATGTCAATCAAAACAATAACAACGGTTCTGTTGGCTTCAACGATCCTCCTCTCCTGCGCCGAGGAAACCACAAAGGCAACAGGCGACGCTGACATGTTCAGTGATGAAGATTCGACCCAACCCGTTGAGCCGGATCTTGCGGACGATCAGGGCGAGGACCAGAGCGATGTTCAGGGCTCCCTGCCTCAAGGGGATTGCAACGCTCACTGGGGCCTGCTCACCGTGGACCAGGGGTGCCGAGTGGTCGGTCCCAGATACGTCGAGGTTGATGGCGTCCCATCTCCCCTACCCTCGGAGTGTCCTGGCGGTACCACACCCTCCGAAGATGGCTCCTACTGTGAACCCCTCTTCGCCACCTGCCAGCCGGATGAGGTCCCGATTCTCGGCGGCGACTGCCACAGAGTTGGAGCCATCGACACGCCCGATAGCCCCCCATATTTCGACAAGTGTCCCCAATACCACCTGGCCCGGCAGGGCGGTGGCTGTTACCCCGTGGGACAACGGGCGTGCCCGTCGGTCTGGGGAGCCGAAGCCGACTGCAGCCCGGACGAACTGCAGCCTTGCCCCCAGGGATGGAAGCCAAGCCAGGACGAGACATTCTGCGAACCAGTGCTCGCACAGTGCCTCCTTGGAGAAATCTCACTTCCCGGCGGCCAGTGCGAGCCGGCCACCACCCCTGATGATCAGTGTGGCGCCGGCCCCTGGCCATTGTTGGAAGAACCAGGCACATTCAGTGACATAATACATGTATCCAAGGAGTCATCATGTGATAATAACTGTGGATCAGCTGACAGGCCGTTCTCCTCCATTGAAGAGGCCCTGGAAAGCGCCGTTGAAGGCGCCGCCGTCTTGGTAGGCGAGGGAACCTATGTAGAACATCTAACTATTTCCAAGCCCGTAACCCTGGTGGGTCTCTGCCCCCAACGAAGCATCATCGTTGCCCCGCTGCCTCCTCCCGATGAAGCCGACCAGTTGCCGCTGGTGCTGGTCCTCGGAACAGCGGACGTCTCCATATCCGGTTTCGGCTTCGCCCATGGAGGCGAAGGAGTCGTGATTCAGGACTCCCAGGGGGTCGAGCTGTTCGACCTTGCCCTGTATGGAGAGGCCGGAACGGCGCTGAGGCTCACGGGCGCCGAAGCAACGGCCAACCACCTGTGGATCACGTCGGTGCATCCATCCCAGTTGCCGGAAGAGCAATTGGCCCCGGGTGTTGTAGTGAGCGGGGAGTCTACCCTGGCAGCAAGCTTCCTGCTAATCGAGGACCGGATGGGTAGTGGGCTCATGGTGCAGGATGAAGGAAGTTCGTTGAGCCTATCCTCCAGCCTGGTAGGGCCCACTCAGATGTCCAGCACCGCAAACGACGGCGTGGGACTGGACGTCAGCGGCGGGGCCTCGGCCGAAATCTCGGACTGCGTGTTCCTTGGAAACCACACGGCACACGCCAGAGCCGACGGAGTGGGAACCCACCTCTCCGTGCACCACACAGCTATGCTCGACGGCAAGCCCAACAAAGATGGGCTGGGCCGTGGCGTAAACTGCCGCTCGGGTGCATCGTGCGTTGTAACTCATACGCTGGTATCTGGAAGCCATGACGCCGGCCTGCTGGCCGTGAACCCCCAGACAAAGCTCAGCGTCAGCCACTCTGCGGTGATCGATACCGTTGGAACCAAGGAGATCCCGGTAGCAATCTACCAGGGCGATTCGGCGCAGGTGTTATGTTCAGCCTGCACCGTTAAGCAAAGAGAGGGAGACGGAGTGCTGTCGGCTGGAGGCACTCTCGGAACTGCAAGTGCTACGCACATGGTAGTAGAAGGATTGTTGGTGATCGGTTCCGGGGCTCAAGAAGCCGGAACCGTGATAGTTGGACTCTTCGTTGGGGCCGGAGCGATATCCAAAGCAACGTCATCAGTATTCGAGCATCTTAGTGTTGGCGTTGCTGGGATCGACAAAGGCAGCTCGATAGAATTAACAAATATTACTATTCGCAGCATTAATAGCATAGGCATAGATGGAACTGGGAGTGGAATACAAGCAAGCAAGGCAGATTTACGCCTATACGACAGCCTGATTGAGCATTGCGATATATCAGGCATAGATTTGTTTGACAACTCTGGAGTAGTCTTGAGTAGTACTGTCCGGGAAATTAATACTGATGAAGATGCTGACTTATCCTACGCTCACTGTCTCGGCGCTTCGGCAGCCGCCCACCTCGAGGTCACGGAGTCACTGTTCGAGGGCTGTCATGGTGTAAGCGCCGCCGTCATGGACAATGGCTCTTCGCTGACCCTCTCCTCCTGCACCATCCGGCAGGGAACGCCCTTCGACTTCGACTTCTCCACTGGGGTCAGAGTGGAGAATGGAGGGGAATTGATAATTGAAAACTCGCTGTTGGAGCGACTTCGCAGGGCCTCGGTTCTGGCCAGTGGGGATGGTTCGTCCGTCGTTCTTCGGAATTCCACGGTCTCGTGCACCCTGATGGCCTCGGGCCTCCAAGCGGCTGGAGTAGCTATCCAGCAGGGAGCACAAGGCCTCGTTGTTGACAGCAGCCTTGCTGGCAATGAGGCCCTGTCACTTCTTGTCAATGGAGTTGGTTCCGAGGCCACTCTGGAGAACCTGCTTGTGGAGGAGACTCTGCCTGGTAGTGGCGGAGGTTCTGGCCAAGGAGTGGAGATATCTCAAGGGGCGAAGACTACCGCTTCGGGGTTGCTCGTGCGGGGATCCTTCGCCGAGGGCGTACAGGTCAATGCTGGCGCATCGCTGACCCTCACCAATTCGCTGGTGGAAGACACTAGAGCAGACTCAAAAGGTGGATATGGTCGGGGAGTATCCGTGTGGGGCGGCTCAGAAGCAGCGCTGGACCATCTGGTCATTACGGGCAGCGTTGAGGCAGGCTTGATGGTTAATGGAGCAGGAACCAGCGTCGATGTCGCCTGGACCATTGTGGAACAGACCGCCCCTAATCCCAAGACCGGGTCCGCCCTCGGGGTGGGGGTTGAGGGACAGGGCACAGTCTCTATCTCAGACAGTTGGGTGCTGGATAACGCCGGAAACGGAGTGCTGGCTCACCACGAAGGAACCAGCGTTTCGCTCCAACGCTGTGTCGTGGGCCGCACCACGGAGACTTGGCACGAAGTGGTGGGCGACCATGCCCTTGGTCGGGGGATGACTGTACATTTCGGTGCCGCGGCCACAATTGACGCTACCCTCTTCTTCGATAACTTCGAGGTGGGGATAAACCTCAGCGGCCAGTCAGGATACCTGCAACTGAACAACAGTATCATCAGGCAAACAAAGCAGCATGAAGCGGGACTGGGCAAGGGAGCCTTCGGTATCGGTCTTGTGGTTCAAGAGAAGGCCCTCGCCACCGTCGACCATACGCTGGTGACCAATAACCACTCCGGCGGCATCGGCTGCTACGACTTGGGTACGCAAGTTGAATTCTGGGGCTCAACCGCCAGGGAGACCATCTCATCCGGAGTCTGGTTCGACCCGGAAACAGGTGGGCCCAAGATGGGCATCTTCGGTGATGGACTCTATGCCGTGCAGGGGTGCGAGCTGAAAGTGGCAGGCTCCATTGTGGAAAGTAACGACCGTGCCGGAGTCTTCGCTGACGGCTCCACCCTCTCCGTGCATGATTCGGCCATTTTCAGAAACGCAGCCTTCGGCATCGCTGCCCGAAACTCCGTGGCCGATGTTCCAGCCTTGGGTAACATGGTTGTTCAGAATTGCGGTGATCTATTAGATACTTTCTGTCAAGATATATCATACTCTGTCGATGACCTTGGCGTTCCTCCAGCCCCTTCCAATTCAAGCTCTATTACCCACTAGCGAGATTAAGAAACGCATATATTTATTGCTACGTCCGGGGCTCGTGGCCATCCAGACGTCGTCAACGTTGATTGCTAAGCGCTTCTGCGATATACCCGTTCCCGTGGCCTGCCAATCCACCCCGGCACCCCCGAGAGCGAGGCGCAAGCCTGGTCGAGGGGGTGGGACGAGTGTGGTGAGCAGTTATCAGGGGAGGTTGTCGGCTTGTCCGCTTTGTGTCCACTCTGCCTCAGTCATGGCCCGCTGGGAAGCCCCTGCGAGACAGACCTCTGCCTGAAGCTTGGCAAGCACCGCATCCCACCTGAGCACGCTCACCGCTGCCGTACCTTACCCGGGGACGACGACGGCCAGAGCGGTCGTCTCGTCGATGACTACCTCATTGTCCGGCGCCTTGGACAAGGCGGATTCGGGTCGGTCTACCTCGCCTTGCAGATGCCCCTGGCAATGCCCACTGCCCTCAAGATGCTGCGAACCGCAGACCTCTCCGAAGCAGACAAGGAGCAGTTCGTGCAGCGCTTCGCCCTTGAAGCCCTGACCCTCTCCCGCCTATCCCACCCCAACATCGTTCGCCTCCTGAAGTTCGGTGGCGGCGAAGAGACACACTACCTGGTCATGGAGTACGTAGCTGGGGGCCGAGAACTGCGCCACGAGATTGAGGCACGGCGGAAGAGTCGTCAGGGCTTTTCCCCCAACGAGGTCAGAATAGTTGCCACTCAGTTGCTTCACGCCTTATCAGCGGCTCACAAGGAGGGCATCGTCCACAGGGATGTGAAGCCGGCGAACGTCATGCTGCAGCCCGTGGAAGGCAACCCGCTGCTTGTCAGAGTGCTCGACTTCGGCCTCGTGAAGCTGCTGTCGCACAACGATGACTCCACCATGCGGCTGGGCACCCCCACGTACATGGCTCCAGAGCAACACCGAGGTCGGGAGATTGGCCCCTGGACCGACTTGTACGCCCTTGGCCTGATGATTGGCGAGATGCTGCTGGGCCAGCGCCCCTTCAACGTCCGGAGCCTAAGCGAACTTGTGGACGCCAAGCTCAACAGCGACCACACCCCCAAAGATGTATTTGGTACATCACGCATTCCCCGCAGCCTGGAGAGATTCCTGCGCAAAGCCATTGCGCCCGCATGCGCCAGCCGATTCCGCTCCGTGGAAGAGTTCTTACCCGCCATGAACGCTATGTTCGAACGGCTGGACGACGATATGGCCCAGACAGCAGAGCCCTGCGACGATACCCTCGATGCCGAATCAGCTGAGAATCGCCGCACCCAGCTCTGGTCTCCCCACTCCGACGCACTGGCCGAAACCATGAGCCCCGAACCCGATAGAAGGGCCACGGCTCAAGGTGGCTTCGTCCCCACCGAACCCATGGAGAAAAGCCCACATCACCATGATGCATCGTTGTCAGACCTGCCCACCGAGCCTCCTCCCTACAGCCGCGGCAGCACCGGAAAGTGGCGGTGGGCCGCCGTTGCTGCGGCCCTGCTCCTCCTGCCCTTGGCTACCTGGCTGACCCTCTCATCCCTGGGTTCAGGCGACAATGGCCCTGCCGACGCTAAGCCCGGTGACGAAGCAGCTGAGACCTCGGCGCCCATGTCAGGTCAAGTCGGCCCCACGGCCCCAGCAGGCAACAGCGCACCCAAAGTGTGGAAGGACGTGCCGCTGGCATCCGCCCTCCTGGGCAATCAGGAGCACCCATCGGTATCCGCATTGAAGGATGGCACGCTGCTGGCCGTGTGGAGCACCGCCGACCCCTCAACAGGAGAGTCCCGAATCGTGGGCCGCTACTTCCAGGCAACTTCGCCCACGGGCGCCGAATTCCGCATCTGTTCTGCAGATCGGGGCACCAAACGGGTGCCGGTCGTTGCCACGCTCACCGATGGTCGGGCCCTGGTCCTCTGGAGCGCAGAGGGACTCGATGGCAGCGGGTGGGGGGTCTACGGCCAGTGGCTGAGCCCAAAGGGCGAGAAGATTCGGGGAGAGTTCCTGGTCAACACCGACCGCCAGGATGGTGACCAGGAGTTACCGGCCATTACTGTGCTTCCCGATGACCGCGTGCTCGTGGCCTGGCAGAGCGCTGGGCCCGACGGTGACGGCTTCGGCATCCTTGGCCAGTGGTTCGGTGCCGACGGCCAACGTGCAGGAGCCCCCGTGGTGCTGAACTCTCAGGGGCAAGGCCGACAAAGATTCCCGACCCTTGCCGCAGGCTCTGAATCTGTGCTTGTAGCCTGGGAGAGCGAATCCACGGCTGAGTCGGACAGTTTCGGCATCCAAGCCAGAATCGTAAGCCCCACAGGCACCGAGCTTCGCCCCCAATTTCTAGTCAACCATACCATGGCCGGCAGACAGCGCTACCCCGCCGCTGCCCCACTACCCGGCGGAGGATTCCTCGTCGCCTGGACCAGTGAGAATCAGGACGGCTCCAGACACGGCATCTACGCACGAACTTTGGACCGATTCGGGGCCTCCCAGAGCGAGGAGTTTCCCATCAACACCACCACCGAAGGAGACCAATGGGTGCCGAAGGTGGCCTCCTCTGCCAACGGAACCAGCCTGGTTGTCTGGCTGGCAGGGGCCCAGGACGGCAGTGGTCAAAGCGTAGTGGGCCGGTTCATCTCGGGCGATGGTGGACCGCTGGGAGACGAGTTCCTGGTCAACGACTACTCGGAACTGGATCAACGAGTGCGTTCCGTTACCGCCCTTCCAGACGGCGACTTCTTCTGCGCCTGGGAAAGCATGGGCCAGGACGGCTCGGGATGGGGAGTGTTCGGTGCCTGGGTAAGCTTGCCTGGCAGTATCAAGTAGAGCGCCGTTCAGAACCTCTTCGGCGGAGACGACTGCACCTCCATTCCGTCAGCGTTCTTGCTGACTTCAGCGGCAGTGGGACCTGTAAGTGCAGTGGCATTACCGAATATGAAATTGGATAACTGTTCAAAGAGAACTTCTGGGGATGGCAAATATATCGCAAGCCCATATGCCCCGCTTCTGGTGACCAAGCTGCCCTCAATGGCACCAGAACTCTGATAGTAATAGACTCCGCAGCGACTGTTATCTGTGAAAAGAGTATCTTGAACCGACGCAGTCGCCCTCACCACAGTCAGTCCATCACCAAACGCCTGCAGGCGGACCTTCCCGGGCTCCTTCTCTACCCACTCGCCACCGGGCGAAGTGGAGGCCAGGGTACAGCCCTGTATGTCGGCGCTGGCACCGTCAAATGCCCCCACTGCATAGCTGGCGTTTCCAACGAAGAGAGAGTCGGTCAACAGCAGCGATGCGCCCTGGACCACCGCTGCCCCCATGCCAAATGCGTTGACCTCCTGCTGGGAGTACCGAGTGGTCGCACACTTGTCCATATCTACCGACGTTCCCTCCTCGTGCGCAGAGAGGCCCCACCCCGCCGAATGCATCAGTAGACAGCGGCTCATAGAGAGATGGGCGCCATCCGCCACCAACACACTCCTCTCCAACGGAACCTCACCCTCGTACAATTCGCGGGCCTGGCTCTGTAACACTGACGTCCGCTCTGCAACCACCGAGCTCTCCGGCCCAAGCACTACCATCTGGAAGGGCCAGTTGTCAGCCAGGCTTGAGTTGGACAACTCCACGTTGGCGCCTGCCGTGGCCCACAGCCCAGCAGAGGTCGGCAACAACGGAGCCCCTTCTTCAGCATTATTGAGCGTGTTTCTTACTAAAGCAGACTCAGCCTCCAACACGGCGCCACTGCCGTCAACCAGACATCCGGTTTGTACGCTCAAACTAACCAAAGAGCGACGCAGCAGAGCTGAAGCCTCGGCACCAACGAACAAGCCGTACCCCACAAGGCCATCCCCGTCGGCCATCACTGGATTTGTATTGGTCACAACCGAATCTTCCAGCAGCAACGAACTATCCTCTGAAGCCACCGCAACGCTCATGCCATGGTTGTTGGCCAACAGCGTCCCAGTCACCTCGGCAGCGGCCCCATTGGACACTCTAAGGCCCAAACCAACTTTACCGTCCAAGCCTGGAACGTTATTCGATATACTGCCACCATCAATACCAACATCAGTTCCAATGGAAATTACATATAATCCGGCATGGCGATTTTCCATCAGCGAACATCCCAACAGCTCAGCGACTCCCCCAACCGATACCAAGATTCCACCATACCCTTCAGTACCGCCTCTATTACAACGCCGAACCACAGAGTCGTCCATGGCCAGGTGACTCAAGTGATGCGCAACCTCCACCCCACTGTCGGCCATGCCTTCAACCAGACTTCCCTCGATAACGCATTTCGCCCCTTGTTCAACCCTCAGACCCCTGCCCGCCCCCACCGCCAAGTCGCTCACCCCGCTTACCACGGATGCGCTGACATCCAGGGTTGCCCCCTCCAGAGTAACGGCCAGACCCGACACCGTGGGCTGCACCAGAGTACCGTGCAAAGTGGCCTCAGCGAGCCCCATCACGACAACCTCGAACGGAGCATCCTTGTACTTAACGTCCTCCTCCTCCAGGCAGTTTTGCCTTATGACCGAGTCCTTGACAGTAAGCCTCGACGAACCCTCCTGGAGGCCCTCGCCATAGGCAATGATTCCCTGGCCAGAGTTCTCCTCCACTACCGAAGCCTCCAAGCTCAGCTCGGCACCTTGGCTTACGGAAGCCCCCACTTCTCCAGTCAGTCTACAGCCGACAGCAGATACCGTTGTCCCAGGCCCGCTGGCCTCCAGCCCATACAGGGCGTTGCCTTGAAACAGGCTGTGCACTGCCTTGCCACGCCCCTGGTCTTGGCAGAAAAGCCCCGCACCAATCTCTCCCGTCACAGAAGACTTCGTCCCAGATACCACTGACCCAGTTAACTCCACCAACGAGCCTTCTCCGCCCGACATTACACCAGCGTACATGTTGTTATATACATAACTTGACTCAATCACTACATGGGCGCCATCAATTACTACAACACTAACTCCCCACTGACCCGAGATGGTTGGCGCAGTATCACACACAACACTTCTCTCAATAGCTACACTAGTATCTTCGCCAAGAGCATAAATACCAAGACGCGCAGCGCCGCTCATATCTAGTTTTGAAATATTGGCTTCAGAACCCTTTGCAATATATATGCCCGCTCCTGACTCTCCCGAATCAGGAAGTTTTATAGTTCGTATAGTGATATTATCGGCTAACAAGTCGGATGCACTATCCAGTATCGCACTTGCTACGCAGTCTTCGATCACCAGATTGGTCAACACAGCCTTGGAGCCATCCTGCACGCTCAGGCCGAATCCACCTGTCCCGGTGCCGGTCAGAGCGACTTCCTTTATGCAGCTTTGGGAGAGCGACAAAGAGCCAGCGCCCTTCACTCGGCCCCCGCCGCCCATGACCTCCGAGACCAGAAACATCTCGGCGGTAAGTGTCGCCTTGTCATCTACCACAACGCCCACTGCCTGCTGCGCCGGAGAGTCGTCACCCACGATGCCGTGAATCCACACTCGGTCAGCGTCTACGGTGGAATCATGGTAAACAACAAGACCCAGGCCCACGGAACCCACAATTTCTATAGCCTCAAGTACTACTTCAGACGACTGGTAGACCACGGCCCCCACGGCAGGCGACTCTAATGCCAGCCCTTTCAGAACCACCTCCTGTGCCCCCACCACTGCAAGACCGGCAGAGGTGATACCCGGTTGGCCCGGAAGAGTGGTAGAGACAGTGCCGGCGATTCGAACCACCGCCGCGCCCAGGCCGACAACGGTCACCGAACGGGTAACCAATAGCCCCTCGGCATAGCTGCCTGGCCCCACCAGAATCACGGCACCTTCGATGGCAACGTCCAGGGCCTGCTGAATCGTGGGAAACGGGGCATCCATGGTTCCGCACGCCTCGACACAAAGCGATGCTGCCAACACATACAGAACTTGGGGTGCCGATATTGGCAGCTCGGGGAAGGGCCCGGCCCCGACTTCGCCGGGATCGGCCAGCACTTTCTCACAGGCTCCTCCAATAAGCGGAATCTCGCCCGGCCCGCAGTCGGCAACCACGGCCCGGCACTGGCCCGTCTCTTCCTCGTCAGCCCACCCCTCTGGGCACGGAAGGTACTCGGTTGGTTCGCACTCTCCCTCGCTTCCCGCATCCCAAATAGCGCTGCATGCCCTGTTTCCAGCGGGCAGACATCCACCGCCGGGCACCGGAATCTGGCCTTCGGGGCAATAGTCCATAATGGGAACTTCTACTCCTCCGAACTGTTCGGCTGGGTCGAACCAGGATGCTCCCACGGGTGCGCACCCTCCCCCGAACAGTGGTATCTCGTCTTCCGCGCAGATGCCATCGGGCTCGAAGTAGGGCACGCAGGCCCAGTCTCCGTTGCTGGGTCTAAAACCCTCAGGACAAGGCGCAGGGGCCGAAGCGCCGCAACCTGCGTCAGGGCCTTGCGCAGGGTCGCAACTCCGTGGCCCGACCTCGATGCAACCTCCGCCAATTCGTGGCATCTCCAACGGCCCGCACTGTTCAATCATGGGTGCGCAGATCATCCGTTCGGGCCACAACACAGTCCCTTCGGGACATCCCTCGACCAGCTCGGCCACCTCCTCCAAGGGGCGCAGATCCACAGCATCAGTAGCATCCAGGCCCATATCCTCAGAGGCGTCCATGCCACCCTGAACAACCATGCCCGACTGCCCCGTGCAGGCTCCAAGGAGTACCACCAAAAGCATCTCCCCACTCAGCCGAACTGCCTTTCTGCTCAAGGATGCACCTCCACAACCGCAAACGGCGGTGCGTATGGCCCGTTCCATCTGGCGGCAGGGCCACCCGTTTGCCAGGTCCGGGCATGGAATAGCAGATTTGCTCATCCAGATCAGCCTGCTCCGTCAGATTTGCTTGTGTCAAGAGAAGTTTGCCTCTTGACTCGCGCCGCGTTCCGTGCTCTACCTCAAGGTGTGTCAAGCGATTCGCGTGTCAATGACCGGCTCGGCCCCAGATGGTGCCAAGGGTCGGTGGCTCTTATTAGCGTTTTGACCTGTTTATCGAGCAGCGCACACTCGCACTACAAACAGTATGTGGAGGAAGGACATGTGTTCGTCTAGAATGATGTTCAAGCAGGAATTAGAGCCCAGAAACCGCCCCCTCCGTCGCCCCCTGTTCATCCTCATGTCTGCTCTGCTCCTGCTCCACGGTTGCTCAGGCGGCGAGGGCAATCAGAGCGGGACCCCTGGTGATGTGGCCGAGGATAGCTCCAACCTTCCCGAGTATCTCTGCGGTGGTGAGGAGTTGTGCGGCCTTGCCAGATACGCCGACGGTGTGGCTAACCAAGACGTTCTCTTCGTGAACCCCTGCTGTGCCTACGAGGGAACCGCAGACGGCTCCTTGGCCCGGCCCTACCCCAGCCTCGCTGAGGCAGTGGCAGCATCGGGACCGGGGAAGTACGCACTGGCGGCCGGCACCTACGAAGAGTCCGTTGCGGTGCAAGGCGATTTGAGCCTCCTGGGCCCGGGGCGAGACCGAATACGTCTCCAGGGCGAACCCGGCGTGGCGGCCCTTGCTGTCAGCGACGCCCAAACAGTCCAGATTCTGGCCATGACCGTGGAAGCCGGCAAGGGAGGCGTCGGCCTTAGTGTCAGCGACACCGCTTCGCTGGCTCTCTCCGACATGGAGTTCTCCGGGGGCCATACTGCCATTGCACTGACGGGCGTGGCCTCCACTGAGATTGGAGACGTGCTGATCAAAGAGGCCACGGCTTTTGGGTTAGTAGCCAAGGGCGGCACCGTACAACTGCGAGGCGTAGCAATCTCCAGCGTGGGAGACTCCACCTCACCCGACCAATGTGAACAGAAGCCTGCCGCTGCCATCGCCGGCGATGGCGGCGTCACCATCACGGTGCGTGCCCGAACGGAAATGGCACTCAACGAGGAGCCGTCGGAGCAGACGGCCGGCCTTGTCATAACCGATTCTGATGGCTGGGGAGTTCTGCTCTTCGACTCGGCCTTCGACATTGAGCACTCCATCATCAAGGGCAACTTCTGCGGTGGCCTGGCAGTATCGGCCTCTGCTTCCTCTGGCGCACCAAGCAGCGTGAAGTCCACTCTCGTGCTGGACAACAACGCCTTTGGTATCGCCTCGTGGGGGTCCGGGCTCACCGTCGAGAATACCACCGTTAGCAACGTGCCTCAGTCGGGAGTGGCCACGGGAGATTGCATCTTCATCACAGAAAGCGGCGAGGCCCAAGTGCGCCTCACCAACAACCATCTTAGCGGCTGCGGACGAGTTGGCGTTCTGCTCAACGCCGTGGAGACGGGCTCTCTGGTGGGCAACCTGGTTTCCACCACGGAACTGGGCGGGCTCTTCGTCCAATCAGCCTCCCTGGTTGCAGAGGTGGCCCAGAACGAGATCCTCGACCTCAAAGGCGTCGGAGTCTCTGTGGTTGCCTCAACGGTAGAACTTCTGGACGGGAACAACATTTCTGGTCTCTCCGAAGCGCCGTACTATGTCTTCGACTCAAACGCCTTCGTCGATATGGCTGACGGCATATACCTCAGAGATTTAGATGGCGCAGGAACAACGCTTCTTACCAACAATAAGATCGTAAACAACAACAGGTCCGGCCTTCTTGTTGACGGCTGCCAGCAAGGCAGCATCGCCGTGGGAGACGGCAACGTCGTCGCCGGCAATGATACTGCCGGAGTTGTCCTGCAGAATGGCTCAGAGTGGCTTGAGCAGGCCGGCAACCTGCAGCAGAAACTGACATTCACAGCCGATGGGGCAGGCGAGAATGGTACCTTGGGCAACATCGTCACCAACCAGGTCCTCCCAACCTGGGACCCCTTCCCAGTCTCCTCGACCCAACCCGGCGCCTCGCTCTGCCTCCCCCCCGAATGCACCGAGTAGCCCGTCACTACAATGCGGCCACGGCCACGGCCACGGCCAGAGCCCTGGCAAAGGACCGTAGTTCCGATGTAGGTGCCAGCCTCCTCTAAAACTGAATCGAAAGACTGGCACTGCCAGCCAGTCCGCTGATTGAGTTGGTAAACTCGACCTCTTCTTGCATACCATCAGGCACCCCAGAAAGCCATTCTTTCCCAAGCCTATAATACACCACGGAAGTAAACACTGCGTTAACCCAATCAGTAACCCATACAGCATTTAGCACAAGGCCCGGAACGAACGCGGCCGCCCCTCCTGAACCATCCTGCCTAGAGCTGCCATTTCTAATCTCGTTTGACGCATAGTAAAGATCAAACCCTGGGATAATACTTAGCAGCACCATTCCATTGTCAAATGCGACAATATGATGCAATAGTAAATTTATGTACTGAGCCTCCCCTTCTCCACTACCCTTTTGCTCCGAAAAGACATCGCTACCGTATCGGTGGTAAATATAGCGCATCAAACTTGACATATTCAAAAATCCTTGCGAAAAGAAAAAGCCTATTTTGGTAGATTCCATACTGTACGTATCGTTGCCAGCAGAAACCCTGTCTGATTGCTGTTGATATCCAATAAACAGTAAAAAATATAACTCTGTCAATGATTTATAATGATTGTCAGTGGACATTTCCATACTTCTAAAGCTCGATGACATAAATGGGAAGATCCAAGCCGGCGCACCGCCAGTCTTAGCTGGCCTCCTTCCTCTTCCTCCCTCTGCCTCCCATTTTTCGATGGCTTTATTATACGAACAATCGCGTTCCGCATCACGCTGAGGATTGTACATAGAAAGCGCTGGAATACGATCTAACGCATACAAATCAACCTCCCAAAGAGAGAAGCTTGCCCGGCTGCCCCCTAGGCTGTGCTCTGTGAGATTCCAGCCTCGGCGTACGGTAAGAAATGGTATCGACAAAGACAAGGAGAAAAAATCATGAGAATGTGAGTACTGCAGTACCGGAAAGTCCTGCAAAACAGGAACATCTCCTTGAAGCTCCGATTCAACGTCAAAGACACTATATTCATAGGCTAGTGAAACTCCCACCCAATCCCGAACATTGGACAATGCTGACCGCATTGGTTTTTTGTATGTGCAGGGATCGGCCGAAACCTCCTTGCCATGCACTATCACGGGAAGAAGCAGCATTAGCAATAGAGCAGCCAGATTAAGGCCAGACAAGGAACCTCGCTTCACTGGATATTGCATGAGCGGCGGGAATGAAGCGGGCGCACATAGCACAGAACAGGTTATTACGTTCCTAGGGCAATACGGCAGAGCAACTGTAGTCATGGGGCACCCTTGTCCCGTTTGAGGTGTTAGCGCAAACCACCATACCTAAGGGCTATGGTAGACTAGGTGAAAGCTATGCTTGATCGCTGATTAGGTCAAGAGGAATGATGCGCCGATACGTGGCCCTAGCGGTGCCTGCTAGACCACTGCTCGCCATTCTTGTCCCCCCCTCGACTCGTCCTTCGGCCGGCTCCCATCGAAGGGCCTGAGCGGCCCCCTCTGGGCCGTCGAAGGCGGGGTACACGGCTGCTGGGGGGATCGAGATATCTGAGCAGCTGTGTAGCTCCGCCGACGCAACGCCCCTGCTCCTCGGATTGTGCGTTATGGAGAAGATCCGCAGGCTGGGAGCCATCATTTCTGCGACCCGGTCGAAACGTCGGAGGTGCGGCATGTCAGAGTTGGGGCCTGAGAACGCCCCCCGGGCAGCGGACCCATCCGCTGCCGCTGCTTCTGCATGGCTACTAACCTACTATCATGGCCCGCCGTCCGAATTCCGTTGACAAGGTTTCGGCAGGGGCATATTCCGGCGAGGTATGGGCATGAGCCCGTTGAATAGAGGGGTTTGAGATGGCATTTAAGGGCGTGGATTTCTTGCAGTTCAAGAGACTTCTCTCCGAAGAGGAGATCATTCTTCAGGACACTTGCCGTCGCTGGGTTGACGAGAAGGTTATGCCGGTTATCGGACCCGCCTTCGACCAGCACGTCTTCCCCAAGGAACTCGTCGGCGGCATGGCCGAGCTTGGTCTTTTCGGTATGACGCTGCCGGAAGAATACGGATGCGCCAACGCAAGCTACACCCAGTACGGCATCGCCATGCAGGAACTTGAGCGTGGAGACAGCGGCGTTCGCAGCTTCTGCTCCGTCCAGTCATCCCTCGTGATGTATCCCATTTATAGCTGGGGCAGCGAAGAGCAGAAGCGTAAGTGGCTGCCTAAACTGGCCACGGGCGAGGCCATTGGCTGCTTCGGACTCACCGAGCCCGACCATGGAAGCGACCCGGGCAACATGGCAACCAGAGCCAAGCGTGATGGAAACACCTGGGTGCTCAACGGCGCCAAGATGTGGATCACAAACGGCACCATCGCCGATGTTGCCGTGGTATGGGCCAAGGATGAAGAGGGCACCGTGCGCGGCTTCCTGGTAGAGAAGGGAACCCCCGGATTCACAGCCCCCGAACAGCACAGAAAGATGTCGCTGAGGGCCTCGGTAACCTCGGAGCTGGTCTTCGATGACTGCGTTATCCCCCTGGAGAACGTGCTACCCGGCACCAACAGCATGAAGATGCCCCTCTTGTGCCTCACCAGCGCCAGATACGGCATCGCCTGGGGCGCCATCGGTGCTGCTATGGCCTGCTACGACGAGGCCCTTCAGTACAGCCTCGAACGTAAGCAGTTCGGCAAGCCCATCGGCGGCTTCCAGATCACCCAGCAGAAGCTGGTCTATATGCTCACGGAAATCACCAAGATGCAGTTCATGACCCTCCAGGTCGGACGCCTCATGGATGAAGGCAAGGGCAAACACTTCCACGTCTCCATGGTGAAACGCAACAACGTCCACCATGCCCTGGAAATCGCCCGCCTGGCCCGCTCGGTTCTGGGTGCCAACGGCATCACCACCGAGTACGGAGCAATCCGCCACATGAACAACCTCGAGTCGGTCTTCACCTACGAGGGCACTCACGACATCCACACCCTGATCCTCGGTAACGAGATTACGGGCATCCCTGCCTTCAGGTAGGACACCACCAGACAACACATCCAAACGGAGTCAACCCATGCGCTATGAGTTCATCGACGGCGCCGAGGCGATTTGTCGTGGGGCGCTCTACGCCGGCACCGACTTCTTCGCCGGCTATCCAATTACCCCGGCTACGGGCATCCTCATCAAGATGATGCAGGAACTTCCAAAGAGGGGCGGTGTGGCCGTTCAGGGCGAGGACGAGATCGCCTCCATCGGAATGTGCCTCGGCGCCGCTATGACCGGTAAGAAGGCATTCACCGCCACCAGCGGCCCCGGCATGAGCCTCTACTCCGAGACTATCGGTATGGCCATCCTGGGCGAGGTCCCCATGGTCATAGTTGACGTGCAGCGCCTGGGACCCTCCACCGGCGGCGCTACCACTGGCGCCCAGGGCGATATCCAGTTCTCCCGCTGGATTGCCCCGGGCGGTATCCCCATGGTGGTCCTCTGCCCCTCCAGCATAGAGTCGCTGATTACCCTGACCGTCAAGGCCTTCAACATCGCCGAGTTGCTCAGAGTGCCCGTGATTCTGCTCACCCAGAAGGACATGGTGCTCTCAACCCACACCCTGGACAAAGAGAAGCTTGTGATGCCCGAGGTCCTCTCACGCACGCTCTACCAGGGTGAGGCCCCCTTCGTCCCATACCCAATCCAGGGCCCAGGATCCGTCCCACCCTTCGCCCCCGTTGGTGGCCCCCTGCTCACCAGGTTCACCGGCTCCATGCACGACCCCAACGGCTACCTCACCAAGGTCCCCGAAGAGATTGAGGCCAAGCTGCGACACCTCGAAGCCAAAATCCTCGCCAACCGCTCAATGATCGAGACCGTGCAAACCGATATGGAGGAGGGGGCCGATACCCTGCTCATGGCCCACGGAGTAAACGGCCCGGTCTGCAGAGAAACCGTGGCCGAAGTGAGACGCCGGGGCGGCAAGTGCTCGCTCATGGTAGTCGAATCGCTCTACCCGGAACCCGAAGAGGCCCTGGCTAAGGCGCTCAAAGGCGTTAGGAAAGTGGTACTCCCCGAGATGAACATGGGACAGTACGCCATCTCCATCAAGGCGCTGCTTCCACACGACGTTGAGTTGATTCCGGTGCCCAAAATCGACGGCGGCCTCATCTCCGTCCCCGAGGTCATCGCAGGAGGGAAACTGCTATGAACAGCCCCACAACCTACATGGACCAGAAGCGCCTCCCCCTACCCTTCTGCCCAGGCTGCTCGCACAGCAAGCTGCTCCATGACCTGGACGCAGCAATGGTGAAGCTGGCGCTGGACCCGGCCAAGACAGTTATTGTAACGGACATTGGCTGCAGCGGCCTCTCGGACCAGTGGTTCAATACCCACGCATTTCACGGCCTTCACGGGCGAAGCATGACCTATGCAGAAGGTATCAAGCTCTCTGACCCATCCCTCCACGTCATCGTGGTCATGGGTGACGGCGGCGCAGGTATCGGCGGGCATCACCTCCTGAACCTTGCGAAACGTAACATCGGCGTGACCGTCCTGCTCATGAACAACTTCAACTTTGGCATGACCGGCGGCGAGCACTCCATTGCTACCCCCGAAGGCACCGTCACCTCCACTACCCCCGGCGGCCACTTCGAACACCCACTCATGCTCTGCGAAACCCTGGCCCTCAATGGCGCCCCCTTCGTGGCACGACGCGGCTTCTTTGATGAAGACTTGGTGGAGACCCTCGCCCAAGCCATCGCCTTCGACGGCTTGGCCTTCGTTGAGGTGCTGGAACTCTGCACCGCATACTTCTCGCCCTGGAACAAGTTCGGCAAGAAGCAGATCGAAGAGCTGCTTGATTCCGAAGTGCCCAGAATGACTCGCATCGTGGAGAACCGCACCGAATACACCCGGGCCCTGGCCGAGTATCGGGACAAGGTCCAACACATGGAGGCCAAACCCGAGGAGGGCCTGGAACACACCTTCTCCTCAAATATCAAGGCACCCTTCGATATCGTTGTCGCCGGCTCCGCTGGCATGAAAATCAAGTCCTTCGCCACTACCCTTGGACGAGCCGCAATCCTCTCGGGACTCTATGCCGTCCAGAGCGACGACTACCCTGTGACCGTCCAGACAGGCCACTCGGTCTCCTACCTCAAAGTCTCCCCAGACCCCATCGGCTACATGGGACTCTCGTCGCCTGACGTCCTCATAGTTCTCTCCGAGGAGGGGCACAAGAAGGCTCGGAAGCTGGCAGCGACCATGGAGCCCGACCAACTCATTATCCTACTGGCCGACCTGCCGCCGCTCCAGTCCGCCGCTCCGACGCTGACCCTGGATCTCCAACGCTTCCCGGGCAGAGTTCCTAAAGAGTTCCTCGTGACCGTGGCAATCGCTGCCTACCTGAAAAGCCGGGCCCCCTTCCCCTTCGAGGCCCTGGAACAGGCCATCCAACAGATTCGCTCCCAATCTACACGAGAGAAGAACCTGAGCTTCGCCGCCCAAAGCGACCCAGCAATATTGATCTGACAACGCCCCGAAATCTTAACCGCACTTCCCAACCCTCCAGCTGGTCTGTAGAATCGCCTCTCGTCCTCTTCTGGAGTTCAAAACCATGGGGTTGGCACCGGGCAAGAGTTTGGGCATGGTCGCTTTGGCAGCACTGGTGGTTGCCTCGCACGGCTGCGGCTCTTCCGCTGACGGGGATGGGTCCCAGAATCTGCTCCTGGAGATGGTGACGCCCAGCACCGTTGTCCCCGGCACCAACCTGATCTTCTACGGCGACGGATTCCCCACCAAGGATGTGGGCTCGCTAAGAATACGACTGAGCGCCACGTGGCCCGGAGGCTCGGCAAGCCACTCCGGAGAAGCCGTTGTCCTAGACCAGCGCACGGCAGAGCTTGCCCTCCCCCTGCGCTTCATTGAGGCCATCCAGAAAGCCCCCAACGGAGCATCCTGCGTAGCCGTGGCCGAGGCCCTGCTAACCCAGAGCGGCCATCGCACCAAAACCCGGCTCAGTTTCACCCTGACCGCCCAGTTGACCCTGAACCCCATCCTCCATCAGATCTCGCCGACCAGTTTCTCCCTGGGAGAACAGATCCTTGTTCACGGCCACAGCCTCCTGCTCCCCTCAGAAGGGGCCCTCACTCTCCTCTTTGCTGGCAGCTTCCAGCCCGATAACCCTGCTGCGGCCCCACTAGAGGTTTCGTACGAACTCGAACTTACCGCCGTGGACCGCACCCTGGCTTCCGCCGAGGTGCCCGCCGAGCTCTTCTCCGTGCTCTCAGGCCGTTTTTCGGGCACCGTACAGTTGGTGAACAGGCCACACCTTGAGAACCTGCCGGAGACCACATCGGAGCCTCTCACAACGTCATTGCAACTCACGCCCCCGTTCATCCAAGAGCTCTTCCCCGAAGTGGTGCGCCGCGGCCAATACCTCTACGTTCGTGGAGGGGGCTTTCTGCCCCCAGGCAGCAAGAGCGGAGCTGTCACCCTGCTGGAGCTTGAAGGAGAGTTCACAGACCTCGCCGGAGGCCGAAGAAACATGGCCGGAAGGAACTCCCTCTTGCTCTTCCCTGAAGAGTCACGATGCCCCTCCCTCATGCGAATGGTCCTGAGGGCAGGAGGCGGGGCCGAGGGCGGAGAACTGGGGAGGGAGCCGGGGCAGTTTCGAGGCGTGGCCACCCCTGTGGTCTACTTCGGCGACCAGGAGCAGCGAGGAGTGCCCTTTCCTGTTGAGCTGACCGTTGCCCGCCCATTGCAGGTGGTCTACCTGAAGTTCTTGGAGAGCTTCGACATGGGGTTCCAGCAGTTCGGTCTCTGGGAAGCCAGGCATTTGGTCAAGCAGCGCCTGGTAGAGAAGGCCCAGGGCTTCTACGATGGGGTCAACCTACGCTTCGTAACCCAGCGTCCCACGGCCTTCGCCGAGTACTCGGTCATCGAGATGGCCGGCGAAGATCCAAACGGCAAGGGGCTGCTGGGCCTTGACAACACCGTTGGCAAGGACGACGGCAATCTGCGCTTCGACGACGTAATCGGTGGCAAGAACGCCGAGACCAGGGAGCGGGGCTACTATGCCTACGGTGGCATCTTCATCAACTCGTTCATGGGATTCAGTCCAACCCTCGCCAATGGCACCGAAGCCCTGGCCTCCGATAGGTTCGACGATATCTTCGGCCCCTTTGCCCCCCCCCTCGGCGGCCTCCCGGCTACAGAAGAGCAAGTGGCTGAGTTGGTTGAGGGGGATGAGCTGTGGGAAGCGATTCGCGTTCTCAGCAACCTGCTTGGCGGAACCCTGGCCCACGAAATCGGGCACAGCCTGGGGCTGGCCTACGTCCCCGAGCGGCCCGCAGAGTACCACAACTCCGGCGATAACCCTGGATGGCTCATGGATGCAGGAAAGGCCCGCCCCTTCCTCGAACGGGCCGAGCTTGACGGCCACGGCCCCGAGTTTTTCGGCCCCCCCAGCATGGAATACCTGCTGCGAGTGCTCCCCCCTGACGACCACGATTTCTTGGAGGTTCTCTCTGATGACGAATCCATCTCCTGCTTCTAACGCTCAGACAATTTCTGCGGCCGTAGCCTGCCCACGGGCCCCTGTTCGTGCCCTCCGGAGAGTTATTTCCCTGGCAGCATTGGCCCTGCTGGTTGCGTGCCGCACGGGCTCGGGCTCTGCCGAGGAGAGCGACCCATCAAAGTACCGGCCAAGACACCCCGTCACCCAGGTGACCCTCACCGACGACGCAGGTGCCCCTCTGCTGGTTCAAGCCGAGGTGGTAGTGAAGCAGGAAGACCGCAGCCGCGGCCTCAAGTACCGAACCATCCTGCCCGAGGGCAAAGGTATGCTCTTCATCTTCCAGGAAGAGGCGGAGCACCCCTTCTGGATGCAAAACACCCTGATTCCACTTGATATGATTTTCATATCCGCAAGCAAGAAGGTGGTAGGAATTATTCATAACGCAACGCCCAGAGACGAAACCAGTCGATCGGTAGGCGTGCCGTCCCTATATGTGCTTGAGGTTCCAGGGGGGTATTGTGCCAAACACAAGGTGTCCAGTGGTTCTCAAGTGAGCTTCGACTTGCCTGAGGGGCTACCCAGCGACTGACAGCGGATTTGGGTTGCGGGAAGGCCAGGTGGGTGGCCACGGGGCGGGGCAACAGGGGGGGCGACCTACTGAGCCGAGACCGTTACGGCCAGGCGGACCTTGAACTTCCCGGCCCTGGAAGCGGGCATCGCCTTGTAGGCCAGGGTGGAGAGTTCCCTCTTGACAGCTTCCCTGACCGACGGGGCAACCCTGTCCAGGGAGACTTCGGCAAGGGTGACCTTGCCCTTCTCATCCACCAGGAAGGTGATGTTCACAAGGTAGCTCCCGTGCGCCTCACCGGCCAGAAGGCGCTGCAGCAGTGACCTCCAGGCAGAGAGGTGCCCCTTGGCCAGCTTGTCCACTGAGGACTCTTCTACCGACCCGCTCAGCACCAGGGTGCCGTCCAGTTGCACTGTCAGCTTGACCGGCCCCTGGCCCTTCTTGACTACCTTGCTCTCTTCCTTCTCGTCGTCACGGTCCGATGACGAGGTGGGCTCGGCCTCGGTGACCACAACCTCTGCCGGTGAGGCCGCATAGTCCGCCAGCTCCTCTCTCTTGGCCTTCATCATCCCACGGCCGCCGCCGCCATACCCCATTCCAGGCCTGCCGCCGGTGCGAACGCGGGCCGCCGGCTGGTTTGCACCGCCGAACACTCCCTCGTAGGCCACGCCTTCGGGCATCTCCACGGGCTGCGTCACGGTCTCGATGCGCCCGTCCTTGTTGCGGACACTCTCTTCAACGGCCACGAAGGAGGTGTACTGGCTCATAAGTCTGTACTTAATAGCCAATTCAGTTACTTCAGCAACAATGTCATTATCGTGATGTCTAAGAAGCTTGGTCATGAGATACTCGATGCGGGTCCTTGCCCAGAGGGTGGCCAGAACGCTGTTCTCGGGCTGTGAGCTCGGGAAGGTGACATTGATCTCTCTCCTGAAATCCTTATCACCTTGCTTACCAGTGACAACGAATGTGGCAGCACCACTTCCTTCGTACTTACCGTGGACCAGCAGCGGCTGACCGGCGAAAAGGTCGGGAATTCTGGTGGGGAAGAGTTCCTTGGTCTTGACGTTGCCGGTGGTCTCCAGGTTGATGTCAACCAGCACCGGGGAGTCTATCTGCTTGAAGAATCGGTCCACCATCTGATCGGGGCTCTCGTCCTGGCGGATGTAAGTGACGTTGCCTCTCCCCACCTCGGCCATCTTGTCCAGCAGGTAGCGGTTCACAGAGGAGCCGATTCCGAAGGAGAAGAGTCTTGAGTTACCGATTTTTCGGTCGATAGCGGCCAGGATCTCGTCGTCGTTTCCGATGAAGCCGTCGGTGAGGAAGGCGACGATGCGGATCTTGCCTGCGT
>Ga0302238_1001140_pt1 | contig 22948 bp, 26 predicted proteins | sample AAG_UR_Asn_MG_FD_193527 | JGI IMG/M metagenome (GOLD analysis project Ga0302238, IMG submission 193527) | Enriched activated sludge microbial communities from anaerobic digester in WTTP, New Holstein, Wisconsin, United States - AAG_UR_Asn | ecosystem: Engineered > Bioreactor > Anaerobic >... | reverse complement strand
CTGTGGCAAGATTTACACCATCTGACTGTGTCCAAGTTCCAGCGTTATCATATACCCCAAAATATTTAGTTCCATTTACTGTGTGTATTGCTATCATTTTTTACCTTTTGGAGTTGTTACTATTATATCAGTTGTTATCATTTGTGCTCCCTAATCCCAATCATTGGGTTCAACTGCTATTGCCCTAACACTCGTCATATTGTCGTCTCCGTCAACACTGCTACCAATTTTTGATACATAACTTAAATCTGATTTTAACCATTTCAATATTCTGTTATTGGATAGATCAGCGATATAAATATATGTATCATCAACTGCAATGCCTTCTGGGTCATTAAACTGATTGTCGCCCGAACCGCGGGTTGATAGTTTTGACACATGACTTAAATCAGACTTCAATCTTTTTAGCAGGAATTGATTTTCTGGAGTATACAGGAGACAGGTCACAAATAAATTTTCAGTTGAAACACCACTTGCCACAACAACATCATCAACCTGGTCATACACACTACTATCATCAGCATCTTCAACTCTCAGGTCAAAAGTACCAGCATCTGTGACAGTAACCTCATCACTCCAAGTGCCATCACCCTGTACAGCTGCCTGTCCAATAAATGTCCATGAGCCTTCTGGACTGCTGACTCTCTGAGATATGTCAAGATGCAATCCGATACGGTTGCTTCTACCTGTAAGAGTATAAGGTGTTCCTGCTGTGATAGTTCCGAGTGCATCAAATGCTATCCAGACTTCTTCAAAAGTGGTGTCCTCTTCAGATGATAATGTCAGACCCACAACAGCTCTGAGTTTTGTCGCTCCTGCTGTTATGCCAGTTGCGTTTGCTGTCACTGACCAAGTACCGTCAGATGCTATCACAGCCGTACCAGTGCAATCTACCCAAGTTGCTCCGTCAAGTATCTGTATCTTGATTGTCTTACCTTTCAAAGATACCGATGTTCCTGACACTATGAAATTCATTCCGTCAACAACTGTCAGAGGAGATACTGATACTGAGATTGAACCTATTGCATATACCTCACCCTCAACACTGTCTGCATCCACTGGGATATATCTTAGGACTGCTATACCCTCTGCCTCAGCAACTGGACACTGAATATAATCAGAACCGTCTGCTTTCACGAAGAAGGTGTTACTATTGTTGGGTGTTGTTATTGTTATATTCATATATCTGTACCATTTTTATTTATGACATATATTATGCCGTTTATTGTTGCATTACTCGGATTGTTTCCATCAAAATCACCGTTTAAAGTCGTATATCCTGCAACTGCAACATAATCGCCTAAATCAATCGCTTCAGAAATAAATACCGCATCAGCAGGGGTTTTGTCCCACTGCGAAGCAAACGCGCCGTTAAACTTTGTTAATTTTGTGCTTCCTCGAGACGATGCGTAAAAATCTGAATCATATTTCATGCACCTGTAATATACATTGTCTGTGCCATTGTTAATATTATCTGTTCCGTTTTCATATATATGAGTACCTGACGCATTGTACTGTGTAAGACCCGTTCCATGCAATAAATCGTTGCAGATATGGTAGGTAAGCGGGTAATTTTTACCAGTATTTTTTGACACACTTGTTGCCATTGTCGCCATATTATAAGCCCCGCCACTATAAGATACTGTTGCAATTTTCGCAACTTGTATATTAGCCTGCTCTGTGCATCCTGTGAAATAAAGCGTGTCTGAAGCCCCAAGTCTTGCGTGTATTGCGTAACCAGCTGACCATCTATACCCTTTTGTTTCGTTTGAGCTTATCCTGGTAAAATTTGTTACTCCTGTAAAGTTATTTGGTATTTTATGTATCCAAGCATAGCCATCACTTTCGCTTGCCAGAATAATATCTGAGCCAATCTCTCCGATTATCATTGTTGACCGCATTGACGCAATGCTAGTTGATTCAGTATAGTTTGCTCCGTCCTTATCGATTCTAAACATTTTTGCGTCTGTCGTTTTATGAAAAGCATTGTATGTCACATATATTTTTTCTGTATTCGGGCTGATATAAATTCTGAAATCATTACTGTATTGCAATGTAAATGTGTCTGCTCTGACCACCTTGCACCAAGTTACAGTTCCGTCCATCTCAACTCGCATAACAAACGGATTATTCTTTGCAGTTTCAGCTACGCCGCCACTGTAAAAATTATCTTTCCTTGTTTCACCAGCAACAAAAAAACACTCTTCATCGGCATCATATTTGATGTCAAAAAACAAATTATATGATGAGGTGTCGCCATCGTTAAACTGATATTTGCCAAGAAATGCTACGCCACTTGCCACAACAACATCGTCAAGCTGTACTTGACAAGCCGAACAAACTGTATCAACTGCTTTAAAATCATAAGTTCCTGCGGTTGCGACTGTACCTGTTGCTGTCCAAGTATTATCGCCCTGCACTTCAACATCTTCGTCAAAAAGTGTCCAAGAACCTTCTGGACTTGAAACTCGATAATAAACATCGACAAAATACCCCTCTCCGCCTGAGTGTTCTCCAGTTATATCGCCTTCTTCTTCCGCTGTGAGTGTTATAGTCTCGTCAATTTCAATTACTATCGAATAGCTTGTAAAAACACCGTCAGCATCAGTAAACCCAGCTATTCCATATCCTTCATTGCTTATTGATAAGCCACCATTTTCATCATAATAATAGGTTTTACTTGCTTCAAAAGCCGTTGTGATACTGTCAACCGTTGCGGTCATCTGTGATCTGTTGCTTATGATGGTCGAAGTATCTGGTTTTGATGTGTCTGCATAATTTACAACAACCTGACTGGTTTTAGTTGCATCAACTATTACTTTTCCTATGTTTAATTCGCTCATTATGGGTTTACCGTTATTCTTGCTGTTGGTATTCTTATTGCCTGCCGTGCCGTTGCTTCAATATTTGATGTGTTATAAGTTACATCATCCGTGCTTACTGTTACCGCAAGACTGGTAAACTCTGTTCCCGTCCAGTCTGCAACCGTTGTAAATAGTGAATTGGTTCCATATACAACTAAATCTTCACCTGCTTCGAGTGTATCAGCCCACGCCTTAATATATGCTTTAAGTGCTGTTTTCTGATCTCCTGTAAGTGTCGGCACGGTCGTTAAAGCAGTATAAACATTAACCTCTTCAACTCTGGAATATTCAATATTCACAGTAGATTTATTACCTATGGTGATTGTTTTTTCAATCTTATTCGGGGATGTTGCTCCGCTATACGCCCTGATGCCCGCAGGTTTGACAAAAGCAATCGTTTGACAAATAGCGGTATCTACATCTGCGGAAGTGTCTGTTTGATCTACTACAACCTCAAACCGTGTGTTCTGTATGTCATCAATTACCGTTGCGTTATTTACGCCTGTTATTTCTTTAACAGCTTTAGCAATAGCGTTTTCGGTGTATTCTTTTGAATTGCTTTCTGACTGTATTCTTATCCTTGCCTCTTCGTCTGTTTCAACATCCCTGCCGTCTTGGAAACTGCTTGAGCTTGAATTAGTTACACTTGCCAGACCTGATACGGGGCTTACTATTTCATCAACCGTATCATCAGAAATAGAACCGATAGAACCTATCTCAACTGCTTCAACATCAATAAGGTGTGTGCCTACTGCATAAGTTTCTGCTTTAACAGGTCTAAATTGCAACCCCTCAGCGTTTTGAAAATAATCAGTAGTGGCAAGTGTGCAAGAGCCGTCACAGACTATTGTAAAATCCGTTATCCTTGCCCTTGTCCCTCTATCTCTTATTTTGCCTAATTGAGCAAGCTGTAAGTCTAAAGCATCACCTTCGGCAAGGATGGTGTTGTTATTCTGCACAAGCTCAACCTCATCGTAAAGCTCGCTCGCTGTAAAACTGGTTATGTTAAGCAGTTGACCGATAACATCAGTAGGCGACAAATTGACATTTACATCTACATTTGTTCTTAAATCCTCTGCGATCTCATTTTTAAGCTCAAGGAAAGTTTTTGCTGTTATCATATTACAACCTCATCTTTATAAGGGATTGTCCCCTCAAGTGTCTGCACATTACAACTTATTGTTAAAGTTCTATCTGTCGATAACTCATATTCAAACTCGCTTATATCTACTACTCCGACCGTTTCAAGTATTGCCTGCTTAATGGATATACGCATAAAGGCGTCCTGACCTTTCTGAAATCCTCTGATATAGTCAACGCCTAAAAGATTATTAAGGAAATATTCACCTTTCCAAGTCCTGATATTTGACCTTATATTCTGAGCTATTGACTCTCGGTCTGTAACCAGTTCAAAAGTCCCGTTAGTAAATATCAATTCACCATCTGCGTTAGTTTTTAAGTTCATATTATACCTTCATAGTGTCAAGATTAGTTTTGTCTAAATTTATTGCCGTTTCTGCTGTTATTGCAATTGTTTCTAAAGCAGTTGAAGCAGGGGCAAGAGTAGTTTCAACAGACGCACTTTTTGTGGCGGTCGTAAATGCTTTTATTCCCGTTATCAATGTTTTGATATTCCCTAAAGCACTTGACAATACTGCCACCATTTCCTGAGTAGTTCCTTTTATTTCTATTTTACCGTCAGCGTGTAAGATAACGCTCATATTGTCGTTTTTAAGACCACATTTGCCCTCTGCAAGCGTTAATCTGCTTCCCTTAGGTGTGAACCCTGCTATAAAATAAGAATCGCTTATATCGTGTTTTCTGGTTGTATAGCTTGACTTTGCGTTATTAAGATATGCCGACAAGTCCTCATCAAAGGAAAGTAAAGCACCGTAACACCCTTTTGATACAGGCACAAATAAACCGCTAACCCCGTTATTAGTCATTTGAAATATAGGGATATTGGGAATTATTTTACCGTTTTCTGTTTTTACTTCTACAACCTGTTTAGTGTGGTCATATTTAATAACCTCGCAGGGGATGGCTACTTTTATCTGGCTTTTGAGTTTGTCAAAAATCCGTTCAAGTTCCTTACCTATTGTCATTTTGCCTCACAGGTCATTAACCAGTCATTACCTTTTGTAGATCCTTTTACTGCCACGCTCTGCACCACAAAGTCACCTAAATCACCTATTCTCACCCTACGCCCTACGATTATATCGGGGATAATCAAGCAGGTAAAGGATAAATATTCAGTTTTAACAAGTTTCTTTTTGTTCACTTCTTTTTTGTTTACTATTATAATGTCATCGATCTCTTCAAAAGCGAATCCCCTTTCTGGCGTGCCTATAAGCCCGTTAGAGCTGTCGAGTATTACAGTAAAATCATCTATCGCACCCGTTATACGGTCAACTACATATAACTGATTATTCTGGAATAGGGGTTTTTTGTCGGTCTTTGAAAGTATGTCGGCAAGTGATTTTTTAGCAGTGTCTAAAACTACGCTTGACACGGTTTTTTTACCCTGTATAACATCGTAAATTTTGTCCTTCATACCTGCGACAACTTCACCGCCTGCCTTAGTAAACGAATCAAATATGTCGTTTATCATATTACGGTAATCTACATTCTCGGCATATCCTTTAGATACCTGTGCAAGTCCTGCTGTTATTGTATCACCGCAGGTGATGTAAATACCTCTGTCCGCACCCTGTTTGATATGTCGCATACCTGTAATATCTCCTTTATAAAGCAGGGTTTCGGAATCACCGTACCCTACATATATCTCAGCTTGTGAATTGTTACCGCTGTATATGTCAGGTGCTTCCATATTCCAGATAGTTATATCGGCTGTGTCAGGGTCTATGCCGTTTGATCTTTTAACGGAAAAGTCAATTGCAAAATCTTTATATATTTCGTAAACTACGGCATTATTAAGACTAAAAAGCATTTCCTCTGTATCGGGAAAGCTAATCAGTTTAACTCGTAAATTCCGTTCCCGCATCATCACTTATCACCATATAAAGATTTTCAAAAGTATCGTCTTTTTCATCACCGATAAAAACAACCTCAGTATTTTCTGGGAATCCTACAAATAATCTGGCATATCTCACACCTAGGGAAACAAAAGCACCCTTAAACAGTTCGTTATTATCTGAATCGGTTAGACTCCAAGCCCACCGCTCGGCTTTAGGATTCCATCTGAACACAGCGGAAAAGTTCTCACCGCCTATTGTCAAACGGGTTGTAAAATGAGGTGTATTTTTAGGCATTGTTAGTTTTCTCATAATCCTCTCCGTCTGTAAACACCGCCTAAAAAGGTTTCATTTACATTCTCTGTTTCGGCAGGGGTTGCTTCTTTTTCGGTTGGTTTGCTCTTGTTTGCCTTAGCAGTTGTTTTCTTGCCTACATCGGTTGAAGGGTCTGAGCGATATTCCTCAGTTTTAGTTGACTCTGCAAAAAAGACCTCCTGCATATTGAGGGTTATTCTTAAGCCCTTTTCAAGTTCACGGGTTGCAGATACTTCATTTATCATCATACTTTTAAGCGTTCCAGTATATGTTTCTTCAACATCTACCAACACGCCCCGTAACTTTTTAAGGATATTAAATACGCTCTCTGATAACCTTTCACCCTGTTCACCGCTAAGAAATTTGCCCCAGTTTCTAAACTGTTCACCATAGCTCTGTGGCGTATCTGCAATAAACATACTTGCTGAATAGGTTGCAGTGTTATTCATAACTTCATCACTTAAACCCTGTTTACCGTAGTCAATAGGATGTTGAAATATTGTAGAAGTAGAGTTATGGCTTTCCATTGTCAAGCCCTGTAAAGCAAAGGCATCAAATTTAATCCAGTAAGGTTTATATTTCGGGTTTACTACTAAAACAGCCATTTAGTTACCTTCCATTGAATTAGTAAAAGCTCTGAAATCATCCACAAAAAAGCTTTTCATTTTGTCAACATCTACGGGCTCGGTAATGTTTATATTTCCTATTGATATGGTTTTTGTGTTTGAAGGCATAGGCGAAGCAAATTTATCAAAACCGACTACCGTTGCATAATTAACTGACGGGATCTCGGCTATAGTTGCCATACTTGACTTTGCCCTGTTCTGTAACTCTTGAACTGTGGGGACTTTCTGCATAGCTTCGGCATAATCAGCAAAGCCCCTCGTTCCCATAATATTACGAAGCTTATCTATCATAGGGTCAAACTCTGACTTCCAGTATTCGTTTATGTTTTTAAGATCATCAAGCATATATCCGAAAATCGTCTTTTTATCAGTAGTCAATGCGTTCCATAATTCGACAACCAAACCAGTTAAAACAAGTATTCCTGCACCAACAAGCAAAGGTAGAACAAGCATCTTTGCAAAAGCCCCTATACCTGCCCACCCTAAAAGAGTAAGTTTAGCAGTAAGCCCTATAATACCAGTTGTTAAACTTCCCAATCCCCACAAAGCGGTAGCACCTGCAACCCATAAAAATGCATTACCTACAAATTGTAATGTGCTTTTAAGCTGTTCTGAGTTTTCCCTCATCCACTTAATAGCAGGCACTAAGCTGTTTGTAAGGGTTACGGCAAAATCTGTCATTGAAGGTATTAAAGCATTGGCAATCATTGTTTTCATTCCGAATGTAACTTTTTTAAAGTCATCTGACCTATCGTTATACTCTTCCATTGCTTTCATCATATCTTCGGTCATAACGATTCCTAAATCCTGTGCTCTTTGTCTGAATTTCTGTATCTCTTCATTGCCCTGCATCAGCATACCGATCATTTTTGAACCTGATCTGCTGAATAAATCCATACTTGTTGCAACCCTTTCAGCTTCGCTTAGTTTAGGTAGATTTTCTGCTACTTCTTTTAAAATCTGGTCATAGCTTTTAAGCGTTCCATCATTGTTTTTTACGCTTATGCCTAATCTGTCGAAACCTTTTAAAGCCGTGCCCGTGCCTTCGCCTGCTTCTGCAATGCCTCTTTGTAAGAATTTAATAGCGTTATTGAAGTCACCTGCCTGCACACCTGCAAGACCTGCGACATACTGCCATTCCTGTAAAGCTTCTGCACCTACACCCAAATTACGGGCTGTCTTAATTGTTTCGTCACCTACCTTTGCAACATCATCAACGAACCTTTTAACGATATATCCTGCACCTGCTAAAGCCCCTAATGCTCCTGTTATGGCATACAGTCCGTTTTTCAAGTTCTTTGTGGCGTTTTCCGCTTGATTAAAACTGCTCCTGTCTACCTGAGCCCCTACACCGATCAGAAAATCTCTTATCTTCATTTTTTCCTCATTTCATAAGCTTGGCAGTCGTCCATATATCCGATCGCTTCGTGCAGTTCAAGTAACTCCGATAAGTCCATTGAGTTGACATCGCTAAAGCTCGCATAGTTCCTCACAATAGGTAACCAGAACAGCCAATTTATTGTGTTGGCTTCTGTGTCTGTATATCCTTGTCCAGTTGGAGTAATTTTCCTTGTTCTCCAACTTTTTTTAAAGACTCCCCCAAAAAATACTTAACCCCCTCTTGAAAAAGGATAAACTCAAAACTAAGCCCTTCCTTCTCAAGCATTTGTTCCATAACAACAGGGTCGGAAGCGTGACCGAATCCTTCAATCATACAGTTATCAAAAAAGAGTTTTTTCATACCGTCATAAAACGGCTCTTGAGTTATCTCAAACGCTTTTGATGCTAAATCAATCAACTTGTCAACGGGAATATCTTTGTCAAGCCCTTCACCGCTCAAGCTGTTTAAATCCATTCCTTTCATCATTTTCATCTGGAAACCCTGATATGATGTGAAATACTTGGTCAACTGTATCAACGGTATTTTATACCATTTTACGGTCACGCTTCCTATATTCATAAGTTACTCCTTAAAATACTGGGGTTATCGGTGGGAAAAGTGCATCAAGGTTAATCTCAAAATCAACCTCACCACCTGCACTCACCACATCTGCCACGCCTATGATCTTCCATTCGGTTGGTGTGTCTGCTCCGCTTTCGGGCTGTCCGAAGCTTACAAGAATGACTCTTGCTTTAACACAGGCAAGTGCTGTAAGTCCTCTAAGGTTTGTAAAAGTAATAGGTGCAAAAGTCTTAGACTTCTTTACCGCTGTTAAAATGTTGTTCCCTGCGTGTGCTGAACCGACCGACACCGTAAGCTCAAACTTATCGGGGACTGTTCCTTCTGCAAAGGTCACAGAACCGTCAAGGTGTTCAATTATGGTCACTTCATCATTCGGGAAACTTACGCTCACTGAATTGATACCGCTAATTCTCTGGTCGCCTACTAGCAACACATAAGATTTAGGGTCAAGCGTTCTTGTTGCCATTTAATCCTCCTTATATTGTCAAGCTGTATGAAATACGAATTTTATTAATAGCTCCTGCAAGTGTTCCAGTTCCTTCAACACCGTCAAGCCATCTCTGACCTTTCTTGGTGCTTGAGTATGTTTCAAAATCAGGCATAGTAATTACGATAGTAGCAAGGTCAACGATGCCGTCACCGTATTCTACCATTGTGTTGTATATCCTTGATCGTATCATCTCAAATCCAGTAAGTGTAAAAGGCACTTTCTTATTATCTATCAAAAGCTGATAAACCGCTTCGCTTACTTTTTCTTCAAGGTAATATTTAGCAACTACCAGATCAAGATACTGTCCTGAACTAAGCACTCCGCCTTTGTTGCCGCCATTATCTGCTACAAGGTCAACAGCCGGCATAAGAGTATATCCGCCTACATTTTCGATTCTGTTACAGTTCTTCGCTACGATATACCCTATCTCTGAGCTTGTAAGAGTATCGGCTACAACACCGCTAAGCGGATAATATGCAGGGTTGATCTTATAAATACGGTCTGGCAATGTAGCACCAAGCTGACAAGCCATACCGTTTGCATCTGTATCGTTTGAATAAAGCACAAACGAATTATAAGCGAGGGTGAAAAACTGTTTAGCCAGTGAAGTACTTCCTGCGTCTGCACCCTTTGTATTAGCATCATTTACACAATAGCAACCCAAACGGGGCTCTGTTTCAATCTGTGCCTGTAAAGCTACAAGCTCGGTGATTGTTTTGCCTGTTCCGCTTTCAACTATTGAAGGGAATACAAATTTAAAAGACTCGTCAGAAGCTTTAATGTTAGTATAAGCTTCGAGCCAAGTTTCAACCGCTCCGCCTGTCATTACTTTTGTTACTGTTCCAGTGGTTACGCCTGTAAGTGAAGATACATCTGCCGTCATTGTCAAAAAATCGGTGTTGGCATCTGCACCTGTAAATTCTACTGTAAACCCTTCTTTGTCGCCTACCTGTGTTCCGCCTGAGTTAAGTGTTACCGTTACTTCGCTTACCGCATCAAGTGCTTCAAGTGCCGATTTAACTGCCGCTACATTACCATCATAAGCTATGCCTGCTGTTGTTTCCGTTCCAAGTGTAAGTGTAAAAGTTCCGCCTGAGCCGTCTGCATCAAAAACTACTGACTGTTCACAATTATCATTTTCAAGTTTGTTACCAAGCTTAATAAGACTAACTGACCTGCCGCCCTTTGATTCCTGACCAAGCATACCTATTACGCTCTTATAAATAGCAGGATGACTTACAAGCGTTATGCCCATATCTGCAAGATCGTCTGTGCTCGTAATGTCAGTTACTCTTGCTGTATTGTTGTTAATTGTTCCGAATACAAGCGGAATAGACCAACTATCACCGCCCTTCGGCACATTCCGTATGCTGAAAGCTACATCAACTACATTCTTAATTTTAGTTCCCATTTAATCCTCCTGATTAGTTACATCAAATTCCTGTCCTAAGATTTCACCCGATACTCTTTCTACATAAAGAGCAGGGTCAACCTGTTCAAATATCACACCGAATCTAATATCTATAAAGGCTCTTTCACGATAAACCCCTCCTTCGAGGTATGTGGCATTGGTTACATCGGTTAATGCACTTATAAATGTTATATCGGCTGTTGCTAAAGCCAACCTGTGGTCATCATCATCGGCATAATCGAGCAGTTCTGAACATTTTCTAAGGTGTGTGCCGTCAACTGTAAAAACATTAAAACGGATAGATACCCATTTATGTTTTTTGTAAGTTTCCGACCTGTTCCCGTCTGCATCATATATGCCTAATATCTCCAGTGTTACAAAGGGCGGTGTTTCCTGCTCAACATTTGCAAAAGCCCATATAGCTTTACTTAAACCAGTGGCGTTCTTAGCATAAGTAACTAAAGCGGTCTTCTGTGCTGTGCTAAACATTTCTTACCCCTATTGCCTGTATATATCCTTTCGACAATAAACCCATATCTCTAAAATCATCTACTTTGATAATTCTGTAATTTTCGCTGTTATAAGCCACGACCTCTTTTTCTGCTACCAGATCACCTGTAACAATTAAGATATACTTCTGTGCCTTGTCAAACTCGGGCAACATTTCAAGAGTTTCGGGGTCGGCAGGTTGCACACTTGCCTTGATTTTGCGTAGTGTAGGAAGCTTAGTATATTCGCCTGTGGTGGTGTTAAGTGTATTCGCATATGTCGCAACCGTCAAAGTTAATCTCTGAAATAAACTCATAATGTAAACCTTTTAAACATAGAGTTATGAATCGCTTTAAAATCTGCACTTTTAAGTAATGTTCCGTCATCTACAAGGGGTTGACTGCTTCCTTTAGCTTTTACCGTTGCATCAGCGTTTGGAGTAGCCCAGCTTTTTGAGGTTTTAATCTGTTCCTTTATTTTTGCAACAAGGAATTGACCTAACCTTTTATAAAACCGCTCCGCTGTATAATCTGCTTTTTTCATTTCGGCATAAGCAAAAGCCACTATCTGTTTTTCGGCTGTTTCAATGGCTCTTGTCATAAAAGGTCTGGATGGTATTTTTGCCGTTCCTGTTTCATTTACAAAAGCTATGTCAGGTAAAGCAAATCCTTCGGAGTCTACCATACCTTCAAAATATCCTGCATCTACTCTGCTGTTTTTAAGCAGTTCGTTTAAAAGCTTGTCGGCTTTAGGATATTTAATTTCCTTTACGCTCATAGTCCCCTTAAAACTCTGTGTTTCTTCCATATACGCCAAAATTCAGCCCCGTAGCGTGTCTTTGATAACATATCAGGGTCTAACATATCACCGCCTGAATAAGTAACGCTTGCACGACCTACTGATTCACTCTTAACATTACCAGTTGCACCTCCGAAAGTCTGACACGCTATAAGGTGAGCGGTCAAATATCTCTGTGCTTTTTCCTGTGTTGCAGAATCAATTGAAAGTGTGTCGATCTCTTCAATGACATCGGCAAGGATGAGATTAAAAAGACCGTCACCGTTAAAGTTATCGGTTACTACATCAGCAGAAAGTTTACTTGACACGCTTAATGTATAGTCCGTGCCTGCTATCGCACCCGTAAGGTCAAAAGTGCCGTCAAGGTTATCTACTTTTGTTACAGCGGTTGAAGTGATCGCAGATACAAGCCCTGCACATATTTCAATAGCTGTTGCCGTTGTATCGCTTGTATATGCGTAAGTAGTGCCGTTAATAGTTACAGAATAAACCTGCAAATTTGATAATGTAGCTACGGATATTCTGACCACCTTAGCCACATTAGTTATTGCATCGCTTAATTCTGGTGCTATTATCAATACATTTGCTTTTGTTGTATCAGCCATATTGCCTCACTATCGCAACAATTATGCTTACAAGTCCACCTATAAGTGCTGATATTGCAGATATTTTACCTATCTGGAACGCTAAAGAAGTTTCAAGCTTATTTATTCGTTTATCGTGTTGAGTGTGACACGCTTTCAGATCGCTTATTTTTTCTCTGTTGTTTTCTTCAATGGTTTTAATCTGTTCTTTTACACTCATAAAACCCTCTTGGAGTCTTTTATCAAGGCTTTCCAGAACAAGCATAAAGTCACGGTCAGTCATCTTATCCCTCAGATTTTACAGTTATATCTTTTTTGTATTTGTCCTTGTCTGTCAGCTTTGCAATCTCAACTTCTTCGTATGTTTTACCGTTTTCGTCAAGCGTTCCTTTTGCCGACTCCTTCCATACTTTTGGAGTAGTTCCCCCGACAATTTCAACATCTTTTTTTATTACAGCTTGGATAAACTTTTCATCATAGATTTTTTCTTTTTTCAGAAACATCCGACCATTCGGAGATTTCACAAGTATATCATTTGCAAGTAAAACCCCTGCTTTGTCTTTTACTTCTGGAGTTGTGTTTATCCGTGTCATTCTGTAACCTCTCTGCAATATTTCTGAACCCGTAAAATTTCCGCTTCGGTCAAATCTCTTTTGTAAACCATAATCTCTTGAACCCTTCCAGACTCTGCAAGGAATGAACCATCATCTTTCATAACTCTATCAGCAACCTTAAAAAACAGTCTCTTTGAAACATTGCTTGTCCCTGCGTACCCTGCAATGGAAGTGCAGGTCATAAGGCTTGCTGTAATTGCATTGTAATAATCAGTGTCAAGATCGGTTTCAGCAGTCCCGACTGTATCAAGATTATCATCTTTACCATCCCATTCATCCCAGCTTACACCCGCATCGGTTATTGCTGCCGCATCTCCGAAATCATATTCAGTGCCTAAATATTGTTTTGTGCCTATTTCGGGCTGTCCTTTTGTTGCAATCAGTCCCTGATAGACTGCATCGGGTTCACCGACAAGCCCTGCATAACCTGTGCCGTCAAGGAGTTTAGGATATATCTCGCCTGACTTAACTGCAAAACCGTATTCGTCACTACGGAAAGTTGAATAATCATTGTGTCCGTATGTAATATTTGCTGAATTGACTGTGTATTTTCCTGTAATATCCAGAACCGAACCGCTGAAAGGTATGTACAATTCCGCATCAGTTTTTGTGCTGTCCATTTGTGCAACCGTCTTTGTGGATTTCCATATCGTAAGTTCGTGAATACAGCCATTATACCAACCTGCTGTCGGTGCTCTGCCTATTCTCCAAGTTCCTGTGGTTGCATCGAGCCCTTCAACCGTATAGTCTGTCAAATCCGTTAAAGCACCTGTTGACCGTGTTCTCAGTTTGCTTGTAATAATTCCTGTTGTCGAACTGTATGACATATAGAGAGTATATGAAACGCCTATTGTCAACGCATTTGAAATCGCAACCAAACCGCCTGTTCCTATTTGCAGTGCTATTGTTCCGGTTGCTCCAAGTAAAATATAAAACCTCCGTGTCGGAGATAAGACAACTTCTGAAATAAGATACTGTGCCACATCCAAAACAGCGGGAGCAAATGAAATCTCTATCGACCAATTACCTGTGAGATCTATTGCTGAAGCAAGTGAGCACTCAGAACTTGTCCCGTTAAAGTTAGCACAAAGCCCCTGTTTCAGAGTAAGGTTATATGCAGGTGTAAGGCGGGATTTAATTGTGTGTGTGGTGGGGTCGTATGTTTTGCCGCCTAACCATGTTAGTAAGGCAGAGCTGAAAGGCGGTTTGCTTTCTGAGATCAGCCCTGCGACTTTTTTCCCACGAGGAGTTTAGCCGTCCCTCCTGAAGGAACTGCTATTGTTCCTTCAACTGTATAGAACTCATATGATTCCAGAGGAGCATTCACAGGTTCAACATCAACTTTAACAGCGGTAAGAGCTGTGACAGACGGCGTTGTAACACTCAGAGTTTCAGCAAGGTAGTCAACCCCGTCAGCCCTTTTGTAGAACTTCACGGTAAGCGTGTCACCGCCTGCAAGATTCTTAGTGGCAGTAGAAGCTATGAACCAGAACTCCATAGTTGAACATCTGGAAACATCTTTTTTAGCAAGCGTTATTACACCTGCCGATGAAACTTCCTGAACATCATTCTCCATTACCTTCTTGCTCGCAACTCCGTCAACAAAGTTCAGTGGAACGCCATTTGTCATCTCATTGATTGTCTGTGCTCTTGGCATTGTTTTATTCCTCCTTTCCAAAAAGATTATCGTATGCTTCAATGAACGGTCTTGCAACAGGCTGTCTTTCCATTAAATTATAAGTTTTTTCCCAAGCGTAGTCAATAGAATCTTTTTTGCCTTCTCCGCCTGAAATAAGATCACTTAATTTGTCGGCTGCATAGATGCCTGTTGCCGCCACCGTAGCTATGCTCGGAGCTACTATCCCTGACATTTCCCTGTACGGTGTTGTGGCTATGCCGATAGCAGATCCTATAAGCGGAGTTCTTCCAAGCCCGTATGAAGCCCATGAATTAAGCGTATCGTTATCCGTTCTCTGTGCAAGTGACATTGCTCCGAACCACATTATCCCCATTTTGCCAGCCTGTTTTAAAGGTTCTTTGTCGCCCTGCTCATACGATCTTGCGACACCCCTGAGAAGATTGGTGTAATACATGTTCCACGATACGAACCTGAGTGCTCTGGAACCGAACCAGTTGGGGCGGTATTTGTCAACAATATCGGGTCTAAAATATCTGCTGTAATTGAACAGCTCGTACTGAACTGACATCCTTGCGTATCTTGAAACAAATTCAGGCATATCCCTTGCGGCTTCAAGAATATAATCCCTGTCAAGAGAATTGAACTCGAACAGGTGCGTGTCCTGTATAAGTCTGTCAATGGCTTTAGCACTCTTGCCCGTTATCCCGTCAGCGTTATTCATCCACTGTCTTTTTGCGAATGTAGCCGATGCCGCTATCCCGACATTTCTTGCTGAAATATCGGACATCTTAAAAAATACCGCAACACCGTCAAGAAGTTTCTGTATCCTCGGGTCCATAGAATAGAGAGAGTGCATAAGAATATCAGGGTTCTCGTATTTCCAGTAATCTGTCCACGCTTTCTTTACTTCGGGATCTTTTATTTTCTGTGTTACGAGATCAATCGCTATCTCGGTCGTTGACTTATTTGTGAGTTTCTTGCCGAGTCCGTTTATCTTCTTTGCCTGAAGATATGCAAGAACATAGGAAGGCGAATCTTTCATAGCACCGAGAACAGGCATTATCCCCTTAAACATTGCTGTTGTGGGTATCGTCTGAAGATAGTTGAATGCGGGCATACGCTGTCCTTCAGCTACCGCACCGAGATCTCCTGTCACTCCAGGTATGAGCGATGTAACGCTCTGTCCAAGAGCAAACGGTGTATTTATATCAGTGATATTCTTTATGCTTTTTGTAAAGATATTGGTAGGTTGAGTCTGAGGAGCGAATATTGTTTTCCATCTCTGGTCAATATGGTTAAGCAGATATTTGTAGGAATTGTAATAGTCCTGAAATTCCGGTTTGTTCTTCTTTGAGCTGTTCATAAGGTCAAACTTTGTTGCGAACTTTCCGATATTGTCAATGTACGCCTGACCTGCTCTTCTCGTGTTAGCGTCAAGGTAGCTGTCAAAATATCTGTCAAGCTCAACTGAAGCATCGTTCCTATTCTCGTCAAGCACCGCCTGAGATCCCACCCTTCTTGATTTCTGGTATGCGGACTGTTTCTGAACATAGTCGTTGAAGTCGTAAATACCGGGATATGCTTTTTCAATGGACTCTCTGACAGCGGCCTTATGTGTATCGTTTATCGAGATCGGGAAATAGTTCGGACCGTAATCACCGAACACATCATCGCTGAAATCATCGGTCTTAAACAGAACATTATTGTGATCAGCATTGTCGATAAGGCTCAGGGTTTCCTGAACATTGTCCTCGAGTTCCTTGCCTGATTTAGCAATGTAATCAAAGTGTTCGTGTCTTCTCAGTATCCTTGCCGTGTTCCCTATCTTATTTGCAAGAAGAACTTCGTCCTGCGAAAGACCGAGATTGGTAGCAAGCTCACCGTCCATCTCAATAAACTTGGTAACGCCAGAAGGGTCCTGATACGGGACAGGCTTTTCAAGTGCCTTGAGATTTCTGTTCTCAATGTATTTAGCAATGTTACGCTGTTTAAGCGGTTCCATCTGTTTGAAGACATCGAGGTCGCCTCTGACTTTCTGAAGAGTTGTTTTAATGGTGTTGCGGCTTCTTATGAACTGGTGCATCTTCTTACACGCATTCATACCGAACTCATTGTTATTCTTCTTGAAAACATCATAAAGCGTGCTGATATTATCGCCTATGGTAGCAGTCATGTGATCAACTGCCCCGAACTTATAAACATCCTCAAGTGTCTTGCCTGCAACTCTTCTCGATGCTATTACGGCAACAGAGGTGTTCTTGTAAAGTTTCTTCATCTGTGACGATGACGCTCCTGCTATCACCTTATCTATGGTTCCGTTCTTTATGGCTGTTTCGATGGACTTCGGTGTTCTTCCCATAGCTCCGGCAATGATATCTCTGAGTCTGTCGTTACCGCTGTAACTTACTATTTCGGCAACATTATCGGCTATCTGTTTTGCGTATATGTGCTTCCTCACACCGTCCTGTATCTTGTCTCTTACAACCTGATAATCGGTGAAATCTTCAGGCATTACATCTATATCGAATTTCTTCTTTATCTTCTTTGAAAGATCGACCGCAAGGCTCTCGTCCTTTGCCGCAAGTTTCAACTCAGATTTAAGACCGTTGTATTTGCTCATAACTATTTCATCAACAGCCTGATCAATATAGGTTATGGCTTTTGCGGATTTCTTGATATACCTTTCTGCGACTTTCGGGTCAATGTCTTTGGTTACTATATCACTTGCCTTGACAATAAGGTCTTCGGCTTTGGTTGCAAGTATGTCTCCTGCTTTGAGTTCTCTGGTCTCCTTTATCTCGTTACCGAGTTTCTGAATAAGATTGTCTTCACTCTTGGAAAGTTTCTCCGCAAGATCATCCATACCTTTGCCGAGCTTTTTACCCACAACTTTCATAACGGCAACAAGTCCTTTTACATTACTCATCAATCCTCCAGTCCGTCAAGGTATGATTCAAGTATGGCATCTATGTCTTCGTCATCTATGCTTATTTCGCAATGCGGGTTAAGTCTTATTTCGGAAGGAGTTGACGGGTCACGCAGCGATTCAAATATTGATTCCAGCATTGTCTTTATCTTTGTCCGTTCTTCTGAAAACATTTCTCTTTCCATTCCGGGAAGAAGAGCTTTGGAATTGCTGTCAACATCTTCATCGGAAAATTCATTGAACCCTCTGTCGGGAGGAACAAAAAGAAGCTGACCTTCATCACCGATCTTCTCGGTAAATGTTTCATCCATAGCGTCATCAAACTTCTGCTCTCCGCCCATAAGCTCAAGCACCTTGTCTCTATTAAATGACATTTCTGAAAACCTCCGATATGCTTCTTATGTTCTTCTCATTCGTAAATTCGCCCGGCAGTCTCCTGAACGCTTCCATGATAGCTTTATCTTTATTTACGCCTTTGTCAATATCTTCAGCAACTTCCTTTATAAGATTATCGACCATTCCTTTCGTAAGTTCACGCTGAATAAAATCCTGTGCTTCTCCGTTTAGAGTTGACTTTGCGTATGATGCCGTGAGATTGTCAGCAATGTCTTTTGCAGCTCTCTTGGTCTGCGAACTTTCAGAAAACCGTTCAGCTATCTTGCCTGCCGGATACCTTATCGGGAATGTGGCAGCCTTGACTATTTTACCGAGACCCCAAGGAGCCGCCGAAAAGAGAGTCCCCATACTGAACATTGCAAGCCCGTCACCCATTGTCATCTCATAATCATTGGTGATCTCTTTCCCTTTCGCTCTTTCGGTTGCGTCTATGACAAGACCGCCTGTGAGTTTCCTTGTGGTTTCGTATCCTGCGAGGTTGATGCCTCCGGTAAGTTTACCGAACATTGAGTTTCCGCCGAATGCTCCTTTGGAAAGTATCTTCTGGAGACGGGGGAGAATGCCGAACCCTATGATGGAACCTATCCCGTTACCGATCATTGATGCCTGCTGCATCGTGTATGCTTCGTCCTGTGACTTGCCTGTATTTATTGCCTTATTGTAATCTTCAACACCGTTGTTCATCGTCATTGCGACACCGAGCATTATTTCATTGACTGCACCTTTACCGAGCTTGGATTCTATGACGGCTTTTCCGGGTATCGGTATTCCTGCTACAAGAAGATAGTCTCTGACAATACTGCCTGCCATGTTACCTATCATTCTCCGAGTGGATTCAGCACCTTTCGGAACATATTTACCGAGTGTCATTGATTCAATAACGCCTTTACTGATGTCGCCTGTCTCCATTTCAAGAGCTTCGTCAATGGTCATCTGCTCAATATTAGACTGCCACGCAGGTTGCGTTTTTGATTTCCACAGGGCACTTATGTATTCACTTGCGATCATAACACCAGGAAGAACCTTTGATGCAACTATCATTGAAGCGGCTTTCGCTACGGGATACCCTGCACCTTTGGTTGGAATTGCACCGGCTATGCCGACAGCCATTGATGCCGTTGTAGCTATCGCTGCCATTTCAGGTATATTCGATATTGTGTTAGCAGCTGCCGTTTCCATTATCTGATTGAATGTTACTGGGGAGTGATTAAAGGATGTCCGCTCAAATGTCTTGTATTCAACATCCTGTTTGTATTCGGACTTTTCCTGTTCAATGTCTATTTCTTCAATGAACTGTTTATACATTGTATCTCCCTAATCTTCTTTTTCGGGTTCAGTCTTCTCTTTCTTTACGGCTGTCTTGGGCGGTTCATCAAGCTGTATTCTTTCCTCATAAACAGGATCTTTGAGTCCGAGTGTATTCCAGTTTGCAGTATTTCTCCAGCTACCGCTTTCGAGCAGGTTGCCCACTTCGTTTACTATTCCTGCATTGACAAGGCTTCCGATTATCTGAGCTTCTTTCAGAGGTATCGCCTGATCCTGTAAACTCTTGAGGTTCATTGTGTCTTTCAACTGCGAGAACCCTGCGGCTATTTCTTTCTGAAGGGCTTCGTCTTTGACAGTGACATTTCCCTTTGAATCAGTAACCACATTGCTGTCCTGAACCTTGTTAAGAAACTCGAGTGTCTTATCAAGATCCTGAGCTTTTATTCTGTTTTTATCTGAAATGCCTTTAATGAAATTGTTATTTTTAATAAGTCTTTTTATAACAGGATTACTTACACTGTATTTACCGGAAAGTATTGACGAATTAAACTGAATATCCGTGTCATTTTTTATCAGATTGGCTATTGTTCTTGCGGCAGTTTCGTCTATCATCCATCCTGCTTTTCTGAAAGCAGCCATTGTGTTGAATGCCGCTCTTGCTTTTTCATCTCTGCCAAACTCAAATAAACCATTTTTAAAAACTGACTTGATAACGAACGATCCCGTTTCTATCTGGTTGTTAAGAAGCTCTCCGTATTTATTATAAAACTCGGTCTTCTGTTTCGGCGACATTTTGGTATAGAGTGCTGTGGTGAAAGAATCAGGATTTATACCCAATGTTTTAGAAACACCGGCTATTCTTTCAGGAACACCCGGAGAAAGCATTCCTTCTTCAACCTGTTTGTTGAGTTCGTTCCATAGTTTTATGTACTCTATCTTCTTGTCATTGGCTTTCTGGTCAAGTTCGGCTTGAGCTTTTTTCCACTGAGCATCGAGTTTAGCCTGCTCAAGATTCCTTGTCTTCTCATCTTTTTCCTGCGTTTCAGCCTTTCCGAGATTGTCCTTATACATTTCCTTGTAATCATCTATTGCGGCTTTGTAGTTATCGGACACCTGTTTTATCATACTGATAGCAAAGGTGTTCTTTATCTGTTCGTTCTGATTGTAAAGACGGTTGTAATCCTTATCCCATGCAACTGCGTCATCATAATATTTCAGAGCATACTCAGCGTTCTTGGCATCGTATATCCTGTTCTGCTGATCGACAAGATCCTGTCTTGCCTGAATCTCGTTAATGCCCCCTGCAACAGAGTCACCCATAGCTGTCTGGACAACACCTGCTGACGGAGAAGCCGCCTGAAAGATGCCGCCGAGAGCTGAGGCTAACATCGTTCTTGACAATGCCTGAGCCTGATCGTATTTAAGTTTATCGAACTGAACCATACCTCCGCTGAAATCTTTTTTGAGATCACCACCGACCTGTCCTCTGTAAGCAGCCGTCTGTTCAGGACTGCCTACCCCGAGAAGGTTTTCGTTAAACTCTTTTATTTTAGTGTAAAGCTCGTTTGCCTTTCCAATAAAATCAATATGTTTTTTAAGCGGGTCTATTATCGTTCTACCGATTACGGGTCTTTCGGTATTATCTATAAGTGCACCGACTTTGGCTTTCATCTTTTCCTTATCGTCTTCTTCAGGCTCACCACCACCGCCTACAACAGGATCTCCTTTCTTTTCAGGAGTAGCTGTTTCTTCTTCATCCTTTCCCTTGGCAGGAACATTGGTGAGAGGTGTCTTCATATAGGCTGCTACTCTGCTATCGGTTTCCGCTTCTTCCCTATCCATTTCATTCATCTGGGAAGCTGGAATAACATCAGAGGATTTAGTGCCGCTGCCTACCGTTACCGTTGTTCCTTCGCCACCGGCTTCAACTATTACTTTCTGCTTAACCATTTATATATCCTCCATTAAAAAGACGGTGGTGATGCAATGGCTCCTGCATATCCGGGGCTTCTTAAACTATTCATAAAATATTCAATCTGTTCCTGTGAAAAACCAGCTGTCTGGAGTTTTGCCAAAACATCGCTTTCGTTGGCGACCGGCTGAGTTGGTGCTGCGGCAGGAACGGGCTGAACCTGTGCCGCTGCGTTCGGATTCGATGTGGTAATGCCGGGTGACATATCCGTTTTTGCACCTATGTCGAGGATGGGAGATGATATTGCTTTTGTTATGTTCGTCATCATATCTGTAAACTGTTTATTCATTCTTGCTTCCGTGTCTTCTTTCAAAAGCTGTGCCTGTAACTTCTTCTGCTGAACGACATTCGCTATCTGTGCATAGCCCTGATTGGCACTTACTCTCGTAAGAAGGTTCTTGGACTGTGATGAATCAAGGAATGATGCTATGCCTTCGCCTGTCTGTTTCCTGACATCCAGTGATCTCTTAATAAGCGACTGGCTTATTTTAGCCATATCGAAAGGAGACACATTCCTGAACATCGCATTAAATTCCTGTATCTGGTTTGAGTCAACCTCGTTGCCTGTCTGAACCATTCTGGATACCTGTGCAGCACTTGCTTCACCAAGCATTGATGCGTCAGCAGCGGTTTCCCCTGCGAGAAATAATGCCTGTTCTTCGTCAGCACTCGGACCGGGATATGTCGGTTTTTTTGCCATGCTTATGCCAGCCTGAACTATCGAACCGGCAGTACCTATACCAGCTAAAATTTGAGGAATCATCACAGTTCTCCTATCTTATCAATTTTTTCAATTTCATCAATATAATAAATAAGATAGCTGTTGCCACCTTTCTTTATATTATCTGTACCTATCGTGTAAATGGGGAGAAGTGATGTCTGAAAGAACTGTTCATTGGCGGTTGACATCGGGGTTAATATTATTGTATCGGATGTTTTCCATACCTTCCCATTATCAATTACCTGTCCTGTGGTAAGAACATTAACTTGTCTTGATGTGACTTCGTTAATTCTTCTCTTGAGATTCTTGAACAGCCTTGTGAGCAGTGTCACTGTAACTATTTCGCCTTTCTTGAAAATCTTCATATTTTATTTCCAGTACAGAATATAAATTTCTTCCACATAATATCCATTGAAATGGAAAGTTATCCACCCGTCTTCCTTTGAGTACCAGAATTTCCTCTTCTTATCAGGTGCAAAATACTGCTTCCCTTCGGGGTTCGGGTGACAGATTATGAAGCTCCTAAGTCCTGAAAAACTTTCGGGAACCTGTATCTTCAGCTGAGTTTCATTATCCTTTACGCTGTTAAGATATTCGCCAAGCGGGCACAGCGATCCGTCAGTAGCAGGAACACCGAGTATCGCCTGTGCAGAAAATCTCATTATCCTTGCCTTGCATTTTGTTATAAGAGAATTAAGTTTAAATGTATCAACACTATTTATCATAGAGTCGCCTGAATACATAAAGTTTAGATTGTTTATTTTACCGTTGACAATGGCAACCTGCTCAATAATAGTTGAGTCGATGTAATTGATATTGTCAGGAGAAATGCTGTCAAGTTTCTCATTCAGCTTCAGTATCCGTTTCTGGATAACATCGTCAAAACAATCTATTATCTG
>Ga0302238_1001130_pt1 | contig 23069 bp, 16 predicted proteins | sample AAG_UR_Asn_MG_FD_193527 | JGI IMG/M metagenome (GOLD analysis project Ga0302238, IMG submission 193527) | Enriched activated sludge microbial communities from anaerobic digester in WTTP, New Holstein, Wisconsin, United States - AAG_UR_Asn | ecosystem: Engineered > Bioreactor > Anaerobic >... | reverse complement strand
GAACAGGACCGTGAAACGAAGTCGCGCCGATGATAGTGCACATCTCGTGTGTGAAAGTAGGTCACCGCCAGGCTCCCCACAACACCAGCCCTCTCCATCTCACGATGCAGAGGGCTGCGTGCTTTCTAATCTTCATTTGTACGAGGGCTTCGTAAGCGGACCCGGCGACGGTCCCCCATTTTTTTGCAGTGCCTCTTCGATGACTTCGTTTTCAAGCATGGAATTGGCAAACAGCCGCTTGGCGTCAGAAACGCTCATGCCGCCGAACTTGTTGCGACGGAACCGTCGGTGCTGTCGGGGGGGTACCGGCGGCGCTACTGTCTTACCGGAACTTGTTGATCGGCGAATCTAAGCGATTCAGCGTGCTGCTGCCGCAATCGACTGGAGGAATTCATCGGCACTTTGAAAGCCGACGACACGGACGTTGCCAATTTCCTCGCCGCGTTTGTCGAAGAGAATAATGCCGGGCGGCCCGAACAATTTAAAGTGGGAAAGCAGTGCTTTGTCATCCTCCGAGTTGGCGGTGACATCGGCCTGTAATAGCACCCAGCCGGCAAGTCGTTCCTGCACGCGCGGGTCGCTGAAGGTGAAGCGCTCCATTTCCTTGCACGAGATACACCAATCGGCGTAAAAATCGAGCATCACAGGCTTGCCGGCAGTTTTGAGTCGGGCGTCGAGTTCAGCGACGGAGCGGATGCGTTCGAACGGCAAAATCTTTGCCTTGCCCTCGTTGGTCCCGATGCGCAGGCCAGCCAGCGGTTGCAGCGGATCTTTGGCGCCGGAGAGGGCGCCGACCAGCAGCGCGGTACCGGCAATGAGCAAGGCGACTCCGATGCCTTTCCAGAATCGCGACCAGTTACCGCTGTGCGGCGGTAGCGGGTCGATGGCGCGCAATTGGATGGCGCTACCGATCGCCAGCAGCGCCCAGGCGGCCATCGACAGTGCGGTCGGAATGACCGGCGAAACGATCCAGATTGCCGTGGCGAGGAGGATGACGCCGAAAGTCTTCTTGATCGACTCCATCCAGGGGCCGGATTTTGGCAGCAAGGCGCCTGCCGAGAGGCCGACGCCGAGCAGCGGCGCGCCCATGCCTAACGCCATGAAGAAGAGCGCCAGTCCGCCGAGCGCGGCGTTACCGGTCTGGCCGATGTAGAGCAGGGCGCCGGCAAGGGGCGCGGCAACGCAAGGACCGCAGATCAGCGCCGAGAGGAAGCCCATGAGAGCGACGGCGGGCAGCGAGCCGCCTTTAAGGTGGGCAGCTTCTTCGGAAACCTTGCTTTGCAGGAAGGTTGGCAGTTGCAGTTCGTAAAAGCCGAACATCGATAACGCAAGCAGCACAAAACCGAAGGCGAAGCCGCCGAGTGCCCACGGGGTCTGCAGGGCGGCGGAAAGCAGCGTGCCGGTGAGGCCGGCGGCGACGCCGACGGCGGCGTAGGTGACCGCCATGCCGAGGACGTAGGCCAGCGAGAGAGCGAAGCCGCGTGCATGCGAGATGCCGTGGCCGTCGCGGCCGGCGCCGACGATGATGCCGGAGAGGATAGGGATCATCGGGAAGATACAGGGGGTGAAGGCGAGCAGCAGGCCGAAACCGAAGAAACTGATGACGACCATCCAGAGGTCGGCGTCCTTGAGCCAGCGCGCGATGCGTCCGGATTCGTCGCGGTCCGTGCTGGGGGCTTCAATGGCCGGCGTTGTCGCCGGGTCAGGCAGGAGGATCTGCAGCGACTGTTTTTGCGGCGGATAGCAGACACCGGCGTCGGCGCAGCCCTGTGAAATGACGTTGAGGGTCACTGGCAGCGGGCCGGAGACTGTGCGCTCGACGGGCAAGCGGATGACGGCTTCGTGGTAGTACACCTCGACCTTGCCGAAGGTGTCGTCGATCTTCTCCTTGCCCTTGGGCAGCACGGGCGCGCCGAGCGTCAGGCCTTGCGTAGCGGTCGAGAAGCGGAAGTTGTCGCGGTAAAGGTAATAGCCCTTGGCAATATCGAAGCGGACTTCGATCGTTAGCCCATCGAGCGCACGCGCCTGCGGCTTGAAGGCGAGCGTAGGCGGCAGCAGGTCGATGGCGCTGGCCGACGCCGCCAGCAGCAAAGGCAACAAGAAGGCGAGAAAGAGGCGCCGGATCATGAGGCGTCGTCCGCGAGCGTTTCCGTCGCCACCCAGGCGAGGTAGTCCGGTAGCCCGCGCGTTACCGGCACGGCGATGATTTCTGGCGTCTCGTAGGGGTGGCGCGCCCGGATGGCGGCTTCCAGCGCCGGGTAGCCGGCTTCCGTCGTCTTGATCAGTAGCGGCACTTCGTTGGCGGATTCCACTGCGCCTTGCCAGCGATAGACCGAACGGCACGGCTGCAGGATATTGACACAGGCGGCCAGCCGGTGGTCGACGAGTTCGTCTGCCAGCGCTTCGGCAGTGGCTTGGTCCGGCAGGTTGGTGAGTACGAGAAGAATGCTCATCGCGGCGATTCTACTACCGAGCGGAGCATCGGGGGGAAGCGGGTACGCCGCGTCGGGGCGCGACGTACCCGGAAGGGTCATTGCATCAGAAAAGTCGTTTCTGTGCCGTTGTCCCAGCCGTCCCACAGATAGTCGTCAGCCTTGTTGTCGGCGATCAGCCGCAACGCGTAGTTGACCTGCTCCTTGTAGAACTCGCAGAAGGCGCCGATCTTGTCCATGCCGCCGTTCATTTCGTGCGCCTCAGCCGGGCAGGGCGAGCCACAGAAATGGCGGATGGCGCAGTCGCTACACGGCGCGAAGGTGTCGACGTCGCGCGCGGTGACGGTGCGGAAAGCGTTTGATGCGAGCGCTGATTGAATGCCGCCGTCCTCGAAAAGATTGCCACCGTTGAACGCCGGCAGGCCGATGAATTCGCTGCACGGGTAAAGGCTGCCGTCTGCCGCCAGGGCGAAGAAGGCGCGACCGCCACCGCAGGGCGAAATGTCGCACATCAACCGCCGCGCCGTCGGCGCCAAGATGCCGATGAGGATGTTGGCGAAGTTGGCGACAACGAGTTTCCGCCCGGTCTGCTGGTACAACTCGTGTGTGCGGTCGAGGGCCGCGAAGAGCGCCCGGCCCATGTCTTCGTCTTCCGGTTTGACGCCGCGTGCGCCGGGAAGCGTGCAACGCAGCGTGTTGAGCATGCAGGTCGGCACTTCATGCGCGTGGAACAGATCGACCATCTGCGTCAGGTACGGCAGGTTCTCGGTGGTGCAGGTGGTGATCACGCTCCACGAGCCGTAGCCGCGCAGCTTGTTCATCGCATCGAGAACCTTGTCGTGGACGCTCTTGCCGCCCCAGGTCTTGCGCGTGGCGTCGGTGATGCCGGCGACGGGACCGTCGAGCGACAGGCCGATGCTGACATTGCGCGCAGTGAGGAATTCGATGGCTTCATCGTCGAGCAGGGTGCCGTTGGTCTGCAGGCCGAAGGCAAAGTCGTCGCCGAATTGTTCGATGGCGGCGAAGACGGCATCCTTGTTCATTAACGGTTCGGCGCCGTGGAAAATGGCGCGCGGTTTGCGGTCGGCGGGCATGACGCTGCGGAAGTAATCGCGCAATTTGCCTAGTGCAGCGATCAGTTTCTCCGTCGGCATGTGGCTGCCGTTGCTACGCTGCATCCCCGGCAGGTAGCAGTAAGTGCAGTTGAGATTGCAGCGCTCGGTCGGATTGAGGTAGACACCGGAGGGCGTCAGTTCGAAACGCAACGCGTGCAGCTCGCGTGCGAATTCATCGGCTTTGTCGTGAAAGCTGTCGATCAGCGATCCGGAGGCCAGCGATTCTTCAATTCGTCGCTTGTCAACGAGCGCCCAAAAAGCGGTGCGGGGGTCAGTGACGGCGGTATAGACGGCATGGCCGATGTCCACGGGAATCAGCGGGCCAGCTTTCGCGGCCCGGTCAATTTCGGCGACGGTCATTTACTTGGCCGCTTTCTTGTCCATCAACACGTAATGCGAGAGGCCAATCCCGTCGGGGTTGCAGCTCTTGCGGATGGCGATGGTGGGGGCGGTCGAGGGCTGGCCGGGAGTGGCGACGGCAGTTGCGGCGGTGTGTTGCTGAACGGCTTGGGTCATGGTCTTCTCCTAGGGAAGTTGTCATCGCACGACGTGTGCGCTACTCAGATCCGACACGTCTTCTGGCTCCCGGATCGTCCGAAGCGCTTCACCTTCCCAACGGGAATTACCGTCAGTGGTCGGTCTTGCAACCTTGAAGCGTTCGTCCCCGGTTACAGCGGCGGGCCCGCCACGGATTCGCACCGTGTTCCGTGCGTCGAACTGATTGGGGCAGGATTTTCACACTGGACCGGGGGTTGGTCAAGCAAAAAACTTTATGCCAGCAAGCGCCGCCGTGTCAGTACGGTCGCGACCCAGAAACCGAACACAGTCGTGACGGCCAGCACGGCGACATGCCAGGCGGCGTCGGCCGGCACTTCGCCGAGAAGCAGCGGCCGGGCGAGTTGCACGGCATGCGATAGCGGCAGAAGGGAAGCGAAGGTGTTGATCACTTCAGGTAACTGGTCGGCCGGGAAAAAGACGCCGGAGACCAGAATCATCGGCGTGATGAACAGCGTGAAGTAGTACATGAAGAAATCGAACGACGGCGCGAGTGCGCACACGATCAGGCCGAGGGCGGCAAAGGCGAGACCGGTGAGGAAAACGACCGGAATCACCCATAACGCTAGCGGCGAGGAAGTGAGATCCAGGGCGACGATGACGAGTAGGATCGCTAGCCCGGAAAGCAGACTTTTCGTCGCCGCCCAGACGAGTTCGCCGGCGAGAACATGGTCGACGGTGAGCGGAGTATTGAGGATCGCGTCCCAGGTTTTCTGGACATGCATGCGCGAAAACGCCGAATACAGGGCTTCGAAGGTGGCGGCGTTCATGGTGCTGGCGACAACGGTGCCGGCCGCCAGGAAGCTCAGGTAGCTGGCGCCCTCGATCTGCGGCAGCAGGCCGCCGAGACCGTAGCCGAGGCCGAGCATGTAGATCAGCGGGTCGGCGAGGTTGCCGAGTACCGAGGGCAGCGCCAGCTTGCGCCAGACCAGGAAGTTTCGCCGCCAGACAGGCTGCCAGCGAAGTCCGGGGCGAGGGAAGGAATACAGGCTTCTGGCGTTCATATTCAGTCCCGCAGTTCGCGCCCGGTTAACTTGATAAAAACGTCTTCAAGCGTGGCGGCGCGATGGATGTAGCGCAATTCCGGATATCCGGCGAGGGCGGCGAGCAGCGGCGCGCTGTCGCCGCAATAGAAGAAAGCCGTTTCGCCGGCGACTTCAAGGCGTTCGCCCAACCCGGCATTTTCCCGCGCCCAGGTTCCGGCATGTTCACCATAGACTTCGACGACTTCCGGCTCGATATGTTCGGCGATCAGCTGACGCGGGCCGCCTTCGGCAACCCGGCGGCCATGGTCGATCACCGACAGTCGGTCGCATAGACGTTCGGCCTCGTCCATGAAGTGCGTGGTCAGGATCAGGGTTTTGCCGCGCGCGGTAAGTTGTTTGAGGCGATCCCAGATCAGGTGTCTTGCTTGTGGGTCGAGGCCGGTAGTCGGCTCGTCGAGAAAAACGACGTCGGGGTCGTTGATCAGCGCGCGCGCCAGCGTCAAACGGCGTTTCATGCCGCCGGAAAGCGTCTGGATGCGGGCGTTGTCCTTGCCGGAGAGGCCTGCGAAGTCGAGCAGGTCCGGAATCCGGTTGCGGATGACTTCGTCGTCGATGCCGAAGTAGCGGCCGAAAACCAGCAGATTTTCGGCAACGGTGAAATCCGGGTCGGTATTGTCAAACTGCGGCACGACGCCGACGCGCCGGCGCGCCTTCTCTGCCTGCGCCGGAATGGGAAGGCCGCACAGCGCGATGTTTCCCGCGTCGGCGACGGTCAGTCCAAGGCAACAGCGCAGTGTCGTCGTCTTGCCGGCTCCGTTCGGTCCGAGCAGACCGTAGCAGGTGCCGGTCTGCACCGAGAAGTCGATGCCGGACAGCACTTCATTGCTGCCGTAGGACTTGCGAAGAGCAGAGACCTTGAGCGCGTCCATGGCGCGTTTCATTCTCGCCAGGCGCGAGTAACGATATCGCGTATCTGGTGCAGACGGCGATGGAAAAAGTGGTCGGCGCCGGGAACGACCGTGACCGGCAGATCAATCTGTTCGGCCCAGGCGAGGACGTTGGCGAGCGGCACGGTTTCGTCGCGCGAACCGTGGATGAGGATGGTGTCAGCTGGAACAGCCGGGGGATCGTAGCGGCGCGCGCCTTCGACCCGGCCGGCGGCAGCGCCGACGAGGATGAGGCGTTGGGCCGGATGACCGGACAGTGCCAAAGCTTGAGCGACGCGTGTCTGCACATAGGCGCCGAATGAAAATCCGGCGAGCACGACCGGTAGGTCGCCGAAACGTCGTTTGGCTTCGGCGAGCACGGCGAGCATGTCAGCCGTTTCACCAATGCTATCGTCGTGTTGACCAGCACTGGCGCCGACGCCGCGGAAATTGGGTCGCAGGGCGACGTAATTCAGGTGCACGAAAGTGCGCGCCAGCGTTTGCACCACCTTGTTGGTGTTGGTGCCGCCGAAGAGCGGATGAGGGTGGCAGACGAGTGCAATGCCGCGTGGTGCCCCCGGGGTTTCGACAATCGTCTCAATCGGACCGACTGGACCGTCGATGCGGATGCTGATTTCCTGGGTTCTCATTTTAAAAATGCGGATTCAAATTTTCAGGCGTTCGACGATACGACCGTTGACCAGATGCTCCTGGATGATTTCCTCGACATCCTCGGTGTCGACGTAGGTGTACCAGATAGCTTCGGGGTAAACGACCATGACGGGCCCCTCGCCGCAGCGGTCCATGCAGCCAGCCTTGTTGATACGTACCATGCCCTTGCCTTTGAGTCCCAATTGGCCGATGCGATCCTTGGCGTAGGTCTGGGCTTCCGTCGCGCCAAGGTTGTTGCAGCAGGTTTCGCCTTGGCTGCGCTGGTTGCAGCAAAAGAACACATGGTATTTGTAATGGCTCATCGTTTTTCCTTGCCTGGAGAGGGCGGGGGTCTGGGTGGTCCGGCTTCACTGTGACCGCCGATTTTATCCTTGATTCAATGAATCAGAGTTTCCGTCCGAGGACGATCAGGTAAGGTAATGCCAGAAAAGGCCAAACGCTGGCGACCAGTCGGGTGAGGCCGTTGAAGTTCAGAAAATGGCCTTGTCGCCACGTGGCGAGCGCGGCCGCGGAATAGGGGTTCGGCGGCGTGATGTTGACGAGCACGGTGCCGGCCATCAGAGCCAGTCCGGCAAAGGCGATGCGCAACGGGGGGGGCAACAGAAACGAAAGGGTCAGGACCGCCGCGCCGGTTAGCAGGCCGAGACCGGCGCCCGGAGTCAGCCAGGCGAAGGCGTTTATTGGGTCGACCAGGATGATGGCGGCCAGGCTGCGGATCACGAGCGCGAGAGCGAAAAATATGAGGAGTGCCAGATTGGGCCGGAATCCCGAAGCGAGGAGCGTGCGGGTGATCAGACCGATGGCGACGAAATTGCAGATGATGATCCCGGTTTCGATGGCGAAGAAAGAATGCGCGGCGTAGGGCACAACGGGCGCGAGGTCGAGCAACTGGCGCAGATCCCCGGCGCCGAAGAGGAAGGTTTCCGGCGAGAGTTGGGTCAGTAGCCAGAGACTGACGAGGATCAGTCCATACTCGGCGTTGTGGATCGGGGCGAGCAAACGGCGTTGCAGAAGATCGACGAAAGAGAAGAAGCGCTTTCCGAGAAGCAGTGCGAGCAATGCGCCGATGCCTCCCCCTAAAGCATTGCTGGCCAGGTCGAGATTGGAGGCGACACGCGTGGGGAGCCAGGTTTGCAACGTTTCCAGCGAGAAGCTGAGTAGGGCCCCGAGTACGATGGCAGCGAGGGCGGAGCGCCAGCGGCGACCGCTGGCGCGAGGCGTCAGCGTGACGAAAAACCCGAGTGGCAGGTAGGCCAGAATGTTGATGATGAGGTCGAATCCGGTCCAGTATCGTGGCCAGCCGGCGTCGAGGAAATAGAATACCGGCAAGTTCGGATCGCGCCAGCCATAGAAGGGGTGCAGACTGGCATAAACGATCAGGGCGCCGTAAGCCAGCGCCAAGTAAAAAGGCAATCGGCTGGCTGCAGGTGGGGGCCGGAGGGACCGGTGTTGTTCAGCGGTGGTCGGCGCAGGCATTATCCGTGCTGAATCACGTCGACCGACCGCATAATCAATGTCCTACTGCCGTGGTGTCGTTGGCATGTTTCGGCAGACCGAGTTTCTGCGGTAGCAGCGAGCCGATAATCATGCCGACCATACTGAAGCCCAGGCCGATCAATTGCGGGGGGACGAGGCTTTCTTCGCCAAGCCCGATTTCGAGCGCGAGCCAGGAACCCAGTCCGCCAAAAATGGCAAACAGGGCGCCCTGCGTCGTCGCGCGTTTCCAGAACGCACCGAAAAAGAGCGGCACGAAGGCGCCGGCCAGCGTCACCTTGTACGCATTTTCGACCATCTTGAAGATGGAGGCTTCTGTGTTGAGGGCAAAAACCAGCACGACGCAGGTAAAACAGACGATGGTGATGCGCATGATGCGCAAGAAGATGTAATCGCTGACGTTCGGCAGGAAGCCGCGTACGATGTTTTCCGAAAAGGCGACCGATGGCGCGAGCAGGGTTGCTGCCGAGCAGCTCATGATTGCGGAGATAACAGCGCCGAAAAAGATGGCCTGGGCGAAGAGCGGGGTGTGTTGCAGCACCAGCGTCGGCAGCACCAGTTGCGAATCGGTGTGAATCAGATTATTGAAAAGATCGGGGTCGATCAGTGTCGCCGAATAGGCAATGAACATGGGGACAAAAGTAAACAGGAAGTAGATGCCGCCACCGAGTGCCGATCCGTAAATGGCGATCTTGGCGCTTTTCGCTGAGGTGACGCGCTGGAATACGTCCTGTTGTGGAATCGAGCCGAGCATCATTGTGATCCAGGCTCCGAGGAAAGCCAGCCACTCCGATGCGTTGCCTTTCGGGAAGAACTCGAACTTGCCAGCGGCGGCCGCGTGGTTGATGACGTTCGCGACGCCGTCGGTTTTGCCGGCGACAATGTTGGCGATGAAGAGTAAACCGCCCATGATGACGCCCATTTGAATGAAGTCTAGGATGGCGACGGAAAGCATGCCGCCAAAAGTGGTGTAGGTCAGGACGATCGCGGCGCCGAGGATCATGCCGGCATTCTGCGAAATCGCGCCGTCGGTGACAACGCTGAAGACGAGGCCAAGGGCCTTGATTTGCGCCGAGACCCAGCCCAGGTAAGAGGCGACGATGCAGATCGTGGTCAGGATTTCGACGGTGCGGTTGTAACGCATGCGGAAAAAGTCGCCGAGGGTGAGCACGTTCAGGCGATAGAGCATGGTGCCGTAGAAGACACCCGCAATCACTAGGCACAAGCTGGCGCCAAAGGGGTCGGCGACGACGCCGCGTAATCCTTCATTAACGAAAGTTGCCGAGACGCCAAAAACCGCTTCGGCGCCGAACCAGGTGGCGAAAACGGTGGCCGTGACGACAGGAAGCGGCAGACTCCGTCCGGCAACGGCAAAGTCGCGGGAGTTGTGGACCCGCGTCGCGACATATAGGCCGATCCCAATGGACAGAAGGATATAGGAGGCGACAAACCAGATCAGCATGGCAGGAGACAATCCGGGCTTAGTTCGTTGAAAACACGCGCATTATAAGGTTCGATCCGATTTGTGTTGAATTATTTTTAGCGACCGTATTTCGAGGGGGCGTCAATGCCATGGGAAGGAGTAGACGAAGGGTAGTTTTGATACGAAAAGGGGCGTTGGCGAAGGGGGTTGCGGTGCCGGGCACTGAAGGAAAAGGCCCTGGATATTTTGTTGTATGCATATGTTATATATTGAATTGTTGACAAAATTCAATTGAATCAATACACTGCGCGCCTGCAGTAACCGAATTCGCTCGTTTTAAGCCAAAGGCGGCGAATTCACAGGCGTTTGCATTCACGCAAACGCCATTCGATGAAGTTTCCGCCTTGCGGCACCCTTGCCGCTTCCCCGGGCTTCCCACCCACCTAGAACTGTTTGTCGCACGGCTGTCTGCGCGACGACAACTGTGAAGGAGAGTGAGCATGTCTGAGACGATTACGCTCAAATCCACAATGGCGCTATGGACGACAGTCGTCGTGCGTCATTTTCGTCAACTGCGGATACTTGCCGGACTGATTCTGGTCTTCGGCACTTTCGCGCTGATCACGATCATCCCGAATTCGGCGGCAAGCCTGCAGTCGGGATCGGTTGCGGCTTGGCTTTCAGAGTCGAAAGCAAGCGGATCGATGGAAAACGTCGAGGATGCGCAAGTCGAGGTGCTGACACCGCGCATGCAGATCGCGCTGGATTATGTGACGCGCCGCTACCGGGTTTCGGAAGAGGCCTTGATGCCCGTGTTCGAGCTGGCGCAAACCGCGGGCCGCGAGCATCGTATCGATCCTTTGCTGATCGTGGCCGTCATCGGTATCGAATCCGGCTTCAATCCGTTTGCCGAAAGTTCGCTTGGGGCGCAGGGCTTGATGCAGATCATTCCCCGCTTTCATCTGGACAAGGTACCGGAGGATTCGGCCGAAAAGTCCTTCCTCAACCCGGAGGTCAATGTCCGGGTTGGCGCCCATATCCTGAGGGAGGCGATCACCAGGCGCGGTCTCGTCGCCGGTTTGCAGTTCTACGGTGGCGCCAGCGATGCCCAAGGCAGCTACGCCAACAAGGTGCTGGCCGAACGGGCTCGCCTTGAGCATGCCGTGCAGCGGCGAGCGAGTTCAGGAATAAATTCGCGTTCCCTCGGCTAGTGGACAATCATGCAGGGGGCTGGGGCGCGGATTCGCGTCTCAGTCGTGCGAAGAGAGTTGTAGTCGATTCAATCCTGTTCCTATTGGACAGGCAATAGCCTTTCTCCAGCTGCACGTTTTCGGTCATCGGAGCGATGGTCAGGGACGGGAGCTATGGTCTTGTCGAGCAATGAAAGCGGTAAATTCATTGGCGTCGAGCGCCGGGGCATAGTAGTACCCTTGGACCAGATGGCATCCCCGTTGACGCAGGAAGTCGAGTTGTTCTTTTGTTTCTACGCCTTCCGCGACGAGCATTGCGCCGATTGAGTCAGTCATCGTGACAATGGCCGAAATGATGGCCTCATGTTTCGGGTGGCCGATGCGGCTGACAAAAAAGCGGTCGATCTTGATGATATCGATGGGGCATTCGATAAGCCGCCCGAGCGAGGAGTAGTCGGTGCCGAAGTCGTCAAGGGCCACAAGCACATTAGCTTCACGCAGTTTCGCAAGGGCCGATATTGACTTGTCGATGTCGCGCATGATCGCGCTTTCTGTCAATTCGATTTCCAATTGGTCGGGCGGCAGGCCGCTGGCACTCAGCGCATTGAGTACCTTTTCAACGAAATTGTCTTCGGCAAGTTGCCTTGCTGAGATATTGACGGCAATGCGTCCGGAAAATAATCCAGCGCTTCGCCATTTTACGGCTTGATCGCAGGCGAGCCGCAGGATCAGGTCGTCAATCTGGACTAGCAGACCGTTTTCTTCGGCAAGATCGATGAAGCAATCTGGGGTTAGCCAACCGCGCTCGGCGTGCCTCCAGCGGGCCAGGACCTCAGCACCGTCGACCCGTCCCCATCGGGTGTCGATACGCGGCTGGAAATAGGGGACGAATTCCTTACGCTGGATGGCCTGTCGGATGTCGGCTATCGTTCTTTTCTTTTCAATGACGCCTTGGTGCATCGTTTGAGAGAAAAAATGGAAGCACTTCCCACCATTCTCTTTGGCTTCGTACATAGCGAGGTCGGTATGCAACAACAGCTCATCAGGGTTGTCCGTGTCACCGGGGACCAGAGAAATGCCGATGCTGACCCCGGGAGTTACGTTACAACCTTCGATATTGATCGGGTTTGCCAAGGCTTCAATGATCGCTGTCGCCACGGAAGCAGCACTTTCCGGCGAGCTCACTTGACGCAAAATCACAGCAAACTCGTCACCTCCCAAGCGGAAGGCACTGTCCGATTCCCGAATGCGGCTTTTGAGTGCACAGGCCACGGCCTGAAGGAGTTTGTCTCCGATGTCATGGCCATGTGTGTCATTCACAGATTTAAAATCATCGAGATCCATGAAAAACAACGCCATCGGTTCTTGATGGCGAATCGCCATGGCTATCGCCGTCGTGAGATGGTCATTGAACTGGCTCCGATTCGGCAATCCAGTTAAAGGATCGTGCGCAGCAAGAAAATTGGCGCGGTTTTCCGCATCGATGCGGTCAGCGACTTCTTTGCGCATCATTTCGTTGGTCGATGACAACGACGCCGTACGTTCCTCGACCAGTTGCTCGAGATTGTCGCGGATGGATCGAAGTTCGTCTTCTGTTTGCTGACGCACCGCGATCTCGCCTTCCAATGTTTGCAGGTTGTCGCCGATCGTGTCGGCCATACGGTCGAAGGAGGTTTGCAATTTTCCGATTTCATCCTTGCGGTTTGTGGCAAAACGGAAACTCCTTTCGCCCGATTCGAAACGGCCAATACCGACAATGATCGCGATAATGCGCTGCGTGATCGACGAGGCCAGCCAGATGGCAATCCCGATGACGGCGGCAACCATGATCGCCGTGGAAACGATCAATTTCCGAGCTGTTGAGCCGAGTCCTTCGCGAATCGATGTTTGGCTTTCTTCGCCAAGCTTTTTCATGTCATTGTCTGCCGCGACAATCAGGCGATCGAGTTTTTCTTTTGACGCATTGGCAGGGGCATGGAACTCATCGACATTTGCGCCAATCGTGACGAAGCCGAAACCACGCGGCGATTTCCCATAGGTGCCCGTGTAATAGGGAATCGCGGCAGCGGTCGTCAGTTTCCACAAGCCGGTCCATAGGATGACAAATGACCCCGATCCGCCGTGTTGGGTCAATTGATACCAGCCAATGCATTGCGGGGCAAAATTCAAGTAGCGGCAGTCGAGGCCGACGTGTCCCTGCTTGATCGACTCGAGCGATGGCTTTTTGTCGAGTCCTTGGTCACGGAAGGTGGGAACGCTGTTAATGAATGTCCGATAGGGTTTGCCACTAGTTTTCCATTCGGAATAGATCCTTTCTTCCAGCCAGGGCTCCACCTGTTCCCCGGTTTCTGGGTCGTAACCGACAATCGAGTGGTGGCGTGGATGCACTATGCTGCGCCCTTTGTAATCCCAGACGAAGGCATAGTTGCCGGAAGCAGGATCGGTAATGTCGGCATAGCGCTGATCGCTTGGGGTGACGTGGTCGGTGAATTCGGCAAGATGCGCATGGTCGAGCGCAAGCGTTACGTAGCCGGCAATACGCCCGTCCTTGATAACCGGCGTTGCCCAGCGGATCAGTCCCCGGAAATGCTTGCCAACAGGATTTTCCTTTCCGGCATAAGCTGAAATTTCAGGAGCGAAGGGGATGCCCGCTTTGGCGGCGGTTGTGGGGAGATAGGGGCCGATGATTTTCGAACCAACATAGGCGCCAATCACTTCGGAAACGTAGATTTCCCCCGGTTTGAGTTTTTTTAGTTCGTTGAAGTACGTTTCGGCCTTGACGAAGGTGTTGCGCTTGTCTGAAACATTGGCTGGCTTTTTTGCCATCAATGACGATGTTGTCGCTTTAATGATTTCTTGCCCGTCGGGGGCGATCAATGTCATTTCAAGGTACAGCGGTTTTTTTTGATTGACGGAAAAGGTGTCCGGCTCACGATAGTGAAAGGCGTTGGCGTTATCTTTGGCGCCTGGTGTGACGCTGCGGTCAAGCGCATTCGATTGTCGCTCGGAGCGGACCCAAGAATTCTTGTCCGCGGCAAGTTGCCAAGCGCCACTTTCAGTCGTGCCTCGAAAGCGGGAAGCGAGAAATTTCTTGTATGACGCTTCATCTGGCGCCAGCTGGGCCGCCAGATGGATATCCGCATCGCGGTCGTAAAGAAACGCCGCTATCTGCCGGGCAAGATCGGTCGTAAGACGTTCGATGTCATTTCGCGCTCGCGTGTCAAGTGCGGAAACAGAGTCTTCGATAGCGCTGTTGCCGACTTCAGAAACAGCTTGGTTTGCCGTGCGGACCAGGTTGGCAGATTGAGTGGCGAGAGTTTTTCCGAGAATCTTGGCTTCGTTCCAGGCAACCCAGCCTAGGGCGACCAACGGAACCACCTTGATCAGAATAAATAAAATAATCAGCTTGCCACGAATTCCCATTTTTTCCGTTGCGCCGCATTCTTGTTTTATGCGTAGACAATAGCAGATAGCGCGCCAGAAAAAGCACTGGCGGCCATCAAATGGCGAAGGATGACAATCAGATGTGCCATGAGCGACGAAATTCCGAAATCATTGTTGTGCGGGCATTGCAGCACAGGACATTCGGAGGATTGCGTGCCGCGTTTCAGCCGGCAGCAGGCGTTCGGCTTGGGCCAGGGGCGCGCTGAGTCGTTCGTCGAAGTGCAGCAATCCCGAATCATCCTTTCGAAGCAGGTTGGCATCGAGGAGATGCGAGATGAGTGCCGAGAACGTTTTTTTGTCGGCGAACTCGGACGCATCGGACGCCGACAGCAAGGACATGCGCTGGGCGATCAGGAGGCAATCGTTTTCGAGCGCCGCGCGTGTCCGCGTTCCCGATCCTTCGTGCTGGAGAAGGGCTAGTGCCAGAAATTGGTGTTCCAGGATGGGGCGCAGGCATCCGCAGATGTGCTGAAGTTCCAGCCATTCCTGGCGGGACGAATCAGGGGTCGTCAGTTGTCGATTGGTGTCCTGTTGCAGCAGGCAACGCCCGACGAGGCATTCGACAACATGGCGTGTCGCGGCCGGGAGTTCTCTGTCACTCAGGTTGAGAAACAACTCGGTCCGGATCAGGCCGTAGATTCCGGAAACGACTTCGATGATTTCTTGCTCGCCGAGTGGGCGAATATTGTTGAGTAGGCAAGCGATCAGCGCCGGCAGGGCGAAGACGTGCTGGACATTGTTGCGGAAATAGGCGAGTAACGGCGCCTTGGTCGGCTTCAGGCGGATCAGGTCGCCGAGCGGGTGTGCGATGCGTTCGGCAACGCCGAAGCGCAGGGCATAGGCGATGATTTCTCCGGGCGTGAGCAAACAAGGAATCACTGTTGGCGCGTAGGGGGCGTCTGCGATGAGCGCCTGGTAGTGTGCCAGTCGGCGATGCAAGGCTTGTTCGTCGGCGGTGTGCCGTGGCGAGGAAAACAATGCCAAGGCAATCAGGTTGATCGGGTTAAACACGACAGCTTCGTTCATGCGCGTCGCCAGTTCGGCCGCGACGCCAAGAGTGACGGTCCGAGGCCAGTCGCTGTTCACCGGCCTGGCTTCCTTTGACCAACCGGGGCGGTGGTCGTCGAGATAGCGGGCAAGGGGCAGCGGTTCGCCGAAGTTGATGTAGACCTTGCCGAACACTTTCCTGATTTTGCGGACGCTGCTCAGGACGCCCCGCAGCGATTCGCTTTGTTTCGGACGTCCCTCCAGTTCTCGAAGATAGGTCCGGCCTTCCATGAGTTTCTCGTAACCGATGTAGACCGGCACGAAGACAAGCGGATGCGAGTGTTCCTCAAGGAAGCTGTTGACCGTCATGCCGAGGATGCCGGCTTTCGGGGGCAGCATGCGTCCGCTGCGGCTGCGGCCGCCTTCGATGAAATATTCGATGGAGAAGCCGCGGGTGATCATCAGGTGCAGGTATTCGTTGAATACTGCCGCGTACAGCGGTTCTCCTCGAAAACTGCGGCGCAGGAAGAAGGCGCCGCAGCGACGCAGCAGGGGACCGATCAGGAAGATGTTGAGGTTGGCGCCGGCGGCGATGTGCGGTGGGGTCAGGCCCTGTCTGTACAGCGTATAGGAGAGCAGCAGGTAGTCGATATGGCTGCGGTGCGTCGGTACATAGACGATGCCGTGTCCTGGAGCGATGCGGGTGACCGTCTCGATGTTGTGAACTTCGATTCCGTCGTAGAGACGATCCCACAGCCAGGACAGGAACAATTCGAGAGCGCGCAAAGTACCGTAGGAGTAATCCGAGGCGATTTCGAGTGCGAAGCGCCGGGCATTCGCTTGCGCCTTTTCGATCGGAATGTTCCGGGTTTCGGCTTCGGCGGCGACGGCAGCACGCACAGGAATCGTCTCGAGCAGGCTGTCGATCTGCGTATGCCGGTGCGAGAGATCGGGGCCGATCGCCATCAGGCGCTGGCGGCGGAAATGGACTTGGAACAGACGAGTGAGTTTGTGCAGCGTTTGTTCTTCATCAAGGTTTTCACGAGTGATTGCACGCAACGAAACTGGCCTGTTGAAGCGGACCAGAACGTTGCGTCCATGCAGCAATAGCGTCAACGCACGGCGTAGCATTCCCGCTTGACGCCAGGTTTCCGAGAACAAGGCCTTGAGAACCGACTCCTGTTTGTCCGGGTGGCGCCCCCAGAGGATGACGACCGGAACGAGTTGCACATCCCAGCCGGCGTCTTGTTGCATTCGTTGCAGCAATGCGCGAAGCATCGGCGGCGACGCATGGCGCTCCTCGTCGGCGGGTTTTCGTTTCGGGTTCAGGAAAAAGGCCGCCCCCGGCCAGACCTGTCCGTTGGCATGGAACGGTATGTCCGCAGGGGGAAGGTTGATCTTTGCCGATTCGTTGAAAAGAATCAGCAGGTTGGAAAAATAGGGAGACTGCAGGACATAGCAAACCGGTTTGTCTGCATCGAGTTCGAGTTCCTGAGTGTTTTCCGGCAGTGTTGTCGTCCGCACCCAGAAATATAAAGCCCGGCGGGCCGCTTGCATGGCCCAGCCGGGCAAGTGAAAAAAACCGGTCATAAGACGGTTGGCGGACAATCTTCGTTTTGCTCAGTCCTCTTCAAGACCAACCGCCTTGTATTGCGAGGTAAGTTGCGTCTGCGTTTGTGCCGGCACCGGAGCATAGTGAGAAAAGACAATCGTGTAAGACCCTTGCCCACCGGTCAGCGACTTGAGACGTCCTTGATAGTCGTCGAGTTCGGCGAGCGGTACCTTGCCGTTGATCGCCATGCTGCCCGCCCCGCGCGGCTGGGTGCCGGTGACTTGGCCGCGTTTGCTCGAAAGGTCGCCGGCGAGATCGCCGACCGCCGCTTCGGGAGCGAGGATTTCAATGTCGACGACGGGTTCGAGAACGATCGGCGTGGCGGCACGGATGGCGGTAATCGCCGCCTTTCGGCCGGCCGTGAAGAAGGCAATGTCCTTGCTGTCGACCGAGTGCGATTTTCCATCGTGGACGATGACTCTCACGTCATGCACCGGGTAGCCGGCGATGACACCATCTTCAAGCGCTTGGCGAACTCCTTTCTCGACCGACGCCATGAACACACCAGGAATGGCGCCGCCCTTGACGATGTCGACGAATTCGAAACCAGCGCCGCGTTCCAGCGGCTCCACGCGTAGCATAACCTCGCCGAACTGGCCGGCGCCGCCGCTCTGCTTCTTGTGCCGGCAGTGCCCTTCGGCGCGGCCGGTGATGGTTTCGCGGTAATCGATACGCGGCGGCTTGGTGTCGAGTTCAATCTTGAATTGCTGCGCCATGCGAGAAAGCTTGGCGCGCAGATGCATTTCGCCGAGGCCGCGAATGACGGTTTCATTGGTTGTCGGGTGGCGCTCCACCTTGAAACAGGGGTCTTCGACCTCGAGCTTGTGGAGGACATCGAAGAGACGTTGTTCGTCGGCTTTGCGTTTCGTTTCCACCGCCAGGCCTTGCATCGGCTGCGGGAATTCCAGCGGCTTGAGGTGGATGTGGTCTTCGTCGTGTGAGTCGTGCAGGACACAGTCGAACTCGATTTCCTCGACCTTGGCGATGGCGCCGATATCGCCCGGCACCAGGGCATCAACCTCGATATAGTCCTTGCCTTGCAAGGCGTACAGATGGCCGACCTTGAAGGCGCGCTTGGCGTCGCCGACGAAGAGTTGGGTGTCCTTGCGGATCGTGCCTTGATGGACGCGGAAGACGCCCATCTTGCCGATGAAGGGATCGCTAACGACCTTGAAAACGTGCGCCAGAACGTGCTTGTCGGTTTCCTGTTCGGCGTGGAAGGGCTCGGGCGCCATGCCCGGAACCCCCGGTTCGCCCTTGTAGAAGGGGGGCGGGTTGCCTTCGGTCGGATTGGGGGCGAGTTTCGCCAGCACGTCGAGCAATTGCGGTATGCCGGCCCCGGTTTTCGCCGAGACGAAAAGAATCGGGATCAGGTGCCCTTCGCGCAATGCCTTTTCGAACGGCGCGTGCAGTTCGTCGGGGCTGGGGTCGGTGCCATCATCGAGATAGCGGGCGAGCAGGTCCTCGTCTTCCTCGACGATCTGGTCGATCAGCGCACGGTGCGCATCCGCGATCGACTCGAAATCGCTATCGCCGCTGTCGTGGCCGAGCAGTTCGACCACGTCCTGGCCGTTGTGGGATGGCAGATCGAGCAGCATGCATTCGCGACCGAAACGTTCGCGAATCTCGTTCACCAGTTTGGGGAGATCGACGTTTTCTGCATCGATCTTGTTGATGACAATCATCCGGCAGAGGTTGCGTCCGGCCGCGTAGCGCATCATGCGCTCTGTCGTCAGCTCAATGCCGGTTTGCGCGTTGATGACGACGAGCGCCGTGTCGACGGCCGCCAAAGCGCCGATGGCCTGGCCGGCAAAGTCCGGATATCCCGGCGTGTCGATGAGATGAATGTGTGCGCCGAGCCAGTCGCAGCCGGCGATAGCAGAATTGATCGAGTGTCCCAGTTCCTTTTCCTGGGGATCGAAATCGCAAACCGTGTTGCCTTTTTCGACCGCGCCGCGGCTGCTGATTGCTCCGGCGGCCGCGAGCAGCGTTTCTGCCAGTGTGGTTTTGCCGGCGGCTCCGTGACCGACGAGTGCGACAGTACGAAGGTTAACCGTGGTGTTCTGACCCATGTCTTCTCCCTTTTTGTCGAACGTGCGCTTCACGGGAGGCTGATCGGACAGTCCCCCGGAGAGCAACTGACTACACGAAATACAACCGTAACGAAGCCATTCTACCCTTTGTTTGCCGATAGAACAGAGCCTTGTTGATGAGACGCGAGGCGGATTCGATCGCCTTTGTTTTCCTGTCTGGAGATCATTCAAATTCGAGGATGACCTGGTCGACAGTCAGGCTTTCTCCCGTTCCGGCAACGATCTTGCCGACTTTGCAGTCCTTTTCGGCCCGGAGGATGTTCTCCATCTTCATGGCTTCGATGATCACCAGTTTTTCACCGGCGCGAACTTCTTGTCCCGGCTCGATGCAGATTTCGCGCAGCAGTCCAGGCATCGGAGAGAGCAGGAATTTCGACAGGTCAGGCGGGGCTTTCATCGGCATCAGTGCCAGCAGGCGGTCGGCTGCTGCAGTCATGACGATGGCTTTGGCGTGTTTGCCGAAATGGCTGAGCCGGTACTCGAGCCCGTTGCGCTCGACCTGAATGCAGAGGGGCTGGCCGTTGCAGGTTCCCCTCAAGATGAGATCCCTGAATTTCCAGTCGGAGATGATTTCGTAACACTTCCCTGCATGGCAAAGGGCGTAACCGCCCGGGATCGGCTCGAGTGAAAACGGATAATTCTTTCCCTCCATGACGACGACCCAGTTCTTGCCGACCTTGCGCGGGTGGCCGTGCATCTGGCCGCTGAGGGTCACGGCGCGGTCGATGTAGCGGCGACGGGCGAAGGCGGCGACGGCGGCGAGCAGGGCGGGGTCGTCGTAGGGGACGTCCTCAGCGACGAAGCCGTGCGGGTATTCCTCGGCGATGAAAGCCGTCGTGAAAATTCCCGAAACAAAGCGCGGATGCTGCATGATGGCTGCCTGGAACGGGATATTCGAACTGACGCCGCGGATGAAAAATGCGTTCAGCGCGTTGCGCATGCGTTCGATGGCCTGCTGTCGGCTATCGCCGTGGCAGATGAGCTTGGCGATCATCGAGTCGTAATGCATCGAGATTTCGCCGCCTTCGTAGACGCCGGTGTCGATGCGAACCTTGTTGTCGTCGTTGCCGGGCGCCTGGAAGCGGACGAGGCGGCCGGTCGAGGGCAGGAAGCCGCGGAACGGGTCCTCGGCGTTGATCCGGCACTCGATTGCCCAGCCATCCGCCTTGATGTCGTCTTGCTGGAAAGGCAAGGCCTCGCCGGCGGCGACGCGGATCATCAGTTCGACGAGGTCGAGACCGGTGATCATCTCGGTGACGGGATGTTCGACCTGCAGGCGGGTGTTCATTTCCAGGAAGTAGAAAGATTTGTCTGAGCCGACGACAAATTCGACCGTGCCGGCACTCTGGTAGCTGACGGCCTTGGCCAGCGCCACCGCCTGTTCCCCCATCGCCTTGCGGATTGTCTCGTCGATGAAGGGCGAGGGGGCTTCTTCGATGACTTTCTGGTGCCGGCGCTGGATCGAGCATTCGCGTTCCAGCAGATAGAGCGTGTTGCCGCGGGCGTCGGCGATGATCTGGATTTCGATGTGGTGCGGACCTTCGACGAATTTTTCGATGAAGATCCGGTCGTCGCCGAAGCTGTTGCGCGCTTCGTTGCGGCAGGAGTCGAAGCCTTCGGCCGCCTCAGCATCATTCCAGGCGACGCGCAGTCCCTTGCCGCCGCCGCCGGCGGAGGCCTTGATCATGACCGGGTAGCCGATTCCCCGAGCGATATCGACAGCCTGCGCGGCGTCGGCAATCGGGTCGTTGTAGCCGGGAATCGTGTTGACGCCGGCCTCCATCGCCAGCTTCTTGGATTCGATTTTGTCGCCCATGGCGGAGACTGAATGATGCTTGGGGCCGATGAAGACGATGCCGTTTTCTTCGAGCCTTCTCGAGAATTCCGGGTTTTCGGAAAGGAATCCATAACCCGGATGCACCGCCTCGGCGCCCGTTTGTTTGCAGGCCGCAATGATCTTGTCGATGACAAGATACGATTCCTTCGACGGCGCCGGGCCGATGCAAATGGCCTCGTCGGCGTTCAATACATGCAGGGAGTCTTTGTCTGCTTCCGAGTAAACCGCCACCGTGGCAATGCCCATGCGGCGCGCGGTCTTGATGACACGGCAGGCGATCTCGCCCCGGTTCGCAATCAGTATTTTTTTGAACATCAGCTTCCCTCAATTCGGAGAAAGGCCTGTGGCCGATTTGGCGCGTGAAACGCAAGGCGGCAAGACGTCGGCGACTTGGCAGTGCAGTTGCACGGCAAAGAAGCGGACGACGCGGCCAACGCAGCGATTCACGATGCCAAACCCGGTCAAAGGGGAATGTTGCCGTGTTTGCGCCACGGATTCTCAAGCTTCTTGTTGCGCAGCATGATCAGTGAGCGGCAGATGCGCTTGCGTGTTTCGTGCGGCATGATCACGTCGTCGATAAAGCCGCGTGCGCCAGCAACGAACGGATTGGCAAATTTGGCCTTGTATTCCGCCTCTCGTGCGGCGATCCTGGCGGGATCGTTTTTTTCGTCGCGAAAAATGATTTCGACGGCGCCTTTCGGGCCCATCACAGCAATTTCGGCCGAAGGCCAGGCGAAATTGACGTCGCCGCGCAGGTGTTTCGAGGCCATCACGTCATATGCTCCGCCGTAAGCCTTGCGCGTGATGATGGTGACTTTCGGGACGGTGCATTCAGCATAGGCGTAGAGCAGTTTGGCACCGTGCTTGATGATGCCGCCGTATTCCTGCGCCGTACCGGGCATGAAGCCGGGAACGTCGACGAAGGTAACGATCGGAATGTTGAAGGCGTCGCAGAAGCGGACGAAACGTGCCGCCTTGATCGAGCTTTTGATGTCGAGGCAGCCAGCGAGGACCAACGGCTGGTTGGCGACAAATCCGACGGGGGCGCCGTCCATGCGGCCGAAACCGATGACGATATTACCGGCGTGGTCGGGTTGGAGTTCGAAGAAGTCTCCGTCGTCGACCGTTTTCAGGATCAGTTCCTTGATATCGTAGGGCTTGTTCGGCGAATCAGGGACCAGCGTGTCGAGCGAGTGATCGAGGCGTTCCGCCGGGTCCTGCGACGGCCAAGTCGGCGGTAGCTCGCGATTGTTGGCCGGCAGGAAGCCGAGAAAACGACGCATGATCATTAGCGCTTCGACATCGTTTTCAAAAGCCAGATCGGCGACGCCGGAACGCGTGGTGTGGGTTACAGCGCCGCCGAGTTCTTCGGCCGTGACTTCCTCGTGCGTCACCGTTTTGACCACATCCGGGCCGGTCACGAACATGTAGGACGAATCCTTGACCATGAAGATGAAATCGGTCATTGCCGGGCTATAAACCGCACCGCCGGCGCAGGGGCCCATGATCAGGGAAATCTGTGGGATGACGCCCGAGGCCATCACATTGCGCTGAAAGACGTCGGCATAGCCGCCGAGCGAGGCGACGCCCTCCTGGATGCGGGCTCCGCCCGAGTCGTTCAGGCCGATAATGGGGGCGCCGACCTTCATCGCATGGTCCATCAGTTTGCAGATTTTTTCCGCGTGCGATTCAGAGAGCGAGCCGCCGAGCACGGTGAAATCCTGCGAGAAAACGAACATCAGGCGTCCGTTGATCGTGCCGTAGCCGGTGACGACGCCATCGCCGGGGACGGATTGGTCGGCCATGCCGAAGTCTGTGCATCGGTGCTCCTTGAACATGTCCCATTCTTCGAATGAGCCGAAATCGAGCAGCAGTTCGATGCGTTCTCGAGCGGTCAGTTTTCCTTTGGCGTGCTGGCTGTCGATGCGTTTCTGGCCGCCGCCGAGGCAGGCGGCGTTCCGTTTCGTTGCCAGCTGCTTAATGATGTCGTGCATGCCTACCTCCCCGTCATTGAGTTCGTCAGACTGCACTGAGAGCGGGCAGTTCCCCTGCTTAGAGGGATGTCGAGTGGTCGGTGTGCTGCGCAAATAAAAACGCTGCCGACCCGGACGGGGCGACAGCGTTTTGCAGGGTTGCGGAGCGTTAAACGCTCCGCGAATGCCAGCGCTTAGGCCTTCTTGATGGCTTTGCGGATTTCCTCGAGGACCTTGACGGCGGCGGTCTCGACCGGGGTACCCGGGCCGAAGACAGCCTTGGCGCCGCCAGCGAAGAGAGCATCGTAGTCTTGTGCCGGGATAACGCCA
>Ga0302238_1001118_pt1 | contig 23251 bp, 20 predicted proteins | sample AAG_UR_Asn_MG_FD_193527 | JGI IMG/M metagenome (GOLD analysis project Ga0302238, IMG submission 193527) | Enriched activated sludge microbial communities from anaerobic digester in WTTP, New Holstein, Wisconsin, United States - AAG_UR_Asn | ecosystem: Engineered > Bioreactor > Anaerobic >... | reverse complement strand
TAGGTTCTCCCGGCGAGGATCCTGGCCGTCGAAACGTGCTTGATCTTCTTGCCACTGATTTTCTTCGTGGGGTGCTTCGTGGGAGGACGCTTGTGTTTGGTGTATTTGCGGAGATCCATCCGTTGAGCCAGTTCCACCATCGTATCGGCGAAGTCCTGCACGCTCATGCGGCGGAAGATTTCCCAATGCTTCTCCGGGATGGCGATGTTCATGCCCGTGACAACCTGAGCCACTTCCAAGGTGACGTAGTACATCGACAGTTGCTCTTCCACAAACTCCTTGCCGTGCGCGGCACGCAGCGCCGCTTTCACGACCGACACCGCGTTGTAGGCCACCAGGGCCAAACAGAAACCAAACAACGCCGCCTTGGGATAACCCAACGTGTTGATCTCGCAACGCAGGTCTTCCGTCAAATGCTGGAAGGCGGTCTCCACCGTCCAGCGGTCGGCATACAGGCTGGCGATCTTCAAGCCATCCGCCACCTCCACAGGAAGGTTCGTGAGGATGTGGAGCTCCCAGTCGCCCTCCTTGGTCGGCTTGTCCAGGGCGATCGTGATGCGCCGCACCGTCAACGTCTCGCCGTTCTCCTCATCCGTCAGCAGGACTGCTTGTTCATAGATCGCTCGGCCCCGCTCGTCCTTCCCGACCAGACGACGCTTCCCCTGCAGTTCCCACACCAAGTTCGACTTATGTTGGCGGAAGATGAAAAATGCGGGTCGCCGGGCAATTCCGAACACGATCCTGGTCGTGCAAAAATTCCGATCGGCGATCACGCACTCGCCACGCAACACGGCCTCGATAATCTCCTCGGTCAACGAACGCTCTTGGGCGTGCCCGTCTTCGCAGGGAATCACGTCGCTAATCAGATCCCATTGGGGATCGTAGAACACCAACGCTTGTCCCGGCAGAGCCGCCGCTCTGTGCCGACGCAGCCCCAGGAGCCGATGATCTGTGCCCGCCAAGTGATTGCCATCCAAGACCCGCAGGCGAAATCCCGGCAACAACGGCGCAGGACGAATGCCCATGGCTTTGAGCGCCGGGCGAAGTTCGGCCTCGCTATGACGGACCAAGGCCGCCGAGATCGGCAGTTCCAGATGTTTCAACTTGTCGTACACGGCTTGCCGGGTCACGGAAAGTGCGTCGGGGTGAGCCTTGTACCAAGCGCCCACGGACGGGCAAACTTGAAACACGACGTCCGACATGATTTCGCCGCATTGAGCGAAGGTGAGTTCCAGCGTGTACTGTCGCACCGCATGGTCCTTAAAGACTTGCTCCAGTTTGTCCGGGTCCAGAACTCGCTCCAACGTCCCACGAATCATCACACTCACCGGGCTGGACTCGATAAACTCCTCGAACCGTTTGCCAAGCAACATCCTTGTCGCTCCTGTTTCAAGGGACTTCCTGTCACCCCATCAGTCACGTAACTTATCATGCTATCATGCGAGCACCAACGCACGCTCTCACGAGAGCACCGCGGGAGAATCCTAACATAAGTCCTGAAACGGCAAAAGATTAAGACCTTTACAGGGGCGGGACCAGCAGCTCGGCCATACCGTTTCCGATCCGCTGGACAGTTCAAGACCTGGATGTCTTGCTCTTGCGCCCATTCATCGGCCAGCCGGTCAGCACCGCGCGCATCGCTGTGAATCAGCAGCGTGAAGTGGTGCTCGGCGTGCAACCAGTCCAACGTGGACCACATCAGAGCACGATCCTTGAAGTTCCGGCCACCGGTGATCAGAACGCGCATGATTTGTCCTATCTGTTGGACTCCACCCAAGTCCCCCCCGTACCTGTTCCGCAGCGTATTCCACGCGGCGGCGCAAGACCCCAGCCGGGTCGATCAGCATTACCGTGTCACCGTCGTTGTTCGACACCCGGTCAGACTTCGTCGTCGGTTTCCTCCGGGTGGATGTGGACCCGAAGTTCCAAGTCGTAGTCGTCTTCATTCCACCCGATCTCGAACACGCCCCGCTGCTGGCTGAAATGGAAATGGTCCAGCGGCACGTCCTTGACCAGTTCGGTGAACTCGAACTCAGCCAGTTCGTACAGCAGGTCGGGCTTATCGTGGCCGTTGCCGCCGTGTTCCGCCGGTTCCTCGACGCCCGCCGGCCAGACCTCCAGCACGTAGTATTCGCAGCCCTCGTCGTAGTAAAACGCGGTGGTGGCCCCGTGCAGCCCCCAGCATCCTGCGATGGGGCACGGGATCAGCGACATCACCTCGTCGAGCCGGCGTTTGATCTTGTCTTCGTCTGGCCGTTGCTTTGCCATGGCTACACGTTCTCGTCAGTCCACTCGTCCCCGTCAAAGCTCGAAAAAATAGCGGCATCCAAGACGCAGGGAACGATCTCGCAGGCTTGGCAGAGTTGCTGGAAACCGTCTGACACGAAGTCGTAGTACACCGGATCAGCCAAGCAGAAAGCGTTCAACTTCACGGGAAACCCAAACCGGTTGAGCCACTTCGTCAGGCGGCTGTCGATGGGGACCTCGTACCGGGACAGCCCCAACCACTGGAGTAGGTTGCGGGACTGCTTCGGGCCGAATCCCCGCAGGTGGTTGTCCAGGAACTCGGCCGCTTTCCGCTCGATCTGTGGAGTGGAGCTCAACCGGACCTCGTCGAGCTGGGCGAATGTTGGCTCCCAGCCACCGGCCTGCAAGTAGGCCAAGTTGGCGGCCATCTCTTTGCCAATCATGTTCGTCCGGCGTATGCCACCAAACTCGGTGAGCACGTTGCGGACGAATGACGCCAGGTCCGCCTGGGCGGCGCAAACGTCGTACCGAAGGCGGAAAGGTCCCCAGAGGAGCCGAGAAACCGGGCTGTTGGGACCAGAGCGTTGTTGCGTGGTCAGCAGGCAGCCGACCATCGTGTACCAAAACGTGTCCCTGGTCACGGACGGCTTCTCGGCCCGCAGGTTGTTTTCGATGCGTTTCCTGACAAACGCACTGTCCCGGTGCCGCTCAAGGAAATCCTTGATCTGGGCGACATCTTCGGGGTCAATTTGCCAGATGATCTTCATGGCGACACCTGGGGCGACTTGCCAGCGGCCTTCACCATCTTCACCTTTCTCCCGTCCTCGACGAACACCACCGCCTTGTACTCATCCCCGGGCACCGACACGATCAGCGGGCAGGCGAATGTCGTGTTCGGTGTGGCCTGGACGTGACTGCGTCATCCACCGAGTTCCGCCATCAACTCAGCCCGCCGCCGTTCGATGGCTTTCAGGCGAGACTTGATCTTCCTTGCCTCCTTGTCGAGATCGGCCAGTTCCTTCTGGAACTTCTTCCGGCTCAGATGGTCCTGCCCGCCCTTCTCCCTGACCAGGGCTTCAACTTCGTGCCGCAGCAGCCGAAACCACGGGTTGCCGTGCATGTAGTTCTGCTGGAACTGCAACTTGCCCGCGCGAATGGCGGCAATAATCTCCTGCTGACTCAGGCCAAACTCCTGCCGGGCAGACTTGTCGCTCAGCGTGGCTCCCTTACCCGCCCAAATTGATTGCATGATTCACCTTCCCATTCTCTTTTGCCATGCGTTGACTTTTCCAGGCAAAGACCGAGCTGTTGTCCTACCCCCAAAACACTCCGATCGAGTCCCTGGAAATGTAACTCAACGCTTCCTCCAGCGACATCACCACTGGCCCCATGTCACCAATCTGCTCCCACTTGCCGCGGTGGCTCCACCACAGAACCTCCACCCGATCACCCTCACCGAACGGGCGCAGTCGAGCAATCGGTCGGCCGTTGTCCTCACGGTACAGTGAGATTCCGTTCGATTGCCGCTGAATCCGAACGCCACCACCAGCGGCTTCGTTGAAGGCGGCGATTCGCTCCAAGATGGAATCCAGGTTCACAGCGGACTTCCGCTTGACCGCCTTGCGAGGGCACATTCCATACCTCCATGCGAGTCATTAGGCCACGAACTAACGTCTCCTGCTCGAATCCGACGCGCTCAACCCGGCCGACGCCGCCGGATGTCACCGGCCCCGTGCTGCACCGGCGGGTAGCACATGATTCCCCAGTCCTCGTCGGCACCGTGGTCGATCCACACCAGCAGGAAGGTCGGCATCAGCAGGCCCGTCATCGTCGCGCAGTGCCGGACCGCCTCCCGGTTTAGTCCGCTGCGCAGCGTGGCGGCACCGTGGACCAACTGGCACCGGAGCAGGTAAATCCGATCGACGACCTCGTCCAAGATACGGTTCCACTGCTTCTGCGCGTACCAGGCTTCCGCTTTGTGCCGCCCGCCCTGCCTTGTTTTCCCGGCCTTCTCGCGGCAGGGGTTCTGCCAAAAGTAGTCGTTCAGGTACGGATTGCCCAGGATCGCCAGGACCAAGCCGCGGTGCTCGTTGAGCAGCGAGACAATGTGCCCGGTCGTGTCCAACTCCAACATCCGGGACAGGAATACCTGCCAGCTCTGCCGGTCTGCCAACGGCTCGTGCCGGTCCAAGTCCCACTGGCCGTACAACGCGTTGAAGGCAGTCCAGCGGAAGATCAGGGCGTGGTCGGTCTGATCCTCGGTGTGGAACCGCTCCACTTCCTCCAGCCAGCTACAAGCCCGGTGGAAGCGGACCGCCGTGGGGTGGCCGCTGCCGGTGGCGTTCAGCCGCTCCTTGTGGGGCAACCATCGTTCCCGCAGATCCGGGACGGTCAGTGTCGTCGATGTCGTGATCGTCGCCATGGTCTGTTTGCCGCCGGCTTTCGTCATCGTGAGGCCCTGGACGGTACAGCGTTGATCAGCCATTGCCGGCTACTCCCGTTCCTGCCAGCTTAACGGAAACATCGCCACAACCTGAAACACGTCGTGGGGCGGCTACCCAGCAAGGGCAGGAACCGGTCGGGCTACGCATTGTGGTTCGGAGGGACATATTTCTCGATCTCTGCAATCACATCATCCCGGAGTAGTTCCTTGTCGGGGTGCCTGCCTGCTGTTGTTGAAACCTGGAAAGCTCGGCGCAAAGAACGGATCAAACGGTTTACCCTTCGAGTTCAGCCCCGGATAAATGCGGTTCCTGGCCGTGTCCACCCAATTCCGCAGCATTTGGATCGCATCACCACTGCCGATGACCCCAACGCGAATCGCCGTGCGCGGCGTGCCGTCGAGAGCTGCCGGGCCAAACTCAGAGAGCCCCGTCTTGGGATCCTCGCACATCTGATTTCCGGCAAGCACGAGCTTGGGCTCTTTTGTGTGCCACGCCTGAAACATGGGCGTTGCCGCCTTGAGCAGCGCGTTGGTAAGCCGCTGGGAACGTTTCGTACCCAGTCCTTGTCCGCTCCGTTGTGACAGAGGAAGACATCGACGATTTCCTTCTGCGCGTCCATGATTCCAGCTGGCCGGAGCCTGTTCTTCCCTGCCAAATGCTCGTTCACCCCAACTGCACGTCGTCATCCAGGCCCACTTCCTTCAAGCCGGAGCGGGCTTCGTCGGCTTTGGCTTGACCTTGCTCGCCTTCGGCGGGCACGTCGAAGGTTACCCGCAACTTCAAGCCGGGGTTGGCAGCGAAGCGGCTGAGGACCTTGGTGTAAAAGTTCATCCATTTCTGCGGCGGCACGGTGCCTTCCCAGTGGATCGCTGCCTTGTGCGGCTTCGTGTCGTCGCCACCGGCGCCGCCGCCACCAGGGACGTGCGGCTTTATCACGCGAATCTCGGCGATGGCCTCCAGACCGCCCGCTTCGGCCTTGACGGTAAACAGGCCACCGACGCTGTCCGTAGACGCTGTATAGAGGCCGGCAGCGGTTACCTGGCCGCTGGTGGCTGACCACTTCGTCGCGCCGATGGCAAATGGCTGGCCGTACTGATCCGTGCCACTGCACGCGAACGAGGCTTGTTCGCCGGGTTTGAGCGTCACCTCGGCGGGCCGGATCGTGAGGTGGTGCAGCCGGGGTGGTTCCAGCAGCTTCTGGGCGTCCACGGCCTTGAGGATGAAGACGTCGTCCGCGATCTCTACGTCCGCCTCGGTCAAGCTCTCGTTGAAGTGCAGCAGTTTGTACTGGCCGGCGTCTCCCCTGACCGCGTAGCCCAGCGTCCCGTGACTGACCCCGTCGGCAATGGTCCGCTTGATGGTGTCGGCGTTCAGGAGTCGGGGAAGCTGGGGCGACGAGAAGAACGCATCGCGCACGCCCTTGGTGGACCACTCGGTCAACGCCGGCGGCCAGTATTTGAGCAGCTTGTTGGCCCCGACCCCGGACGTGATCTCGTCCGTGCGGGTCAACTCGTTCAGGATCATGTCCACGATGCTCCGGGCCATGCTGGACGTGACCTGCCCCAGGTCGATCTGCCGCAGCTTGTTGTCGGGGCCGAGCAGGTACAGGTTGCGGTAGGCCCGCCAGATGGCCTCCTTCATGTCGCCGTCCGCCCGGTGCAGGCTCCGGGCCAGCAGCCGCTTCTGCGCTTCGTCCAACCGCGATTTCGTGTCGGTGTCGTCATCGATGCCCTCCCAGGCCAGCAGATTCCGTGTGGCCTCTCGGATGGCGTCGGCAGCGTCCGGGACGGCGAAGATCAGCGCCGATTTGAACGTGCGGCCGGAGGTGCCGCACTCGCGGACAATCGTGTCCACCAGCGGCAAGGTCGAACGGTCGCCCAGCGTGTGATCCAGGCCGAGGACGACCAGCGTCAGCGCCGGCCGGTTGGGAACGTCGTTGCTGCGGTCGGGGAAGAATCGGCGATCGATGTCCTTGGGACCCTCGCCGAACAGCTTTTGGGTCTGCTCTTTGACCCGTTCGTCGATTTCCTTGTCCTTCACGGCGCCGCGGCGGGTGACCAGAATCTGGTTCAGGTTCGGCGTCAGACCGAAGCGATAGCGGTTGCGGTCCCAGTTCAGGTAGTAGCAGGTGCCAATCAGTCCCTCCAGAACATGGTCAACATCGGCCAGGTTCAGCTCCGGGCTGCCGACGCCCAGCCGGATTTCCGGCAGCGCCGCTTCGGCCTTGGACTGGCTCATCCCGCCGTTCGACTCAAAGAAGATCGCCGATGCGACCTTGCGGTGCAGGTTGGCCTTCTTGAGGGCCTCGGGGGCTTCCCGGTCCAGACGCACCGCATGGGCGTCCTTTTTGCCCGCGATGTCGGTCGTGACCGGGATTTCCAGCTCGTTCGACCCCAACTGCTCGAACAGGGCGGCGCGGAAGATCGGGTCTTCCAGCGGGGCGGAGCCGAGCGTGATCAGCGGCTCGCGCGATGCCTTGCGGTGCTCGTCCTGGAAGGCATGGGCGATCCACAGCGCCAGCAGCCGCAGGATGCCGCGGGTTCGCTGGAACCGCGGCAGGCTCTGCCATTTGCGCTCGAACACCGACAGCACCGACGGGTGGAACGGATAGCAGGACTGGAATTTTTCGTAGGCCGTGTCGGCGTCGATGCCGGTCAATTCCTGGGCGTGTTCGATGGCCCATTCGGCATAGGCGTTGGCGACCTTGCGGCCGTCGTCCGGCAACCCCCACCACTCGAACAGACGCCGGCGGATGATCTCGGAGATTTCGGTACCCGCCGACATCATTATCGGCCTGCCGACCCGGTCGAGCAGTTTCTTCAAGGCGTCGTGGTCCCGCATGTCGTCGGGGTTCATCTCCAGTTCCGACGCGGGAATTGAGACGCACAGGACCAGGTTCTTCCGTGCCCGGGCCTCCTCAGACAGGTTCTGCACGAAGTCGAAGAACTGGTCGCGCAGGCCAATTTTCCGGCCCCGGCTGACGTAGTTCATCACCTCGTCCATCAGGATCAACGTCGGCCCGGACGGCAGCATGGCCCGCAAGGTGTCGCCTGCCGGAGCAACGCCTTTGGCCTCGTGCTGGGCCACGGCGGCCAGGGCCTGTTCACCACCAAGCTGCCAGGCAATCTCGCCCCACGGCGTCTTGCGCACCGGCTCTCCGGTGCCGCCACGTCCGTGAATGACATCGAACTCCGTACCCACGAACACGGCCACATCGGCCTTGGGCACGTGGGGCACGCCGGCCTTGGCGAGAATCCGATCCACGCCCTTCCAGGACTTGGCCGCCTCCCCGTGCCGGGCCAAGTGGTAGGTGGTGGTCTGCGAGTGCGACTTGCCACCGCCGAACTGCGTGGCCAAGTTGAACACGGCCGAGGTTTCGACCTGGATGCCGGACAAGCGGCGGACGACCTGCGAGCACAGTTCCAGCAGGCTTTCCGTCAGGTAGGTCCGGTCAAAGAACCGCGCCGGATCGAGATAGTCCTGCGACACGTTTTCCCGGCCTTCGCGGATGTGGTCCAGGTGGACCGCGAACTCGGACGCGTCCATTGGACGGTTTTCGCGCAGGTCTTCGCGAGGCGTGACTACTTGATACCAGGGTTTCAAGCTTGCCATCTGTTCGGTCTTTCGTTTCTTGGACAGGAAGATGAGGGACAGAAATATGAAGAAGGGAATTCCTGTTGTCTTATCTTCCTGTCCCGCATTTTCCTGTCTGCATCTTGTCGGTCGCCTCGCGCCGTTGGATCAGGTCTCAGGCGAACGAATCCGCAACCGGCCACGCTCGGCCGTCACGATGGCCCCCGCCAGAAGTTCCGGGCCGTGCAACGTCAAGACCCGATGGCAAACGGCGCTCTGTTGGCGAGCTCCGATAGCGACCAGACGGACAATCCCGCAGTGTGGCGTACCGCGCAGGATGGCCAATTCACCGAAGTCCTTGTCCAGCGTGACGAGGACTCGCCGCTCGGAATAGGCACGGGCGAGAATCTGGTCATCACCGGGATCGGTAGGCCAATCGCCAGCCCAGATCACATCGTGCCCGGCAGCCTCCAATTCATCGCGTGCGTTTCCCCACACGCAGCTATCCAGGAGCACTTTCATGACGGCGATCCAACCAACAGGGGCTCAAATCGTTCGCTTCCCACAACCCGGCGCGCGTAAACCAGGCAGGCTTGAATGTCGGCGGCTTCCAGCCAGGGATAACCCTCCAGGATGGTCTCCGCACTGTCGCCGGCCGCCAGCATGCCCAACACATGTTCGACGGCTAGTCGCCGTCCGCGGATGATCGGCTTACCGCCGAAGATCTCGGGACTTACCGTGATTCTTTCGAGTAGTCGTTGTTCGTCCATCGTCCTCCTCCCAAGGTCAACAGGGTGTCTGTTCTATTTTTCTGTCCTTCATTTTCCTGTCAAAATACTTTCCTTACAGGCCCCATCCCTTCTTCCGAGCCAGCACGCCATCCACCCAGCGTTTTTCGTCAGTGTCCTTTGGGTACAGCGCCGACAGCGACTGGGCCAGCTTCCAGAATCGGGCGTCGGTGCCGGCGCCGTCTTCCACCAGGAACCGCTTGATCGCATCGGTGCGGCCGGCGGCGAACAGGATCATGGCCTGATGCACGCGGTCCAGCACCGTTTCGCCCAGCGCCGGCCCCTTCATCTCGGACCATCCTCCCTCGGCGGCCTCCGTTTCGTCCAGGTCCTCGAACAGTGTCTTCTGCGGGGACTTCTTCTTCCGCCGTGTCGCCGTTGGGGCGGCTTCGTCTTTGCCGAACAGGTGCTTGGTCCGCTCGGCCACCGACCGCAGGCGGGCCTTGTCACCCTTGACCTCGACCACCGATGCGATCTCCTCCAGGTGGACCCCCAATCCCTGAGCGATCTTCCGGGCGGCGTCGTATTCCAGCCCATAGCTCGCTGTCATCATACCGCCGCCCGTCTCCGCCTCAGTCTCCTCCGCCTCTTCATCTTCCTGTCCCCCATTTTTCTGTCCATTGTCTTCTTTCCCGGCTCCCAGCGTCCAGAGCCACATGGCGGTCAGGCGGGCATCAGGTTCCAGGCCCGCGGCGTCGGCTTCCTTGAAGATCATGGACAGGGCTTCCGTCGAAACGGCGGCCCAGACCTGTTCCAGGTATTCGCGGAGCGTGATGACCTCGCCGCTGGCCTTCTCGACGCGGGAGTGGCGGGAAAACACTTCCAGGGCCGGGCCGAGGCAGGCGAATATCGCGTCAGCGCCAACGACGCCTTCCTCGGCCAGCCGTGGCATCCATTCATGGATGCGGCGGGGCAACTCAGCCAGGACATCACGCCAGTCGCCAACATCGTCACAACGCACGGAGCCGTCGGGATGCTCGCGAGGGCGGCAGACAAGATGGACCGAAGACGTGAGCCGGGCTTGTCCTCGCGCCGACACGCGGTTTTCCATTTCCGTGTCAATTGGCCACGAGCCGGTGATGATCCATCCAGCGTCAACGACGGCTTTCAGAATCGCTTCCCAGCTTGCCGTTGTCTTGCTCGCAAAGACGATCGTCCCGATTCCATCTGGTCGAAGAACTCGGCGACCTTCCCCAAACGCCTTCGTTAATTCGCGTTCATAGAAAGCGATGTCGTGCGTCGAGTCGCTCAACTCGTGTGGACGGTCAACGACGATCTCCGGGGCCTTCGGCACGCACGGTATCGAAAAAAGTTCTGGGTGAGCGCCCGCAAGGCTCCGTCGGAGCCAAACATGGAAGAAGTCGGAAAAGTAGGAATACGGCACCGCATCGTAATAAGGCGGGTCAGTAAAAAGCGCACTTGCTGAATCGTTCGGTAATGGGTTCTCAGTCGCCGAAGCGTTTGCCACCGTCCCAGGAGTCCTCAAAACTGAATTTGCTTCGACAACCTCCAAGACCCACGTGAACGCTCCTTCAAAATCGCCCGTCGCGCCTGAGAAAATATTGCCCTCGACGAAATCCCATGCGATCGGAAGTGCCTGGCGTCCGAACGTATTGGCAATCTTCTGGTACGGCGCGTCCCAGTGGCAAATAGAAGATGCCCGATCAACTTGACGATTCACCGCGATCGCCATACAGCTTTCCACAGCGCGGGCGAATTCTGCTTCCGAGTTCTCCAAGCGGTCCCCTATTTCGGTCGCAAGACGCACCAGCGTCGTCAGTGCCAGGGCCTGACGAGGGCTGAACAGGTTTCCCCAGCGGTCGAGCCCGTAGATCATCCCCCAGGTGTGACGGATGCCGCGAGTGTCGAGGCTCTCGTCTGGAATCAAACTTAGCGTACCTCGGTGCGTCTTCTCTCTGCGGGCAATTTCGCGGGCAGCCTCGTCTGCCGTAGCTTCGTCTGTCGGTTTCGGCAGACGGTAGTAGCGACCTTGTTCGTTCGACCGAGACGTGATGACCGTGAACAAACGGGCGTCATCTGCTCCGCCACGGCGTTCTTTCAACTGCTGGCGCACGCGAACCACCGACGTCGTGTACCCGCAGCAGGGGCAGGTGGCGGAACCGCGTTTGACGGTACCATCGAAGTGGGGGGCTGTGATTTCCGATTCGGGGTCCGCTTGGTCCACCCACTTCGCGCCCTGCTTCACGATGATGCGAAAGTCCACGCGTTTCGCTCTCGGCTTTGGAACCAGTTGCAGGGCTATGGATCGGTTTGCCTTCTTGGCCAGCCAGAGCGACCGGATCAGCGGGACTTCCGCGCCGCAACCCGGGCCTTCGCATTGGATCGTGCGTGCCCAGAGGTAGGCGATGGGTGTCGCGCCGTCAGGGTCTTTGGGATAGAACTCAGCCAGCTCCTTCTCGGCTTCCTGTTTGATCCACTGACCCCACCTGCGGACCTCATCGGCTAGGCGTTGACCGTACTTTGGGATGTACTCCAGTACGACCTTGTTCAGCAGTACCGCCACGGGGTTCAGGTCACTGGCAAACGCGTCCGCGCCTACACGCAAGGCTTCGAGCGGAATCGAGCCACCGCCCGCGAAAGGGTCCACCACCAGCGGTCGGGTTCCTGGGGCACCGCCCAACGCTTCGTGCGCCGTCTGGGTCAGCGCCCGACTGGTCTCCAGGTACTCCTTGACCGTCGAATTGTCCCAGTTGGCAAAGTCGGCGATGAAGTCGAGGAGAGCAGAGCGGAGGAGTTGGACAGGAAGATGGGGGACAGGAAAATGGGAAGACGATTTCTGCTCTTCATATTCCTGTCCCGCATGTTCCTGTCCGCTCTTCACAATCTGCTCCCAGCGGGCCAGGCTTTCCGGTGAGCAGGTTTCCATCAGTCGCTTGGTCGTGGCGGCCTTGTGGGCGAAGGCGTTGATGAGCCGGGCCGCTTCGTCGCGGAACGCTTGCGGGCAGAGCGGATCGGCCGGGTCTGGCCACAGGGCCGCGCAGATCACCGCCCGACAGGCGGCCAACGGCCGGCGCGCCCACCAGATGTGCAGCGTCGAAATATGTCCGTGCCTAATCGACTTCTCCCGCCGCGCATGGGCCGAAATGCGCGCGATGGGCAGGTCTACTTCGATCAGACGTTTGGGATAGGTCATGGCAGAATAATTCCTGGACAGGAAGATGGGGGACAGGAATATGAAGCCCACATTCCTGTCCCTCATATTCCTGTCCGCTCTCTTTCCAGCGTTCGGAACGTGACGTAGTCGCGGGCCAAGTTGATCCAGTGGATGGCCCTCAGATTCGTGTGTTGCAGGAATCTCCGCGCATGATCCTGGAAACGTATCATGCCGTCCTCGCCCAGCGCAGTGATCTTGAAAATGCTGCCAGGGTCGGAACACCGCACCTTCTGCCGCCCCACTTTCCGGCCGTCCAAGACAATATCAACGTCGGCCACGACGTGTTCCTTGCCGCCCAGGAAGTGTGTCAAGGCATCCTCGTACAGATGCAAATCGAGCCCGACACCCCAGTCGCGTAGCATCTCGACCATCAGTCCCCTTGTGTCTCCCAGGTCCGTCTCCGGCTCCCGCCAGTCCACGTCTCGGACGGAAAACGCCGTCCTGTCGCGGCGAGTTAGCCGCGTATTGACGAACTCGTGCTCGACCAATTCTGATCGCAGATTGACCAATTTTCCGTGTCGCAGCTCGGTGAGGAGCAGGTAGTTTAGCAGTTGCGAGCGATGACGATGCACCAGCTTCTCGACTGTCTTGAGTTCAAACACGAATCCGCCTTGGGCGAGCATGTCCATGAAATACGGCTTGCGGAAATCGCGGAACGTCACCTCGATCAGCACTTCGGTGCGAACGCCGGGGACACGCCGTGCAATTTCGTCGCGGTAGATGTCCTCGTCCATGAACCTGCCGAATTCGTTGTGTACCGCGAACACGCAATGCATGACGTCGTAAGCGACACAACTTGCCGTCTCGTAGGGCAATTCGTGAAGTTCGGCGTCCACGGTCACGGGCATGGGGCAAACCCTTTCTTGGACAGGAAGATGGGGGACAGGAATATGAATGAAAGAGACTGTCTCTGCATATTCCTGTCCCTCATATTCCTGTCCGCATTATGGTCTGGGCATCGAGTTGGTAGTGTTCCACAGTAACCACAGGCTGCCAACCCAGCCGGGCCGGATTCTGCACTGCATGAAGCTCCGGCATGCCTCCGCAGTTGAACACGGCATACAGCCAGTAGTCGTTCTTGAGACGCTCGGCGGTGCGATACTCGTTCTCGGTCAACGCCACTACGCCCACTCCCGCCCGGCCTTTGACCTCGATGAACCGGACTTCCACAAATGTCTTCGAGTCTTCCGAGTGCGGGCGGCGGGAGATCAGATCGAACCCGCGGTTTTCCGTCTCGACGCTCTCCACAACCCAGCCCCGGGCCTGTTCGTGCTTGATCGCCTCCTGCACCGCGATCTTCTCGATGTCGTCGTCCCGGATCATGGGCGCCAACTGCGGGCTGGCCCGTTCGGGGTGCGGCAAGACCCAGGCACGGCCCAGGTGCGTGATGTCAGCCACCGCAGAATGCCCCTCCAGCTCCAGCTCGCGCCGGCGGGTCTCCAGCCGGTTGTTCAGCTCGTCGAGGTGCTGCTCGGCCTGGGAAATCAGACCGTCCAAGCCGGGGACCGTCTGGCCCTGGACCTGCCGATTCAGGTACTCGCCCAACTGGATGTTCTGGCGGTCGATCAGCGCGTTCAGGCTGATCTCGACATGCTTCGCGACGCGGACCACCTCCGCCGCCCGTTCCGTGGCTGCCCGTTCGCCCCAGGGCTGTAGTGCGTGTTCGTAGAGAAACTGTTCAACGAGCTGTCGGTGCGGCAACGGCATGCCGCCGTCTGGTGCCGGGGTTCCGTGGGGAGCCGGCGTGATGGCGTGCAAATAGGTTGGCTCCCGCAGCGTCATCCGGCCGTCCGGCCCCGTTTCGACGCCGAACAGCCGGCGGTGCAGCGTGTTGCCGCGGCCGTCCTTGACCGATGCGGCGAAGATGTCCAGCACGGCTGGCTCCGCGCGGTGCAGGTCGTAGAATACGGCGCCCCGTCGCAAGTCGTCATCCACCCGCTGCAACACGTCGGTCCGCACGGCCTCGAACAATGCGTGGCCCGGCGTGACCCACTCGACATTGGGATCAGCTTTCAGCAATTCCTTGTCAAAGACGATCCGGGCGTATTCCCGGCCAAGCCGGCCGTAGCGACGCTCCTGGGCATCACCGATCGGCAGCAGGTTTTTCGGCGTCTTCCCCACCCGGTAGGTGCGGCTGCCCTTGGCGGTCGGTTTGGGGTGCAGTCCGCTTTCCGGTCCCGCTTCGACGAAGAACTGCTCAACCACTTCGGGAACCAGCCGGCGCTCTTTGGCTTCGGCGCTGCGACCCACGATGGCGGAGAGGTTCAGGTCCTTCTTGGCCAGGCCCTCCAAGGCGGATTCCGTGATCGCCCGGAACCGGTCGGGACTTACATCGCGGACGATGCGGTCCTGGATCTTGTGCTCATCGGTCTGCCGGGCGTACATGTCGCGCAGCAGTCGCTCCAGCAGGTTCGCCGGGAAGACCTCACCCACCACGTCGAACACCTGGTCGGTGCCCAGCTCGGCGCGGATTTCGGCCAGCCGGTCTAGCAGCTTGCGGAGCACCCGGCCTTCGCGGGTGTTCTGGGCCACGAAATTGAAGATCAGGCAGTCCTTTTCCTGGCCGTACCGGTGGATGCGGCCGACGCGCTGCTCCAGCCGCACGGGGTTCCACGGGATGTCGAAGTTCACCATCAGCCAGCAGAATTGCAGGTTGATGCCTTCGCCGGCCGCCTCCGTGGCCACCAGCACCTGGGCGCTGTCGCGGAACTCCCGCTCGGCACAGATGCGCGAGCCCGGCGTATCCCGGTCGCCGATCTTCATGCCGCCGTGGATTTGCGTGATCGTCAGGCCCCACTCGCGGAGCTTGCCCAGCGGCCGTCCATCCTTGCCGTCGGCGGCCAGGTAGTCCAGCGTGTCCTTGTGCTCGGTGAACACCAGCAGCTTCATCTGCGGGTCGGCGAAGATGCCTTGGTCCATCAGCACGGCCCGCAGCTTTTTCAGCTTCGACTGCACGTCCCGGCCTTCGATCTGCTTGGCGTGCTCGACCAGTCGGTTCAGTTGGGCGATTTCCTCTTGCAGCACGGCCGGGTCGTAGGACAGCACCTGGTCTTCGAGCTGGGCGATGATTTCTTGCTGGTCTTCTTCGTCCAGGTCGTCGAAGTCGTCGGGGATGCGGCGTGCGATCTGTTCGCGGCGGTACTTTTCGGGGTCGGCCAGGATCTTCTCGCGGCGGTCCCGCATCCGCTCCAGGCTGCGGCGCACTGCGTAAACCGACGACGCCATCCGGCGCTGGAGCATGGCCATCGTGAAGCCAACCGCCCGGCCCCGTGCCGAATCGTCGCCCGCGGCGGCAATCGACTGGTCCTCGACGTACCGCGTCAACTCGTCGTAGAAGTCGAGTTCCTCGCCGTCCAGGTCGAAGGCGGCCGTGTGGACTTCGCGCTTGGTGAACAGCTTCTGCACCGCGCCGGTTTCCGGGTCGGGGAAAGTGACCAGGGCTTCCTTGGTCCGGCGCAGATAGAACGGCGCTTCCTGCTCGCGCATCGCCTGTTGCAGGCTTTCGATGCTGCCGTATACGTCGGCGTCCAGCAGGGCCAGGAACCGGCGGAAGTGCTCCGGGTCGCCCTTGTGCGGCGTGGCCGTCATCAGCAGGTAATGGTCGGTCATCTTGGACAGTTCGCGCCCGAGCCGGTAGGCGTAGGTCGTGTGGTCTTCCGAGCGGGCGCTCATCCGGTGGGCTTCATCCACGATCACCATGTCCCAGCGGGACCGGAGCAGGCTTTCGCGGGCGTCATCGACGAGCGATGCCCAGGACACCGACGTGATGACCTGATCGTGTTCCTGCCACGGGTTCTGGCCGTAGTTGGCCCGCAGCGTGGCCCCGCGGATGACCTCGAACCGTTCGCGGAACTTGTCGGCCATCTCCCGCTGCCACTGGAATGTCAAGTTGGCCGGGGCGACGATCAGCACGCGTTTGACCAGCCCCCGGGCCTTGAGTTCCTTGTGCGTGAGCCCGGCCATGATCGTCTTGCCCGAACCGGGGTCGTCGGCCAGCAGGAACCGGATGCGCGGCAGTCGCAGGAAGTAGCCGTAGACCGCTTCAAGCTGGTGTGGAAGCGGATCGACGCGGGCGATGGACAGGGAGAAGAACGGATCGTACTCGTAGGCCAACCCCAGCCGCTGGGCTTCGATGCCCAGCCGGAACAGCCGGGCATCCCCGTCGAACGGCTCGCGCTCGGCCGAAACCTGCAACTGGGCGATCTGCTCGGGCGATAGCACCGGATCGTACGTCATGCCCGTGTTCCGCCCGCGGCCGATGATCTTGAGCGCCGAGCCCATCGGCATGGTCACCAGGACCTCGACCGGCTCCGGCAAGGTCGGCCCGGTGACTATGCTGCCGATTCTGATGTGATTGACCGTGGTCATGGCTACCGCCATCCAGTGGGGTTACTTAGCTTTCCGCGGTTGCTTCGCCGACTTTGCTGTGTCCCCTAGAAACTTCTCCAGGTCTTTCTGGAGGAACAGCCTGTAGCCGTTGGCCCTGTTGACGTACACAGGGATTTGGCCCTGATCCGCCCACTTCCGCAGCGTGTTTTGGCTCACGCCCAGGAATTTGGAAGCCTTGGCGATCTTGAAATAGTCGCGCAGCGTCCTCACGGCTCGGACCTCCAGCCAAGATGACCCGGTTCGAGTTTTCGTAAACTCTACCAAAACCTGCGCGCAGTCGAAAGCAACCGGGCTCTCGTATTCAACAGTTCGCATGCGGCGCCGACGATCAGCGGCGGCTGGATCGCCACAGCATCGGTCGGCGCCCGTTCAATTCCGTCAGGCACGCCCTGCGGGGCCTTGGAAACAGCCGGAATCACGATAACGGAAGACTCTGCGGATTGCGCGGGCGGGGTCCTACCCCCCCGAAGAAATCCCCTGCCGGTGCCGCTGACCGCGGCTGGATACGGCCGCGTCCCGCCAACCTAACAGGCCATCGCCACCGGCATCAGGAACTCCCCTGCCGGGGCTAGCCGCACGTTCTGGCAGCGTTCCAGGTAGAACTGCCGGGGTTCTTCGCGGCTGAGGCACAAGGCCAGAAAGCGGTCCTGGCCCAGGAACCGGATCGGGCTCACGACGCGGTGGGTGACGGCCCCCTTGGCGTCAGTGTAGTCGAACGTGACGACCAGGTCGTCGGACTGGTGCATGGCGCGGAAGATCAGTTGGCGCATGATTCGGCCCTCCCCAGCGTGATTCTTGGCCCACACCCGTATCATCGCCGCCAGCCGGGACACGTTTGGTCAAAGGCCCAAAGAATTTTTCGGCACGCTGGTGGGTCGCAACAGTGCCGTGGCTTGCCCCCTCCACTAACACCGGCGATCGCGGCGACGGGGCCAGGACGACCGCAGGGACGACGCCAGCCCTCATCCGCTAATCGGACGGCTTCTGCAAGGATTTTTTCTCCCATTGACCAACCGTGTCATGGCCACAGGGAAGATGGTACAGGCCAAGCAAAACACGGGAGGAACCAAACGATGGCGAAATACTACGTGCGATCTGGCTGGGTGCGGCTGGTCCTGGATGCCCGGACCGCCCGAGACGCCGCCGTGAAGGCCATGCAGTGGTCCGTGGCCGGGCGGGCGGAAATCTTCCGAGAACCGGAACGGGACCGCATGCGGGAGGTCGAGGCACTGGAGTTCCAGTTGGGCGACAAGATCGAGGTGAGCGAGGTGGGGTGATGGATCATTACGCCGTGAACCTGGAAGAAATTGAAGACACGTTGGCTACGTTGGTCGACGCCACTGGCGACAATGCCCACCCTGACGACGGTGGATGTCTTCCTGTTCGCGGATGTGGGACAGGCTTTGCCATTCGTGCATAGGTTTCTCCTTTCCTGCCCCAACGGGCCTTCCCAAAAGGTGAGCCTATGCCGAATGGCGATTCCGTGCGTGCCGGATCGCTCCGAAGCTCCTTGGGTCGCACGGCCAGAGGCCGTGGTTTTGCGACGTAATAATCGGGTCTGGCCGCAGGCGGTACAATTTGCCAACATGCTGTTCGCTCCACCAGGCAGCCCGGAGGCCCCATGCCCCGCACCATCGCCATCGGTGACATCCACGGCTGCGCCATCGCGTTGGCGAAGCTGATCGAGATCATTGCGCCGCAGTCGGACGACACCGTGGTTCCGTTGGGCGACTATGTGGACCGGGGCATCGACAGCCGGGGCGTGATCGACCAGTTGATCGCCCTGGCGGGCCGCTGCCGGCTCGTGCCGATCCTGGGCAACCATGAAGAAATGCTGCTGGGGGCCAGGGAAGGACGGTCGGACTTCCGGTTCTGGATGAACTGCGGCGGCATCACCTGCCTGGACTCGTACGGCTCGACCGGACGCATGGACCTGATCCCGCGCGAGCACGTTGCGTTTCTGCAATCATGCCGCACGTACTTCGAGACGGAGCGGCACTTCTTCGTCCACGCCAATTATGAGCCGGACATCCCACTGGATCGTCAGACGCTTCACACGCTCCGCTGGCTTTCGCTGCGGGACTACGTTCCGCCGGCGCCACACTGCTCCGGCAAGGTCGCCATCGTCGGCCACACGCCGCAGCACGAGATCCTGGACTTGGGCTACTTGAAATGTCTCGACACCCGCTGCTGCCACGGTGGGTGGCTCACGGCGCTGGACGTGGACAGCGGCCAGGTGTGGCAGGTGAACGAGCGGGGCGAGCGGCGGGGGTGACTACCCGCAGGAATCGTTCTTCTTGCCGATTCCCAAGACCTTCCTGATTTCGGGCGACCACCGCACCAAAGGTTCATCTCTCAAGTCCTCGTCTTCGGAACAGCCTGAGCACGTTGGCGGCATCGAGCATCGGCTCGACATTCACGCTGACGGCAAAGCCTTTCCGATAGGCGAGTTTCAGGCTGTCGAACCGCTCCTTGAAGCCAGGAGCGCCCGACTCCCATAAACTCAAAATGGTGTCGTCCATCGCGCCAATCGTGAATCGGAACTCAAGTCGATCTCGGTTGTCAGCGAACTCCCGGCACAACCGCCTGATACAATCGAGCCGCGGCTTGCTGCCTTGTTGCCCCATGCCCGCCTTCCGGTTGAACTGTCTGAGGCGACGGCCGTCTCGCAGGAGACGCCGCAGGTACGACGAGGCGGCGACTTGGTGTTCGATGGAGGTTTCTTGGGCACTGCTTGAGTTCCTTTGCCGGAAGTCGAAGACCCGCGACATTTGCTTATCGCTGGATCGTGACGAACGCCACGGCATGCGGTGGCAGCACGGTGGTCAGTTCCTGGCCCTGGATTGCGACGGACAAGTCCCGGACCAGGTCTTCGCGACGTTCGAGGAACGGATCGCCATCGAGGTCGGAATGGGAGAGCATGACTCCCGTGCTGGTCCGCGGAGCGAAGCCCCGCAACGTCACCCGAACTGGCACGGTCTTCTCCCACGAGCCGTTGGCCAGTATGAGGTAGAGCTGCTGTTCGTCCTGGCTCAAGGTCGCCACGACCGGAGTCAACGGCCCACGGTACGTGCGTCCGCCCGCCGAACCTTCGTGATAGGGAGCCGTGCCGTCGATCGCCACCACCCAGCGGCCGGCATGGCGGTTGAAGTAGTAGTACAGCCAGTAGTTCATGGACCGCCGCTGCGGGGCGTCCTGCGCCAGGAAGCCGAATCCGGGGGAGCGCTGGTAGGTGAACATCTCCCAGGAACTGGCCCCGCGCAGCAAATCCTCACGCAGGTAGTGGATCAGCCGTACCGCCCGGTGCATCATGCCCCAGATGTTGGCGTTGCGACGGACGTAATCCGCTCGTTCCCCTTGCGGGCCGGAGCTGTGCAGGCCCCATTCCGTGTCGTACTGGTACACATCGCGTCCGGGGTTGTACAGACGCAGCAGCGCATCGGTCTGGCGGATTTCGTCGAGGATCTGGTAGTTGCCCGTCAGGACCACGTCCTCGAACGAGCTGCGTTGGACGTTCGGGAAGCTGTAGTAGTGTCCCACGACGAAGTCGTACTGGCCGGCTCCCCGTTTCAGCAAGCAATTGCCCCAGGCTGGGCTGCGATGCGCGATGGCCATGCCGATCTGAGCCTCGGCATGCATGGAGCGGATCGCCCGACTGACGGCCAGAAAATGCTCCAGGTACGAATCGGCCGTAGGAAAGGCCCGTCCCGCGTGCCCCACGTAGGGCTCGTTGGTGACTTCCCAGTGGCGGAACCGATAGCCGCGGTCCAGGCTGTGGCGGACGCCCCGCGCCCAGGCCTCGGGCGTCAGCTTGCTGGTCGCGCCCTGGATCTCGAACTCCAGCGGCGTGGCGGCCTGATTGACGCCGATCCGGTCCAGGAACTCGGCCGCCTTGTCGATTGCCGTTTCCAGCCCAAACGGTTCGTCGCCCAGCGCGTAAAACCGCGTCATCGGCAATCGCATTTGGCGGATCGCCTCCTCCAATTCGGCAGGCAGCACGTATTGTCCCTGTTTGTCAAAAGGCAGTCTCGGCCAGCCGGCGACCCGATGGAACGAAACGCCGCCCACTTCGCGATGCGTCTGGCGCAGGCGCTGGTTCGCGTCGATCGTGACCAAGAGTTGCTCGCCCGGCTGCAAGCGGTGCTCCAATGGCTGGTAGGTCAACGTGGCGGGATTGACCAAGCGACCGTCCCGTGGCGACGGCTGCTCGGTGACCTCCACATCGTCAATCCACAACGTCTGTTCTTCCTCCGCTTTGCCGGTGGCTCGAAACGTCAGCAGGAGATGCCGGCAGTCTTCGGCGAAGAAATCCCAGCCCTCGTGAAGCACGAAACGAAACTGTTTCCACTGCCGCTCGACGGCCAGCGGGGAGAATCCGGGTGACGGGGCATCGACGAACGGCTTGACTTGGCGGTAAGCCGTCCAACCGAAGACCGCCTCACCCGCCCGGTCGCTCCTCGCCCAGAAGGACGCCGTATACATCTTGCCCGGCTGAGGATGGATGGCCGCCTCCGGCGCCGAGACGACATAGCCTTCGGTGCGAGCGGGATGGTGGATGCGGAAACTCGCGGCGCCGCCGTGAGCTTGCTTTGTGTCGCGGGTGAAGTTGGCGGGGTCTTTGTATTTCGGTGCGCCCCACATCGACCAACCGGCAGGCGGCGAGGCCGGAGTCGGTGCCTCGAAGTCGGCTCGAAAGACCACAGTTTCCGCGCCGACAGTGAAGTTGAACAGCAGGGGACTCAGGATCAGGGGTACCCCCAATCGCCGTAGCGTTTTCTGAGCCAGATTCATGTTCATCGTTCACTTACGTTCGACCACGTGTTTCACGGCCTTCAAGTAGGCTCCCTCGGGGTCGCCCTTGGTGGGCGCGAGGTAGCCACCTTCGCCGAACTCGTTCCAGGCGTAGAGCAGCACAATGCGCTCGGCGGTCGTCTGCTCCGGGTGCTGGTCCATCGAGGCGATGGCCGACTCCAGCCCTCCGCCCAACTGCTCGGGCGTGCGGTCGGTGAAGTACCAGCCGGGCTTCTGACCCAGCCCGCGATCACCTTCCCAGGGCCGCTTGTCCCAACCCACGCTCAACGTGGGCATGTACGGCAGTTCGCGAGTGCCGCGCCAGGCACGCTGATGGGCCTGAACCAGTTCGGCGAACTTGTGGGACTCGGACCCGCTGGCGTAGCCCGGCACGATATTGTAGTGCGTCGTGTGGGTAAACCCTCGCTTTGCATCGCCGCTGCCGCAACCGGCAATCGCCACGCCGGGCAGGCCGGCCTTGTGGGCGACGGCCTGGACTCGGGCCAGTCCTTCCTGGTCGCCGTTGCCCGGATTGAATATGATCACCAGCGGCTTGCCGCCTACGGTCAAATGCTGCGGGTGCTTCAAGTAAGGCAGCCACCCCTCGGCCGCCTTCTGCCATTGGTCAGCGTCTCGGAACAGGAATCCGGCGTGATTGGCCACCAGCAGGCAGAACTTCAACCGGTGGTTGTTTTTCGCTTTCAAGAACAACTGCAAACCGGTGTGCTTCGGGTCCTGGGCGACCTTCTGCGGGTCCGCGTTCCAGTACCAGCAGATGGCGAAGAAGGCGATGCCGTGGTCGGCGGCCAGGTCGATCTGACGTTCCATGACCGCCAGCGAATCGTCTCGCCAACCCCAGATTGGCTCCCGGTCGGCGAACTCGTCGAGCATCCGTTTGGTGAGGTGCGTGGGCAGATTGAGTGCGGCCCACGTAGCGTCATCCTTCCAGCGCTCGCTCCTGCCGGCCCAGCCGTCGAAGTAATAGGCGCCCACGGTCGCCCGGGGTTTGGCTGCTTGCCGCGTCGTCACGGAGGCGCCGCCTTGGGGACCGGCAGGCGGCTGCTCGGCCCTGCTTACGATGGCGACGGCCAGTACCAACGGGCAGGCCGCAAACAACTTCAACGTCTTCATCAACGGGTGTGCAGGCATCACAGAATCTCCGCGTAAGGGATCTCGGCCGGTCATGGGCGTGTTCATTCTAGCGTCATCCGACCACGCCAGGAATCGTCGCAGGAGTTGGGGCTCCACACGTTGGTTCAATCCGCATCTTCCCGGCGGTAGAATCACACACGGCTCAATGGACCGATCTGTACGCCCGGAGAACAACTCGTGAACTGCTCTGCGCCTGCTGTGTTGGCTACCACCTGCCGATGGATCGGCGCCTGCTTGGTGCTGACGTTGGTTCTGGCCTCGCGCCTCACCGGAGCCCAGTTCGATATTCGCCAGTACGGCGCCACACCAAATGACCCTTCGGACGACACCCTGGCGATTCGCAAGGCCCTGGAGGCGTGCGCCGCGGCCGGGGGAGGGACGGTCTTTGTCCCCGTCGGAACGTACCTTGTCTGCCGGCAGAAGTCGGAATCGCCGATCCTGGAGCTGCCCTCCAACACGATCCTGTGCGGCGAAGGCCCGGCTTCCGTGCTCAAGTTCGATCCACGTGTAAATCAGTCCAACTTCTGGCGGATGCTCGGGGCCGCGGGCAAGGACTGCCGCAACGTCACCGTGCGCGATCTCCATCTCGACGGCAGCAACACGCATCCCAAGTACGTCAAGGGCGAGACCCCCGAGCACAACCATGGGATCTTCCTGTACCTGGAAGGGGGCGTGATCGAGAACTTCACGCT
>Ga0302238_1001107_pt1 | contig 23353 bp, 17 predicted proteins | sample AAG_UR_Asn_MG_FD_193527 | JGI IMG/M metagenome (GOLD analysis project Ga0302238, IMG submission 193527) | Enriched activated sludge microbial communities from anaerobic digester in WTTP, New Holstein, Wisconsin, United States - AAG_UR_Asn | ecosystem: Engineered > Bioreactor > Anaerobic >... | reverse complement strand
CGAATCGTCCGAATCGTCCGCGTCCAAATAGTCCGAATCGTCCGCGTCCGAACAGTCCGAATCGTCCGCGTCCAAATAGTCCGAAAGGTCCGCGTCCAAATAGTCCGAAAGGTCCGCGTCCTAACAGTCCGAATCATTGACATCCAACGCCCATAGTGGCTACTATCGGCGCAACTTTGGAGCTCCATTGTCGGGGTTGCAGGGGGCCTTCTGGGGGACAAATGATCTCACGCAGCACCGCAGCGCTTCTTCTGGCCATTCTGGCAGGCAGCACCTGGAGCACCAGCGCCCTGGCCCAGGAACGTGCAGTTACGGACCGGGTCGACCTCTTTGCCGCCGATGGTCTCTTCTCCGTTGATATCGAGGGTGCTTTTCGATGGCGAACTAACGCTTCCAGCCAGATGGACATGGGGCTCTACCCCGCTGTGAACAGATACGGCATACGCCCCCCCTTGGGCCGCAGCTTCGGGCTCGATTCCAGCGACCTGCAGTTCTCTACAGACTTTCGCATGAGGCTCCACCCTGTGTTGCACATCGGCGAACGGGGCGACGTTCACATGGTGCTCGACATCATCGACTCGCACGCTGGTGATTCCATTGTGTCGGACTTCAAGCGCACCATCTCTTCAGACTTCGCAGTTCCAATCGCTGGTCAAGATGGCTCCACTGCCAACGTGCTTGCCGTCCGAATGGCCTGGGGCGAACTCTTCTTGTGGAACCTGGTTACCCTCAAGGCGGGAAGGCTACCGGCCAGTTGGGGCCTTGGCATCCTGGAGAACGACGCATCGGACTGGGACACCGACGGCGGCGATGCCGTGGACGGCGTTGCCCTTTCCGGTGCCTTCGCCGGCATGACTGCAGAGATATCGCTGGACTGGCCCCTTGAGGGAACCCAGGCCACCGACCCCTTCTCGCCCTGGGCGCCCCCCGTGGACCTTGGCGACAGGGACGACATCTGGCAGTGGCGGGTGAAGTTCACCCGAATCGACACCTTCGGCCCATCAACGCTTGAGTTTGGCCTTTACGGCCGACTGCGCTTCCAGGAGTTCTCTTCACTGGGCAGCAGAAACCCCAACGAGGTCTGTGCCGCTGCCTACGAATGGGACCCCAAGTACGACTGCACAGAGTTGCTGTGGCGGGACGCTACTGTCTTCAACCCCGACGGGTACATCCGCTTCACCCACAAGTTCGACTCCAGCCTCCGCCTTCGTCTCGAGGGCGAAATTGCGGCTAGATACGCCTCTCTGGGTGCTTCGCAGGGGTTCGCCGGCAAGGACACCAGCAAGACCCTCTACGGCGTCGGGGGTGTGGCCCGTGGCTTCCTGGAAGCCACCAACAATTGGAAGGCCGGACTCGAATTCGGCGCTGCCTCGGGTGACGACGGTGCACAGGCATTCGGCATCCTGGACCGCTACGTCATTGCAGAGCCCGACGACTCTGTTTGGGAGAGCAGCCCCGTGGCCAGCAACTCCACGGTCACATCCTTCGCCCTACATCCCAACTTCCTTGTGGACCAGATACTGTTCCGCAATGTGGTTGGGGCAGTGACTAACGCCTGGTATCTCAAACCATCCATCCAGACCACCCTTGACCACGGCCCTTACGGCCACGTCTTCATGGAGGGCAGCCTCCTGTTTGCCAGGGCTTTTGTAGCTTCGTCCACGCCTGGTGAGGAGGCCAACCTCGGCGCCGAGGGCAACATCACCTTTGGAGCCGACCTCTTCAAACACATTCAGCTTCGTATGCAGGGCGGCCTGCTCATCCCAATGGAGGGCATCAAGGGCGGCTCAACCATCCAGGACCCACTCCCCTGGACCGCCAGGCTGCTCCTTAATATCCACCTCTGAAATTGTTCCTGCCTGGCCGGCACGCTTAAGGCCGCTCCTCAGTAGTTCACGCGCAGGAAGAGTGCCCAGGGTAGCTACCGCTCACGTGATGCCTGTAAGGCCGGGACGAGCAGTTCGTAAAGGGGCGAGAGGTCACGCCCCGACATCCCGAGAACAACATCACCGGGCTTCGCATAAGCAACAATCGCGTCGCAAATCCCCTGGAAGTCGCTCCAGGCGCCGGCATGGTCAGCGTACTCTCGAACTCGGGCAACCACCTCGAATGGGTCGAGATACTGGTCGGCACTCAGCGCATCGGCCTTGACCAGGGGGTGAGTCAGAAAGACCGCCTGGGCGCCCCGAAACGCTTGCCCGTACTCGGCTTGGAAGATTCGCCGACGGCTGGTGTTGGACTCGAAGTGGTACACGGCCAGAACTCTTCGTCCGGGAAATCTGGAGACGCAGGCCTTCAGTGTCTCCGTCACTGCGGTGGGGTGGTGAGCAAAGTCGTCCACGATGGTGACGTCGGCCGCCTGCGCCCAAACCTGCATTCGACGCCAGACCCCCTTGAAGGTAGCCATGGCCCTGACAATGCTCTCCACATCGGCTCCAGCCCTGCTGGCCAGCGAAGCGGCCGCCAGCGAGTTCAACACGTTGTGACGCCCCCAAAGCGCCAGCGTGGCATCGTGCCACCTCTGGCCGCCGTCCAGAGTCAACTGGAACGTGGTCCCGCTCTCACCCGCACTCATCTGCCTTGCGGCCACCAGGGCCGTCTCATCGGTGCCATATCGGACGACTTCACCAGCACACGCGTCCGCTATGCGCCACAGCACCGGCCAGTCGGTACAGCAACTGAGGCTGCCTTGTACTGGAATCATCTCTGCGAACGAATGGAATGTCTGTTCTATTGAGGATAGGTCAGGATATATATCAGCGTGGTCGTACTCCAGTGAAGTGATTGCAGCATGCAATGGCTTGTAGTGAAAGAACTTTGCTTTCTTATCGAAAAACGCTGTATCGTACTCATCTCCTTCGATGACGAAGTAGGAGCCATCGCCGATTTTATGATTTGATTGAAAGTTAAGAGCAATGCCGCCCACCATGAATGAGGGGTCCATGCCGGCCTCTTCAAGCATCCAGGCTAGAAGTGCCGTTGTGGAGGTCTTTCCGTGGGTGCCCGTCACTACCAGCGCGTGCTTGTCCGCAAGGAAGAAGCGTTCGATGACCTGGGGCATAGAGAGCAGCAGCAGTCCCAGCCGCTGAGCCTCAACAACTTCCGGATTATCTCGACGGCAGACATTGCCCACCACCACGAGGTTCAAGTCCGGGGTGATGTTCTCGGGTCGGTAACCGGTCAAGGTAGCGACCCCCTGTTCTTTGAGCATTGGGCCCATGGGCGGGTAGAAGGCCGTATCGGAGCCTTGCACGGTGTGACCCAGCTTGCGCATCATGAGGGCTACGCCGGCCATGGCCGTGCCGCTAACGCCGATGAAATGAACTCTCACGCCTACCCCTCCTCGTCGTCTCGCCTGATTCCTTTACCCCGGGTTAGCACTATGAGCAAATTGGCTACCGCTGCGGGGGTCATGCCGGGGATTCTGGAGGCCTGTCCCAGGGTAGCGGGGCGAATCTTCTCCAGCTTCTCCACAACTTCGGTGGTGAGTCCCTCAACCAGCCGATAGGGGAATTCAGGGGGCAACGACTTGTTCTCCATGGAGCGAAGGCGAGCCACAATGTTTTCTTCTCGTGCAATGTAGCCCGAGAATTTCACCATAGTCTCAAGCTCTTCAATCTGGTCATGCCGGACACCATCCAGGCTGAAACCCGCCACGGTGGCCAAAGAGGCCAGGGTCACCTCGGGACGTTCAAGCAGTCTGATACACCTGGTCTTGGAGGCCGGCACGGGGGTACCCACTTCTTGGGCCCAGCGGATACCCTGGTCATCGGGGGCAATGCTCTGTTCTCGAAGCGGCCCCAGGATTCGCTCCTCCCATGCGGCACGAGCCTGGAAATCGTCCCACTGCTCCTGCTGCACAATACCAAGAGAACGTCCCAGGGGCGTGAGCCGTTTCGGCGCATTGGCCTCTCGCAGCAGCAGCCTGTACTCGGCCCTTGAGGTGAACATCCGGTATGGCTCCGAGGTACCCAACGTGGTCAGGTCGTCTACCAGCACCCCTGCGTAGGCCTCGTGGCGGCCAAGCACCACGGGCTCTTTGCCCAGCACGGATTGCGCCGCATTTATGCCGGCCAGAAGCCCCTGAGCCGCTGCCTCCTCGTACCCCGAGGTGCCGTTGACCTGCCCTGCCAGGAAGAGCCCCGAAACCGCCCTGGTCTCCAGGCTGGGCCTAAGCTGGGTGGGTGGAAAGAAGTCGTACTCGATGGCGTAGGCGGGCACCGCAATGGCAACCTTCTCCAGCCCGGGGACCGTGCGAAGGAAGCGCTCCTGCACATCCAGAGGCAGACTTGTTGAAAGGCCGTTGGGGTAAAGAAGCGGCGAGTCCAGCCCCACTGGCTCAATGAAGACCTGGTGGCTCTCTCGGTCGGCGAACCGGACGATCTTGTCTTCGATAGAGGGACAGTATCGAGGCCCCCTGGACTGTATCTGCCCAGAGAAGAGCGGTGAGAGGTGAAGATTTTCGCTGAGAATGCGATGAGTCTCAATGGTCGTATGAGTCTCATAGCATGGCACCTGTGGCAGCACCGGGTGGGCGCTGGACCAGGAGAACATGGGTGGCGGCACATCGCCGTGTTGAGTTCGCATCACAGATAAGTCCACACTGCTGGCGAGAATCCTGGCAGGCGTTCCGGTCTTCAATCGTGCAGTGGTAAGCCCCAGCTTCAACAACGAAGCGGTCATGGATTCGCTGGAAGCATCATCCATGCGACCGGCGCTGAACTGCCTGGTGCCGATATGGATAACCCCCCTGAGAAAGGTGCCGGCGCACAACACCAGGCTCCGGCAACGAACCCTTCCCGCTGCCTTCAGCTCTACCCCGCTGATGCCAAGGCCCGTGGAACCACAACCACCCTCGGCCACCTCCATCCCAAGTTGAGTCCCTTTGCACGGCTGGCAAAGAACCTGCACCGCCTCGTCTTCCAGCAGAACGAGTCCCGGCGTGGCCTCAAGCATGGCACGCATGACCCGGGCGTAGCGATCCTGGTCTATCTGGGCTCTGGTTGACCGAACGGCGGGGCCCTTGCTGACGTTGAGCCTTCTGAACTGTATTCCCGTGGCATCTGCCACCCGGCCCATGAGCCCCCCCATGGCATCCACTTCCCGAGCCAGGTGGCCCTTGGCAAGCCCACCAATCGCAGGATTGCAGGAGGCCATCGCCAGCTTGTGCAGATTCATGGAGACGAGGGCCGTGGAGAGGCCCATCCTGGCAGCGGCGTGAGCGGCCTCGCAGCCGGCGTGCCCCCCGCCTATGACCACCACATCGAACTCAGGCAGCATTACCTGCACGTCTTCTTGAGGGCCTTGTACTCTGTTGCTGCCTGCTCACCTTCTGGAGTCTTACGGAAGGTCTTGGCGGCAAAGTCGTAAATCTTTAAAGCCTTCTTGCAGGAATTAGCTCTTACGTAGGATAGCCCAATTCTCAGCACGGCTTCGCGATAGCGGTCCCCCTGCTGATAATTGTCGTATACCTGCTTGTAGGCGATAACAGCATCTTCGAACTTCGACTCGGCGAAGTAACACTCCCCCACCATGAACTGAGCGTCGTCGGCCTTCTCATGGGTGGAGAACCGCTTGACGAACTCCCGGAAGAGGGCTCTGGCTTTCTTGGTCTGGTTCTTCTTGAAGGTCTCGTTACAGAGCGCGAAGAAGGCTTCGGGCTCCTCGGGCAGGTTGGCTGGAAGGTCCTCAACATCCACGCCAAACTTGTCTTCGACCACGCCGGTTATCCCCTTGACCCTGTTGGAGACCTCGGAGAGTTTGTAGTCAATCTCCTCCTGCCGGCCCTGGACCCTTGCCACGGAGCGCTGCATGTCGGTGAGGTCACCGGCGATGTCGGCCATGCGCACCCTCACTGCCTGCACCTCTGTTGCCCCATCGGCGTCAGCCTTTGTCAGACGCTGATTAGACTCATCCAGAAGCGCTGCCAGTTCGGCCTGCGCCGTCTCCAGCGCTTCGACACGCTCTTTGAGGGCGTTGAATTTCCCCGTGGTAACGCATGAAGCAGCCAGGGGAAGCAGAACCATGGGCAGCACAAGATTGGCAACACCAATGCGTATCATGGACAACTCCGCAGGAATATCGCCAGGGGTTAAAAGGATAAAGGGCCACGCCCTGGTTGGGCGCAGCCCTGCTTCATTGTTCCGCCGAATGTAGCGTTCCGGATTCTCGGGCAGCTAAGACTAGATGCCTTCGTCCACGGAAAGTTCAACGCGACGGTTCCGGCTCCAGCAGCCCTCGTTGGACTCGCTGCAGAGGGGGCGGTCTTCGCCGTAGCTGATGCCCTTCATCTTGACCTTCACGCCGAGATCCTTCAGGCGGCGCTCAACGGACTTCCAGCGGTGTCCACCGAGCTGGGAGTTGTACTCGTCGTCGCCTCTCTCATCGGCATGGCCCGAGAGGACGATTGGGAGGTCGAGCTTCTTGATGCACTCGATGTTGGCCGCAACTTCTTCTTTGCCGGCCTTGTTCAAGCTGCCTACGTCGAAGTCGAAGTGGATGTTCTGGAAGGAGCACTCCCACTCGCAACGGTCATTGACGCACTGCTTCTTGGCAGGGCAGGGACCGCCACAGGGCACCTTGATGGGAGCGCAGCGCTCGCCAACGCACTCCTGGCCCTCGGGACACTCGGAGTTGTTGATGCAGAGAGGACCGCACTTGCCAACGCCGTCGGCATCCATGTTACGGCACTTGCCACCGGGGCACTCAGCATCGCTGTGGCAGCAGCCGGGGGTCTTCTCGCAGGTGTAGTTCACACCGCAGCGGCGGCACTTGTCGCCGGTCTTGGCCACGCAGCTATCGTTGTTGGCGCATTCGCGGCAGAGCTGGTTCACGCAGTACTCGCCCTTCTCAGCGCAGTGCTCGTCCGAATCGCAGTTCGGATACTTGGGGCCACAGCCTGCATAGAGCGCTCCGAAACCCACAACCATGGCAAACAGTGCAACCTTGGAAGCAACCTTGAACATCTCACCCTCCTGCTTTAAATCCGGGAGTCTCCCGTTCTTTCTGACTACACCGAAACGCAACGGGCCGAGGATAGGACCGGCCCGCTTTGTTGTCAACTCTATTCGCTGCGAATTCGAGACCATGGTCGTTTTCCCCTTGTTCAGGGGCTCTCCCAGGGGTAGCATGCCGCGTTGCAGTTCGCTTTGAGGTGCATTCGAACACTTCTCGAGGTAAAAATGGTAAAGGTAAAGGTATTTCGCAGAATCTTCGGTGAACAGAAGGTTACCACGGGCTTGGTTCTTTGCCTTGGCTTGGCTTTGGCCATCTCTGCATGCTCAGAGAAGAAGCAGACAGATAAGGAGGTACTTGACAGCGCCATTGCCTCCCTGCCCGGTACCGATTTCGGCGCCGCATGGCAGGATACCGTTAGAGCGTTGGAAGAGATAAAGGACCCCAAGCGCCAGAGCCCGGCCCCCGCTGCCCTGGCCGCTGAGGCTCGCTACTGGCTGGCAAGATCACAGATGGCCCTCTTTTTCACCGCCCTCATCACCGAGGACGAGGAACTCTTCACCATGTGGCAGACCCTGCGGGGCTGGAAGCTCACAGGTAAGATCTCCGACCTGGTCAACTTTCAGGCCACTCTGCAAGAGATCATCAGCGATTTCCAGCGCTGCAGCACCGAAGAGGCACTGACCCAGGAACTTCGAACCTCCTCCGAGATCCTGGCCCAGTACGGCCGCATCGCCCAGGGCATCTTCTACAGAGATAAGAGCCACTACCTCAAAGGCACTCGGCAGATCCGCAGTAACGCAGAACTCGCATGGCTCGACGATGCCATGGCCATCCGAGACCTGCTGGTGGAAACTACAAGACGCCCCGGACCCGGAATGGAGGCCAACTGGCAGAATGTGGTGCTCACTGTCGTGGGGCGAGTCTGTCCCACCATAGCCCCAAGACACGTCAGTGGCGTCTGCACCCTGGTTGACCTGGCCACGGCCGAAGAGTTCTGCCCACAGGATTGGAATAAGCAGAATGAAGGCACCAGGGTAGCCGGTGCCGTACTGCTCATGACCCAGTGCGCATCGGATATGTCAGGGGCTGAGACCCTCTCAGGGATAGATGCAATCCGCTTCTACTACGATGCTTCCTACGAGCGCCTCACCTCCTCCAAAGAAGCCCCCGCACAACTGGTGGCCTGGGCCAAAGCACACAGAGAGGACATGGCAACAGCATACAAGCAGCTTGAGGATGTGCTGTTTATGAAGATGACAAGAGCAGACCTCGATAAGATTGATGAACAAAAAATGATGGAATCTCTCGTTCCAAAGAAGAAAGGTGAACTGCCTTCTATGCCCCTCAAGAAGGCCCCGACCAACAGGCCCAAACCGCCCCCGGTCCACCTTCACCACCACCACGGTCATGGCCACGACCACGGCGACGAACCCGGCACTGACCAAGGCGGCGACCACGAGCATGGCCCCGAGTGCAACCACTGAACATGGTCATCTCGACCAGCGTTCATCCCCGTATGCGGCGTCAGGCGTCGAATGCCGTGCTCGCGGCGTACACCCCCCCCCCTGGTCACCAGGGCGGTGCCAGATGCAAGGCGCGACCGAGCCGGGCGAATGAGGCGTGGCCTTAGCCACGTCGCAGTGAGCCGGCGACCGAGCAACGCAGCAGGTGGCCCGCCATGGTGGCCAGGAAGCAAGTCTGTTCAGTTCGCCGGCGACCTCACCTTCAGAGGTATCGATCCCGCAGCATCGGAGCGGCCATTCTTGTCGTAAACATAAGCGTAGGCGTGATAGTTCCCCGCCGAAGTCGACAGCGGTACAGCAAGCTCTCCCGAAAACCGGCCGTCAACCACCTCCACAGTGACCTCAGCCACCACATGGTCCATGGCCTTCTGCCAGTTCTCCTGCACAACACCCTGGTTGGCCAGTTCATCCGGCTCATCCACCGGCGTCAGCTTGTGCAGCACACTGGCCCTTCCACACACGATCCGGACATCGGCCTTCCCGTTCCTGGGACTCTCAACACTACCCTCGAACTGCCAGGCGGCCCCCCGCACAGCATCGGGTCCTTTTAGCTCAACACCCTGGAGAGGCAGAAGCATCCTTATCGCAGGATCGCCAAGGAGATTGTAGCTGTACTGATGATCTATATTGGAATCGCTCATCTCTTTCTTGGATATAAACGCTACCGCCAGCGAGTCAAGCAAATCCCGAAGGGTACTGGTGGCGTAGACGGAGCGCCACTTCAGCCGCCTCACCGCCTCACCAAAGGTATCAGGCCGGTCTACGAATACCGCTGCCTCCAACTCCAGCGCATTGATGGCGTTGCCGTAGGGGTGCGTGACGGCCGTTGAAACGAGCATGGCCACGGGACCATTGGGAAGGCGGAAGGCGATCTCTGCATCCGAGTCATTCTTGTAGGCGTAGTCCCCCGAGCTGCAAGCGAAGAAGGCGCACATAGGAAGCCTGTTGGTGCACTCCAAGCTCCCGAGATCCGGTATGTCCAGTTCGCCGCCCCCGTGTCCCAGGTAACTGACAAGTATAGCACCATTACTCAACATCTTCTCAACAACTTCTCCAAAGGGACTATAATAATATTTGCTGCCTGGACTATCATATGCGAAGAGCATGTCAAACTCATATGGAACAGTCTCAAGACCTTTCTGAGCAACCAACTCGATTGCCTTGTCCTCCTCCTCACCAAAGCCGCCCTCGCCGGCATATATATGGAATCGGTGGTTCCACGGCCCCACTGAGGTCTCCTGCTCATAGGAGACCAACCGACTCATAAAACTCTCAAACTCCGCTACCGTCGCCACGGGAATACGCCCCACCGCCATGTCGGGTACATGGTCATCATCCACGTCAGCATAGAAGTTGTCGCTGTAACAATCCTGCCACAGCCCGCTCCAGTAGGCCACGGGGACATGCAAGGCAGGCGAGAAACCGTTCTCAACAGCATCCCCAACCAGCACCAGATAGAACGGCCGCCCCACATCCCGTTTCGCGTACCAGCCTCGCACCCAGTCCCGGATAATCTCAAAGGCTTCGTCGTCCCCCGTCACCTCACCCACCAACTCCCCAACCCCCACAACCAGCACGCTGTGCCCCATACCTCTCCGATACTCGGCAAGCTGACCCGACACGGGCACAAAGCCGTCGGCCGCTACAATGAGGTAGTCATAAGGAGGCTCCAGCGGCTCCACGTCCCCCTCCAGATCCCCCCTGAGCTCCGGAACCGCCCCAAGATCGCCCGCCTGGTTCACCTCCCCACTTGCCGAGTCGCCGCCAACGTCAAGCGAACAATCACCCCCACACACCGACGAGCCCTCACCCCCGCAAGAGGCTATCCCAAACACCAACCAGAGCATCGCTATCCTTAACCAGCTCATCACAACCTCCCCGAAGCAGCAACCCAGGCACATAGCCTCTCCTAACCCCGAAACTCATTGGTTGCAACGAAAAGGCCTCAGCAATCCGCATCCCCCGAAGCTGCCTCCGACTCCAACCATGATGAGAAACTGCCGCCCTCCCAAATTCGAAAACGACTGATTCTTCTACGCTTGACAGAGCCTCTAACCTCTGGTAGTTTAGTCTACCAGATAGAGCGGCGCCTTCAAGTGGTTGCCTTGCCCTTTCCTATGAACCCAGAGGAGGTCACTAAAGGTGATTGCCAGAATGCCAGGGCCATCGGTCGAAACAGAGCCCGAACGCGGGCTGACGGACTCTCGATGCACTCCGTGGCAGCCGGGCCCATCGCCTGCCCTCGTCGTCAAGATGCTCCTGTTAAGGCTTGCGCCTCCGGGTCTGGGGATCTAGGATGCCCCACGAGGTCAGACGATACGAGACTGGCCGGAGGATTTGGCTCGAGATGGGAAAGGTCAGAAATGCTGCTGCTGTGAGGCTCGGTGCACTTGCCCTGGCGCTTGTGTATGCTGGGGGTGGCATCCTCTCAATCTACCATTTTGCTGCTGTCTATCATTTCCGGGACCCCGACAGCAACAAGCTCTTCGAACTCCATCAGGGGTGCCACCACCATCATGACCATTCAGCATCAGGCACTCTGTTTTATGTCTTGGCAGATGGAGCAGATGCCGAGCTGAACTCCCCTTCTAGGGGATGCGAGCAATATGCCGAATCCTGTCCATTCGAACTGGCGTTGTCGCTGTCACAAGCGCCTCTTGCAGGAGCCCCCGACGGCTCTCGACTACTCCAACTGGAGACGTTGGACTCGCCTTATCGCGTTAGTCAGGCGCTCCGGTCACTGCCACCCCTGGTGAAGGCCCCTAAGAGATCCCCCCCTCAATCCCTCACCTGATTCGGCCAGCAGAGTGACGGTGGGGCGCACCATTGCGTGGTGTCCCACTAAGCCGCCTGGACCGGCCAATCCCAACTGAAGCCCGTACTTCCGGTGCTCACACCACACTCTCTGCGTGGCTGGGCATCCTCTGAGTAGTGCTCAGTTGGTCTTTTGCTGTTGTAGCAAAACACTAAGAGGACTATAATGGTTCAACAACTTATGTCTCTACTTTCCCACGGAGTCGAGTGGGTACTCTATCTGCTTATCGCACTCAGCGTAATCGTGCTCGGCCTGGGCGTCGAGCGCTGGTTCGCCCTCTTCCGCATCCGTGCAGAACAGGCCAGGGTCAAGTCGCTCCTGGCTAAGGCTCTGAAAGGTGACCAGGAAGCCGAGGCCCAGCTTCGAGCCCACCCCAGCGTGCCGGCCAAGATGGTCGTGGCCCTGGCAGACCAGCACTACACTGCCCCTGAAGCCCTCCAAGAGTACATCGACTCGGCCATGACCGAGGAGCGCAGCCGCCTGGAACGTAACCTGGCATTCCTCGCAACAGTCGGCTCCAACGCCCCATTCATCGGCCTCTTCGGCACGGTCCTTGGAATCGTCAACGCCTTTGCAGACCTCGCCACTGCCGAAACCACTGGCCCGCAAGTGGTCATGGCCGGCATATCCGAGGCCCTGGTCGCCACCGCCGTGGGCATCGGCGTCGCAATCCCGGCCCTCGTCCTCTTCAATATCTTTAAGAGCCGCAGCAAGAACTTGCTTCGACAGGCCGAAACACTCACCAAACTCTTCATGGCCCACAGACTCGAGACCGCCGTGACCTCCATGGCCCATGACCCGGCCAAGACCATCGTTGACTTCCAAACCAGGAGCAGCAGCAATGGCAGGTAAAGCTAGCTTCGACGATGATGACCTGGTCGCCGAAATTAATGTCACGCCCCTTGTCGACGTTATTTTGGTCCTGTTGATTATCTTCATGGTGACGGCCACCTTCATGAAGGAGCCGGTCATCCCCGTGAAACTCCCCCGAGCCGCCTCGGCGCAAGACGCACCGGCTAACTCCGTAGCCCTCGTCCTCGACCTCGACGGCGAACTCTTCCTCAACGGCCAAAGCACCACACGCCAGCAAGCCAGGGAGACACTCAAAGAGATCGTGACCAGCGACCCCGCTACCTCCGTGGTCCTGGCCGCTGATGGGCGCCTCGCCTACGAGAAGGTCGCCGAAGCTATCGACCTGGTCAAGGGCGTCGGTGCACAGGAGTTCTCGCTACACGTCAGCAACGCGGGAACCCCACAAACAGAGTAGGTACTACTATGAACGCTTCACGCTTCCTCTCCGCCAGACGAAAGGGTGAACTCCTACGCTGCCCTCCCCTCAATCTGGCCGGACCAACAGGGCCGGTAAGCACCAGAAGAGCAATTCCAGCCTGGGCCACTCTGCTCATCGCCCTGCTCTTCTCCGGTGGCCTTCACGCAGGCGTCGGCGCCTATGTCGCCGCTAACGCCGAAGAGAAAACCACTACTCGAACCGTTATTACCTTCAGAAACGCCCCTGAACCCCCACCACAACCAAAACCACAAGAACCAGAACCAACCCAGGAAGAACCGCAAGACGAACCACAACCCGATTCTCCACCAGAGGACCAGCAGCCACAGCCACAAGAACCAGCCCCCGAACCCGTCAGGCAACCACAAGAGCAGGCCCCCAGAAAACCAACAACCGACAAACCCATCTTCGGCATTGACCTCGATGCAGCCAGCGAACTGGGAAACACCGCCGTGCGAATCGGCAACACGCTGCTGGCGAAACCAGGAAAGTTCGTCGACCCGGAGAAGGTCAAGCCCCTGGCTCAACGAAGGAGGCCCAAACCACCACCCAAACCCGAACCCGTCGTCGAGGAACCACCGCCCGTGGAGCCACCCCCCGTGGTAGAAGACCCACCTCCCGCCATTACAGAACCTGTCATCGAACCCCCAATAGAGGAGCCCCCTCCACGAAAACCCGTGAGGGTCATCCCGAAAGAGAAATACCTCACCAAGGCCGAGCCCTCATACACCGAGGATGCCCTGGAGTTTGACATCGAAGGAACCGTTGAAATCGATGTCTGGTTCGACCACAAAGGCGCCCCAAAACGAACCAAGGTCGTCAAAGGCCTTGGCTACGGATTGGACCAAGCGGCCGTCGCCGCCGCCATGCGGTCCACCTTTAATCCCATTCTCATCGATGGCCAACCTGTAGGTGGCCAATATCGATTAAAATATCGGTTCGAGATACAATAAGTTCGATATGTTGATTAACTTTTTAAGAAGGAAACCCGTCATGAAATTTAAGGCACTTACATTCTGCGCTGTTGCAACATTGGTGTTTGGCGTCTCAGAAAATTTGCTGGCTGACCCACCTGACAATCCGGATGAGGATTCCGCTCAACCAGCCGAGGAGAGTGAGAAGGCCGACACCTCAGCTGAGGAGGTTGTCATCACAGGCACAAAAACGAAGAAGCTGCTGAAGGAGACTCCGGTCAAGACCGAGGTCATTACCAGAAAGGACCTGGAACGCACTGGGGCAACCAACCTCGCCGAAGCACTGGAGAACAAGACCGGCGTCAAGGTCGACAACCAGTGCTCAGTCTGCAACGCCGTCGCCATTAAGCTCTCCGGCCTCCCAGGTCGCTATACCTTGCTGCTCATTGACGGCTTCCCCGTCTTCAGCAGCCTGGGCCAGACCTACGGGCTCATGAACATCGAGGCAGCACAGATTGAGCGCATCGAGATCGTGAAAGGGGCCAGTTCGGTGCTCTACGGCACCGACGCCATGGGCGGCGTCATCAACGTCATCACCAGAAAGCCCGGCGACCGAGCCTTTGCCACCGTGAGCGGACAGGCGGGCAGCTACAACTCTTATCGAGTGTCGGGGGCCGCTTCGGCTAAGCGTGGCAATATCTCCACTCTGGTAACCATGAGCCACTCGGTACACGACAAAGTCGACCGGGACGGAAACCAAATTAGTGAGTATATTGGTTACTCAAGGACCGTTGGCTCGGCAACCACCCGTTGGGCCATTTCGGGCAAGACCAGCGCCCTGCTGCGACTCTCTGCTGCTCAGGAGGCCCGCCAGGGCGGCGGACAGGGAAGCATCCTCGAGGTCATCAACGACCCAGTCAGGCGAGGGTTCAGTGAGACTGTGCTCACAAAGAGACTTGAGGTTGGAACAAGTATTGATCACAAATTTAGTGAAGGATTCGGAGGAAATCTGCTTCTGGGCTACACATTCCATGATCAAGACTCTGACTATGAAGGGGAGGTCTATCATGGCGTTCAGCACATAGTCGTGGCTCAGACTGAATTTACTGCTGATCTTACCAACAACATCAATCTGATCGGAGGTATCCCTTACAGACTTGAGTACCTAAATGAGAATCTTGCCGTTGACCATTATACATATCACATGGTCGGTGCGTTCACTCAGCTCGATTGGCATCTAGCAAAAGACCTTGAGCTCATCGCCGGCGCCCGTTACGACTACCATAACCACTTCGGTAACGTTTACACCCCTCGAATCGCTGCTAAATGGGGCACTACTGACTGGCTCACCCTGCGTACAGGCTTCGGGACCGGCTTTAGAACCCCAACCACCTTCTATGAATACGCCCACGGCGTCAGGCCGGAGGGTTATGAACTGCAGAACAACGCAAAAGACCCCGAAACCAGCATGAGCGGTAACCTCAGCGCCACCTTCGACTTCGGAAAGGCCCTCAATGCAACCATCGAGGGCGCATGGACCAGGGTATCGGACCCAATCTCCATCTTCGTCACCGATGACGGCGGCATCGCCACGGAAAACGTCCGAGCCAACCTGGACGTCCTCAGCGTCGAACTCTCGGCCACCACATCGCCCCTCTCCTGGCTGACAATGGGCGCGGGATACGGCTTCTACGACTATGAAGACGAGGGCGGCGCCCTCACTTCGGCCTCACCCTCGCACCAGATTAACTTCACCCTGGATACCACCTTCAGAAAGATCGGCCTGAACGCCTCCCTGGGACTAGAAGTCACAGCACCCATGGACCTTACCGCCGTTTACGGGCAGGGCTACAACATCCAGGCCGACCGAGACAGTATCGAAAACTGGGCAGACGAAGCCAACGCAGACTTGAATAGCCCCAAGCTCTCCGAATCACCATGGTTCGCAATGCTTAATATCAAGATCCAGCAGAGGATTAAGGATGGAGTTTACGTATACGCCGGAGTGGACAACCTGCTGGACTTTCACCAGGCCGACAAAGAGGGCCCGCTCTACTTCCCCGCAGCGGATGATGGCAGCGCAACCCCCGCCGACGTGGTGCACATCTGGGGACCCCTGCGTGGGCGCTATATCTATGGTGGGTTGAGAGTCGACTTGTAGCCTCAAACACTATCCGTCAAGATACACGTTCCTTCCCTCTGCTCCTCTGGACGGCGTCAGAACTGGCGCCAACGCTCCGGCTACCCGCACAGCCCCCCGGCGGCCCACCCTTCCCCCCCTCGGCGAAGGGGCAGTTGGCACACCCGGCGCCCACGCCGCACCCCGTACCGCCCCTCTTGCTCGATGCTATCTCCGAAGCACTCTTGACGGCCCTTGCGGCCCTGAAGACTAGATATCCGGCAGCAATGGCCACCAGAGCTATGGCGATGACTGTATCCAACGATAACCCTACATTAACAAACTTCCTATCTGATAAATAGTGAGCGAAAGCAGGTAGGCCAAGGCCGTGAGGCCGAAGAACTGCAAGAGCGCCCACTTCCAACTGCCTGCCTCACGCCTGGTCACGGCAACCGTCGCCATACATGGGGTCCCCACAAGCAGAAACACCATCAGCGACAATCCAACCAACGGCGAGTAATCTCTGCCCAGAGCCTGGCTTAGAACCCCAGACTCCTCCTCTCCTTCGGTGATGGAGTAGACGATGCCCATTTGCGCCACGAAAACCTCCTTGGCAGCAAAGGCCCCGATCATCCCCGTCGCAACCTTCCAGTCGAACCCCAGGGGCGCCAGCACAGGCTCAACGGCAAGCCCAATCCTGCCAGCGATGGAGTACTTCGCCGCCTCGGCCTCCACACAACCCGACACCCCGGCGCACCGCTCCAACAATGGCTCAGTCACCTCCATCTTGGGATAACTGGTTATCGCCCACATTATTACCGATATCCCAAGAATCACCGTACCGGCCTTGCGCATGTAGAGCCATGACCGCTCTGCCATCTTGAAAACAACGGCGCGCGAAGTCGGTACCCGGTAAGGAGGCAACTCCATAACGAAAGGCGCCTCCTCGCCCGACAGAATGGTCTTCCTCAACACCAGCGCCAAGATGAAAGCCAGCAGAACCCCACCCATGTAGACCATCCACAGAATTGGAGCCTGCCAGGCCTGCGGAAAGAAGGCGGGAATCAGCAACATCCAGATCGGAAGCCGAGCCCCACATGACATCAGCGGCAGCACCAGCATCGTAACCAGCCGGTCGCGCTCGTTCTCTAGAGTCCTGGTGGCCATTATGCCCGGAATCGTACACCCAAACCCCGTGAGCATGGGCAGAAAGCTCTTGCCGTGCAACCCGAACCGGTGCATCCAACGGTCCATCAAGAACGCCGCACGAGCCATGTAGCCCGTATCCTCAAGCAGCGCCAAACCAGCGAACAGTATCACTATATTTGGAAGAAATACTATAACGCCACCAACACCACCAACCACACCGTCCACCACCAACGACCGCAACGCCGAATCGCTGCCATCCGGCCACAACGAGGAGAGCCACCCCCCAAGCATGCCGAAGCCCGATTCGATCCATTCCATCGGAAAACGCCCGAGGCTGAAGGTCGCCCAGAATATGAGGAACATCACCGCCCCAAAGATTGGCAACCCCGCTACCTTGTGAACCAGCACAGAGTCAATATTGTGCGAAACTGCCCGGGCATCCTCTCGAGCAGCTCTGATTATGACTTCTCGCAATAATCCATCAACGAAGCCAAAATAGCGTTCAGTTACAAACAGTGCTGCATCCATCCTCGTGGTTGATTCCAGAATCCCGCGCTGGCGCGCCGCCTCCGCCGCTGCCTCACGCCCCCCTTTCACATCCATAACCTTGCCGAACAAGTCCCGGTCACCCACCAACAGCCTGGTCGCAACCCAATCGTGCACCTCTTCGGGCCAGGGCAGGCCCAGCAGCATGGGACGTATGGCCGCTACGGCCTTATCCAACTCCGGTCCCAGAACCAGCCTGGACTTCGTAGGCGGATTCTCCCAGGCACTTCGGATTGCATCAACCAGCCCCGCAACACCACCACCCCTGTGACCCACCGTCTCAACCACCGGAAACCCAAGCAACCCCCTCATCAACTCCAGGTCCAGCTTCTGACCCGACAGCGCCGCCTCGTCCGCCATGTTCAGACACAACACGGGGTTCGCCCCCATCTGCATCACCTGGGCAAGCAAAACCATGCTGCGCTTCAGCAGCGTTGAATCTACCACCACAACCACGACGTCATGCTCACGCTTGAGCAAGACATCCTGAGATATGCGCTCCTCGGGCGAGAAGGAAGAAAGACTGTATAGCCCCGGCAGGTCAGTCAGCTCCATCACCATGTCGCCGAATCTCGCCGTGCCCTCTCGCTTCTCAACCGTCACACCCGGGTAATTGCCCACATTCTGGTGAGCCCCCGTCAAGGCGTTGAATAACGATGTCTTCCCACAATTCGGATTGCCCGCAAGGGCTACTTTCACCACCTTGCGCCCCAGTTCCACGCTACCCATTTCTCGCTCCACTCCCCGTCGAAGCCGTTACCAGCACAGCTTCCGCCTCCTTGCGCCGCAACGCCATCTCCGTTCCTTGCACAACAATCCAGATGGGGTCTCCACCGGGAGCCGCCCTCAACACCTGCACAACCACACCAGGCAGCAACCCAAGATCAAGCAGTCTCTGCCGTACAGCCCCCGACGCGTTGACCTGCACAACGCTGCACTGCGACCCTGGCCGTATCTTGTTGAGCCCCATGGTCGGGATGCCGCCAGGCGTCAGGTTCTCGTCCGTTGTAGGACATGGATGCGGACAACTGGCCACGCTCTCCTGAACCCTGGCACAACCGTGAAACCTCTCCAGGAAATCCGAGGCCCCAGCCGGACAGAGAGTCACAAACTCCAGGAAACGCACCAGTCGATCCATTCCCTCGTTGGAGAGGCTGTGCTCCATGGCACAAGCCTCCTTCTCCGCTGTGGCATCGGGCATCTGAAGAAAGTCTCGGAAAAACCTCAATAGCACCTGGTGCCTGGCTACCACCCGCAGCGCCTGACGCTCCCCCTCAGCGGTAAGCAGCACGTACTCCCGCTTCTCGTACTCCACCAGCCCCAAATCCGACAGGCGCTTCAACGCCGGAGTCACCGAGGCTGCTTTCACCCCTCGGTCATCAGCAATATCCCTCACCCGCGCAAACCGATACTTCTTCACCAGGTGATAGACCGTCTCGAGGTAGTCCTCAAGCGACCCACTTAGTTCGTGAACTGTACGTTCTTCGTTCATAAGGGTCCTTCGTATGGGCTCGGTCCAGGTGACCCAGGCTGGCCAACTTGCCGGCATTGGGGACACCACAACTGTTAGCCTTACCTAATAAGCCAAGACCCTTCTGTCAATAGATTTCGCTGATTTCCGTGTCCTGCCCCCCCCAACTCTCCCGCCATTTCGCTCGGTCACTCTGCCTTCTCAACCCTCAGCGCTGCCAAAATAAGCATATCAAGCAACTGGCCATATGAAATTCCAGCCACCGACGCTGCCTGTGGCAACAGAGACGTCTGAGTGAATCCAGGAATAGTATTAGTCTCTAAAACATAAATATCACCGGTCCGCTCTTCTATAATCATGTCCGTTCTGGACATCCCACGACATCCCAACGCCCTGTGCGCCGTCAAACCGGCCGCCTGACACCGCACCGTCGTCTCCTCATCCAGGGGGGCAGGACATATCTCCAGAGACCCCCCAACCTGGTACTTCGCCTCGTAGTCAAACCAAGTAGAAACCCTTGGACGAATCTCAATCAACGGAAGAGTCAACACCTCTCCTCGCTCAGCATCTTCCAGAATCGGCGCCGTTACCTCCCTCCCACGAACAAACCGCTCAACCATCACCTCGCCAGAGATACCAAGCATCCGCTCCACCGTCTTGAGCAGGTCCGTCCTGCTGCGCGCAACCTCCACCCCCACGCTGGAGCCGGACCATGGCGTCTTCACCACGACGGGCAAACCGTTGGTCGCTACAAACTCCAGCAGAACACTCTCCCGAATCGCCGCAGGGTCACTCCGCAAAAACTCAATGCTGCTCGACACAGTGAGCCCCGCTGCTACGTAGATGTCCTTGGCCCTGGCCTTGTGCATCGCCAGCCCAGAGGCCAGACGCCCCGAACCCGTGTACGGCAACCCCACAACGTCAAGCAACGTCTGAATCGTCCCATCCTCCCCAAAAGGCCCGTGCAAGGCCAGAAACGCAACATCGAATTGCTCCTTAAGCCTCCCCAGCGCCAACAGCACCCCAACAGGAGCAGCACTACCTATGGCCCACCCACCATCCCTGCCAATCTCCACCCTCACCGTATCGTAGCGCTCACCGTCCAGGTTTTGCATCACCCCCTCGCCAGACTTGAGCGAGACATCGTGCTCGGGACTCTGACCCCCCATTACCACCGCAACTCGTAGCTTCTCCATGGACAACTCCCCATCCAGTCGCAAATAGGACCCCGCAACTCTACCACCCATTGCCACATACCGCCAGTTCCCGTACGACCACCATCAACTTCCCAACAACTCGCATGGGAGCATCCCGGCTCTCCTCGGCCCCAACTCGCTCTTATTTCTTGGAATACCGCTCCCCCGCTCTATAATGCCCCGGGCTGACACCCCGGCAGGTGCGGATAGGATGGGGGGCTTAGATGCCTGACGCCAGTTTCGACGTTGTTGTTGTGGGTGATGAGCTCCCAGGGCTCGTCTTCGCCTCGCTCTGCTCCAGGGCCGGGTACACTGTGCTGGTCGTCGGCCACGACTCCAGACCCGCAACTTACTCGTACCAAGGCTCCACACTCCATCGCAAAATGCCCCTCTTCCACGCCCTCGACAGCTCCCCCGTCATCAGGGAAACCTTCCGAGACGCTGGCCTGGTCGCCGAGCTCAGAAATCGACCCAAACGCCTTGACCCCGCATACTCGGTGGTAACCTCTACTCACCGCTTCGACATGAGACTTCGCCCCGAAGACCTGGAACAAGAGATTCTCCGAGAGTTCGGCGCAAGAACTCAAGAAATCCTCTCATTCCTCCACTCCCTCGATACCCGCTCTTCCGGCATGGGAGAGTTGCTTACACAACTGCCACTCCTCCCCCAAAAGGGCTTCTGGGCAAAACGCCGACTTCGAAAACTCCTCGAACGCAGCGAACCATGGGCCCTGGCACAGAATGCCCCCCAATTCCCCCTTGACCTCCACTTCTCCTCTCCGCTGGCAGCTCTGGCAGCACTGCAATCCAGGTTGAACTCAAACCCCGCTTGCCCTATCTCCTCGCACAGACTCCTGCTCCACAGCACCTCCGGTACTCTCGAACTGCCACACGGAGCCTCGGGCCTCTCACACCTCTTCCTCCAAAGACTCCTCGCCACCGGTGGCCAACACTGGCCGGAACGAGCCGTGGAACACTTCACCGTGAAACGCAAGAAGGCACGGGAAGTCTTCGTCCAGCGCCCAAGACGCGTCGTTGAGGCCAAAGTGGTGGTAGGTGCCTGTAACTTCAGATCTTTCTATAATCTTGTGCCACAAGAGCAACAAGACACTTCATTTCATTCGTTTATAAAGAGCCGTCAGCCATCGCACTATGATTATGTGCTTAACATGGGAATACCTATCGACATCATTCCTGAGGCGATGGAACAACATACAATCCTATCTCTGTACCCCGAACAGCAACATACCGGTCCCAACCTCCTTAGACTCAACCTCGCCAGACCCGAGGCACCGGGCACCACCAAGCCCGCAGTGGTCACCGCCATCGCACGCATTACCGCTTCGGAGCTCCCCCTGCAGCCGGAACAGTTCAACGACCTGGATAACCGCATAGTCTCCGCCCTCGAATGGGCAATCCCTTTCATTCGCCGCCATATCATATGGAAGCACTCACCCTACGTAACCCTGGACCCCGACACACAGAGCCCCCGACTCGACCCCAGCGAACTGCAAGAGGTCTTCGGAACCCCCGCAGAGGGTTGCCTCGACCTCTCCGCTGTCCCAGCCTCCTCGGCCTACAAAAACGTAATCTACATCGGCGAACACTACCTGGGCGCACTGGGACTGGAAGGGGAGTTCCTAGCGGCGAACCAAGCCTTCAAATGGGTCGCCCAACGCATTCGACTCAAACGCCTCCTGGGGAAATGAGATGAAAAACCCGCAACCATTGGCCATCTACCTGTTAGTGCCACTGCTCGTTGCCGGCAGCCTGCCAGCTGCGGCCCAAGAGCCCACCCCAACCTCAGTCACAGAGTCCGTCCCAAGCCAAGAACGCAAGCCCCTGTCCCTTAAAGAAGCCGTGGAGCTTACCACCTCCTCACACCCCATGGTCAGAGCCGCTGCCGCTACCCTGGAAGGCTACAAGAACCGAGCCTCCGCCTCGGACTGGCTCTGGCTGCCCAAGCTCTCCCTCAAGGGTTTCGGCTCAGCAACACCCGAGAAGTTCGGTACCCCCGACCAGGGCGGGACCAACTACGATGTCTGGGGACCAATCCTGACCATGGAGTTCTCAGCAATCCTGCCGGTCTACACCTTCGGCAAACTTCAGGCCATCAAAGAGATGGCGCACGCCGGCGTCGAGGTGGGAGAGGCCCAGAAGTCCATCGTCCGTGGACAACTGGAGCTGGTCGTGGCCAGGGCCTACCTCGGAATCCAACTCGCCGCTACCCTTGACCAGATCATCACCGAAGGGGAACAATACATCGTCCGAGCCAGAGAATACCTCGAAGAGCTCCGTGACCAAGACTCACGAGAATACGACGACGTCGATATGCTCCGACTCAAGGTCGTAGAAGCTGACATCGCTGGGCGCCGCCTTGAACTTGACCGCGGCAAAGAGATGGGCATCGAATCGCTCATTCAACTCACCGGGCAGAACCGGGACAGAGTCTCCGACCTGCCCAAGCTCAAACGCTTCTCCATCCCTGAAAAAGAGATTCACCACTACCTCCATCTGGCCGCACTCAACCGCCCGGAAATGAAGGTGTTGGCAGCGGCGGTCAAGGTGCAATCTGGGCGCGTCGAGTTGGAAAAGGCACGCTTCTACCCCGATATCTTCGTCGGGTTCTTCTACACAATCGCAAAATCCTGGGTCATCGATGACCAAGGCAGCCCCTTCGCCTACGATCCATACAACACATGGGGTGCCGGTGGTGGAATCGGCTTCGAATGGCGCTTCGACTACGCCGAACGGGTAGGCTCCCTCGATGAGCAGCGGGCCAACCTTCGATCACTTCAATTCCAGGGAACCGCCCTCCTCCAGAAGGTTGAACTTGAGGTCCGGGACGCCTACACCTCAATGAACCAGCAAAGAGAGGCCATTCGCCTCCACGAAATCGCCTTCAAAGCAGCTAAGGGCTGGACCATTGCCAAACTTGACCTCTACGAGAATGGCTTCGCAGAACTCAGAGACTTCACCGACGCCCTCAAAGAGTTCTTCACCAGAAAGCTCTCCCTGGAAATGGCCGTCATGGAGTACAATCTGGCAGCGGTGAGGCTTGCAGTATCCTGTGGCGTCTCCCTTGATGTTGTCACTGAAGTTGAATAGCGTCGGACCCCCCATCGTTCAAGGGCCGTCCACGAACCGGAGGTTATAAGATGACAAGAACACTGACAGCGCTTTTCTCGTTCCTTTTCCTCGCCAGCAACGCCCTGGCACAAGCTACACCAGAGCAGGCCAGCAAGGCCATAGTCGAAGAGAGCAGCGCCAAAATCAAAGAGGCAGTCCTCTCCGCCAAAACCGACGACGAGATGAGAGAGAAGGTCAAAGTGCTCATGGAAACCTTCGTGGACTTCCAGGAGTTCGGACGAATCT
>Ga0302238_1001106_pt1 | contig 23416 bp, 18 predicted proteins | sample AAG_UR_Asn_MG_FD_193527 | JGI IMG/M metagenome (GOLD analysis project Ga0302238, IMG submission 193527) | Enriched activated sludge microbial communities from anaerobic digester in WTTP, New Holstein, Wisconsin, United States - AAG_UR_Asn | ecosystem: Engineered > Bioreactor > Anaerobic >... | reverse complement strand
AGACTGAAGGCTCAGGCAGAGGTCTACTCGCGTGTAATGGATCATGTGACGCTCGTCGTCGGGGACCGGCATCTTTCCGAGGCCAGGAAGTTGGTGCCTGACTGGTGGGGCATACTTCGCTTCGAAGCAACAGGGGGCAAACCACGTTTCAAAAGTTTCCGTCGAGCCAAGAGGAATCCCCGCCTCGATACACGCGCCCTCGTGGAACTGCTGTGGCTCGAAGACGCTATCGACCTTCTCGAGAGGCATGGAGCAGCCAAAGGCCTCACGGGCAAGCCGAGGCGAGAGGTTTGGAACCGCGTATGCGAGGTTCTCGGAGTCCAGCAGGTTGCCGAAGCGGTTCGTTCGAGCCTCAAGGCCAGGACAAGGCAGCAATCGTCTCTGCGACTACAGTGATATGGTGAATGGTGCCGACCCGGCGCCAGTTCTCCGCACTGCCTGAACCACTGACTCCGCGAGCGTAAGCGGCGACTCCCTGGCAACCAGCGCAGTGACTCGCACCAGCGAACAGGTTCGCATGCACACCGTGGACGAGATTTGTCGCCAGTTTCGGAAACTGACTCTTTGCGGACGTGACCTTGATGCTTTCTCCCTTGATGAGTAGCCACTGGTCTGCAAGCGCGTAGCGGATAGCGGCAGACCAAGTCATCGTGCGAAAGTCGAAGCCCTCCACCCCAGCGGAATGCTGGATGGCGCAATCGCTGAATGATGGAAGTCGTGTCAGCCGCTGGCGCTGGCGATAGAAACTGTCGTGCCAAGCCTTCCAATCGCTGCGTTCCACCAAGTCGTGAGAGTTCCTGCTAACCCCGCCCATGCTTGACGGAAACGCGCAGGCGGACAATGTCAGAGTACGCCACTGAAGTAGATCAGGAACTTGCTGAAGGAAGCCAGACGCCATCGCAAAAACCCCAACCGGGATGAGGGTGTCTACGGGACCGAGGTCCACTATCATATCAACGCTTGAGCAGGGAAGACCGCATCGGAGCATAAATGCACGCACCTCAGTAGCGACCGAGCCGCGCTCGAAATCTTCGCGAACGAGCCGAAGGGCTAAACCATCGTTAGCGTGTGCGAGAGCGGCCACCGTGTCGAATCTTCCGCCGACACCAGTCACGGGGGAGAAGACGATTCCTTCTGCCCGCGCACGCCCGAAGGCCGCCTGCGCAGCACCAGGCCCGTCCGAAGCCAACTCGTGCACGTCGAGAAACACGCGTCGGTAAGGCCGGACCGCGCTGGCAAGTCCCTTGAAGGTGTTGTCCAGGTGCTCCTGGACGGTGGGCACTTTGTCGTTCTTGCGCTCTACGATTTCCAACAAGGGGGTAATCCAACCACACCATGTAGGCGAGACGGCGCCCAGAGCACTCTTCTCACCCCGCTTGACCTTGAGAACTGGCACATAATGGTTGGGGCCAAACTTCATGTCTCATCCCTCCGGTTTCCAAAGGACCAGCGGCTCTACCTCAGTTGCCAGCGCCTGGTAGTATGAGCGCAAAGCAACTTGAGGATCCGTGTTCCCGGGCGAGAAACAAATGCGGATGAGTTGGTCGGTCGCTTCCAACACCGCCACCTTCTTCGCAGTCTCTTCCAAGCCCAGCCGATGGCACAGGGCGAGAAGAAGTGCTTCCAGCACTACGACACGGCCAGCGAGAGCTCCAGCGTAGCCTCCCACCCCAGCAACCCCGGCGAGTGCCCTCTTGTCCCCCGTCACCAGCACAAGCGAATACTGAGCTGCTGCGCCAAGCAGCAAGGCATCCCCAGGATCTATGCCCTGAATGCCAGAGAGGGGATCGAGCCACTTAGCATCCACCCGCGGTAACGGTGCCGCTGCCGCGGTCATCGGCAGAAGTGCCAAACAACTCGCCCCTCCGTAGAGATTTGGGAGCCTGCCGCGCCGAAGCATATGCGGCAGAGCAGGCAGTAAACCGCAATCGGCGACATCGACCCCCATGATCGCCAAGGCGTCGCCCAATAGACCTGCTACCCCGAGCTTGCAGAATATGTCGCTGTCTACAAGTAACCGCATCGTCCTCCGGCTATGCGAGGACGCAACTGAGCAGAGCTTGGTCGCTTTCTGAAGCCGAACTGTATTCGACGTTCGCCTCGAAGTGCCGGCGAAGCATCTGCCTGGCGCCCGTCCCTCGAAATAGTGCTTTGAGCGCCATGGTGGCAGTTCCGTAGTCGCCGGATTGCCGGGCCCAATTGAAGAGAATCATGACAGCGTCCACCCCCGACTCCTGCTCCTCCTTCCATGCGTTGGTTGCAAGCTCTCTGTAGTTCTCTCCGGACACGGATGGCACGTCATCGGCACCGGCGAGAACACGTGTGGCGAACCTTTCGGCGCGGACCTCCATTTCTGCTGTGTCCGCTACCTCTTCCGATTCATCCACCACGGGTTCATCGGGGGCGCAGTCTCCTGCTGCAATATGCCCGACTTCATGCGAAACGAAAAAGGCAACACGTCCAGGCTCGTCGTGCTTGTGGCCGAGGAGAATGACAGGCCGCCCGCCAACCACGGAGGCCATGCCTTGAAAGGCGGGCGCAGGAAGAAGGTCGAGAGGGACGACTGGGACGCCGCGACTCCACAGGTCCGACAGTATGTCTTCAAGCGTTACCGACGTGCTGGACCGTTGAATCATGTCTCGCCACAGCAGGCCATCCGCCGGAGGCAGGTCCGGAGAAGGAACTCTTTCTTTCAGACAGCGGACTACCGCCGCAGCGACCGCAAGGGCCGTGTGAACTGCTGGGGCCAAACGGTTCGGGTCGGCGGTCTTCACACGTCTCAGGCGGGCACCAGCATAGGTGGGGGAGTCAAGAGGTATGCCAGGATTTCGTACCACAGAAACGGAAACCCCAAGGAAACGCGCTACTCGGAACTCTATTTCGGCAAGGAGCGCAGGATCCTTCTCACAGACACCATCCCACCAATCCGGAAGAACGACGCGTTGAAGAACGTCCCTCTTGAATCCGGCATTCGCCAATCGGCTCATCAGACTTCTGAATGTGTGCCTCGTCAGAGCAGGACTCCTTACTGGGCACATTGGGCCTGACCGCTCCGAATCGGATGCCCCAGAGCTCGCACACCCCTAGCCCAAAGAACGATTATCGCTGAATCGCACCGCTATTCAAGCTTGAATTGCGCGGCGAGTGAGCGGATAGCTCCGCACTCCTGCTTCGATTCGAGTTGACAGACGGTGCAGCTGGGGCGTACGGGCAGCCCGGCCTGGCTCGAATCGGACACCGGCCTGGAGCCAGCCAGCACGCAAGCGCTCAGGCGCCTATTCTTGGCCGGCCAATCTTTATGAAAATGTACCCCTGTATCGCCAATCTAAAGCTCCGAGATTCTTAGTATTAATCCGTCTGGTGAGCAGACCTCGGTCCCACGCTGTCCCCCATTATCCGGTCACCTCACGTGTTCTCCGCCAATGAACGCCCCCCAAGTACCCCGGCCTGCGCTATGCCTCCGCCCTACCATCTGCTCGTTTCTCCTGTCCTCACCTTATCCCCCAAGGCTCTCAAAGTACGACGCAGAGAACGATCCGAAGCCAGGCGCCTGCTCAAGTCACCCTGACCGGGGAGATGATACGTCGTCGGAGAATCGACATCGGCTCGACCGCTAGAATGGGGTGATGACCTCATCCCAGGTGCTGTCCCTCTCGTGCCTCCAGGGAGTCAAGTCGTTTTCGTATTCCTACTCTCGGGTCCATCTCCAGCGCCTGGCGGTATCTCGCGATGGCGACAGCCATGTTCCCCTCGGCCTCGGCGATCTCACCGTGGTAGCGAATCAACTTCGCTCTACTCTTTCCTGGGATTCGGTCTTCCGGATCGTTCAACTCTGACAGTGCGGCCCGGGCACGCACCAGGTCTGGCGGCCGCTGCTCCATTGCTGCCTTCAGGGCGTCAAGGACTCCCCAGTATCGGCCGCGGCTTTGCTCCTCCGCCAGGAGGCGCTGAGCCTCATCATACGCGGCTGGCAGGCGGCCTCTGTCGTCGAACGCAAAGACCTGCTTTTCACCGCCCGGAGGCCCCACCTCGGCCATCAACTGATTGCCATAGAACCTGGCATCTCCCCATCCATCCCGCACCCACACCACCTTCCCCGTTGGCACGGCCAGTAGAAACGTCTTCCCGGAGTGAGGCTCATAGTCGGCGTTGCAGGTGGACACGAACGCCAGCATACCGTCGGCCGACATTCCCGAGTCGTGGATATTCGCCTTGAAACTCTTTGCCCAGAGCCGATTGCCGTTGAGATCGAACGCCAGCAGAGTGCCACCAAGGGCGTCACCGTCCTTCCAGTCCTCGACCAAAACAGTCCCCTGATCCGTTACGTGGGGGTTGTTCGCCCGCCGGATCGACTTAGTGAACAGAATGCGACCCGTCCTTGCGTCCTTCAGCGCCACCGCCCCAGGGACATGGCGGTCACCCTCGTAGTGGTGGTCCATGGCATAGGCGGCGTAGACTCCGTTCGTGGAGACTACTGGATCGAGGCAGAAGAGGATGTCGTCGTCCTCAGGGACGGCGGTTGGCCGACGGCTCCTGCTTGGGCCTGTCGGTCTGGCCTTGGACGAGGACTTGAATAGCGATCGGACTAGCAGTAGCACACCTGCAATTAGGACAACCCACCCGACAATCCCCATCCTCAATAACCTCCATCCTGGCCTTCAATTACGCAGCCCCCGTCTCCCGCCATTCCCCAGGCCTCGAGACGATGACCACATCGGCAATCCCTCTCAGCTTCCTGAGGCCGTTGGCCATCTCGTCGTGGTGGTGCACCGAAGCCGACGCGTCCCAAATGAATGGTATGATTCTGTCGTAGCCTGAGCCATCGGTGAGGTACAACCCGACATCTGCCGCAACTTGCTCGGTGATTTCGGCTCGTGCTGCCTGAGTGGCGTCCCGGAGGAACTTCACCTCCACGACAAGTCGCAATGCCGGGATGAGCAAGTCCGCCCTCGGATGCTTGTGGCCGACCGAGGGAAGGTGCTCTTCGTCTTCGAGACCAGGAAAGACTGGCCGAAGAAGCGCCCATAGCAGGCTTTGCACATGGTACTCATTCTGGATGTCCCATCGTTGAGCCTGGCCAGTTCGACCCGAAGTCTTTGGCCTCTGCTCCCATGGCCAACGCTTCAAGGCAGCGGGTACTCCTCGCAGCAGCCTGGCAACCTGCTCGACTGTCGCCTGTTCGAAGTCAACTGCAGCCTCCAAGGCGAAAATCGTCTCTAAGGCGGCTTTGCCAAATAGAGCCCACTCGGGTTCCAAGGGTCCGGGGTCAATCACCTGCCGGAGTGCCGCTCGGCGTACATCGGCTGTTGGGGCAACCTTTCCCTTAATGGCAACTGCCGCCTGGAGCATCGGGGACAGCGCCAGCCAAGCTGATTCGTCGTTCGTCAAGAGTGCCAAGGCGAGCTTCAGAAGCTCCATCCGGCCAGTGTCGCCCTCTGTTTGGAGGGCCCGCCGAATGATTCCAGTCAACCAGTCCCTGGCACTGGCATCGGCGTCGTTTGCGTCCAGGCCAAGTGCCAGGCCGACAAGCGCCACAGGGTCGGCTTCGAGACCCGCTGGTTGCCCAGGCACAAAGAAACGACGCTGCTGGAGCCAAGCGACCCCTTCAACGAAGCAACTCCTGGCTGCCGCGTCACCAGTTGCGGCGAGCGCAGCCCCAGCCTCAGCGATACCCTGGTAGCGCTTAAGCCCCAACGCCGGCTTCCAGCCCGGAATGTCGGCAATGACTCCGAGCCAAAGCCCGATGTGGGCGCGGAGAGGGTCATCTCCGGCTTGGCTCACGCCTTCGTCGATTCTCTCCCTTACCAGGTTGAGGATTGGAGTGCTCACAGGAACCACCTCGTCCGTCCGACTCGGCCCACGATAGAGTCGTCGGACCAGCCGGTCACGTTTCTGAGTTTCCCGAGGTTTTCAGCCACCAGTTGCGAGTATTGGATTGTGATCGGCATTGGGGACGGTTGGAAGCTCCGCCAAGAATTGCAGGAGAACGCGAACACCTGGCGACTGAGATAGGTGATGTCGTTGAACGTCGAGCCTTTGTGAAGGTCCAGGAGGAGCGGAGAAGGATGGCCGTCCCCTGCTTGCTTGAGCTCCCTTGCGCCCTTCAGACAAAGGAGCGCCTCGTGACCCGACAGTTGCACCAGCAAGCCTCTCGGTGGTGCGAGCGCTCCCTTCTTGCGACCTCCCCCCGCCGCAGCACCTTGTTCGCTTTCATCGAAAACGAGAAACGAGTGGGAGTCGGCAATGTGGAGGAATGCGAACTCAGCGTGTGGTAGTGCCAGCTCTTCCATTAGAGCCTCAACGGCCTCGGCCTCGGCGTTCTTGAGGGGCTTGAAGACGTGGAAGACAAGCCTGACCGGGTCAGACGGCGCCCAGGCAAAGTCCTGACGAACGTGACCCACCGCCGCACGTACTGCTTCAAGCATGGCGGTAGAATACTCTCGGTAGGGTACTGCCCGAGTTCTGCTCTCCACTAGATATCGCCCATCTCCCGAAAAGACAGTGGTCACTCCAACGTACCTGTCACCGGCACCAAATCGTGAGCCCCTCTCGTGGTAGCTTCCAAGGCCAATGACCAACTCGTGGGAGACAGTCTGGTCAGATGGAAGGAGCCATGGTACACCGCCCAGCTTGGCATAGCAGGCAAGGCCCATGTTGTTAAGAGACCAAGCCCGCTGCTCCTGCTGCTGATTCACAGTCTCGAAGTGAACATGCTGCACAGCAATCCCTTTCCCCAGGAAGAAAGCCTTGGTGACCAGATACGGGTTGACGTCTCCCTCAAGGTCCTCCATAGCCTTCTCGATCTGGACCAGTGCCAGCTGCCAAGTTTGACCTTTGTCCGTTATGTGCTCGATGGCAGCGACAGCCGCAGCCCTGTATGATGCGGCTGTCGCATTGGGTGCGGTGAAGACCTGAACATAAGGGCGCTCAAGTGCGAACCGCCGAAGGAAGCCCACGTCGCCTCCTCGGACCCCTCGGACTCCGTTCAGCAGCTGCTCCACAAATTGCTCCATTCGCCCCTGCAGATCGGCCCTGCAGACCACAGCGATGTTCAACCGCTTCGGGTTGAACTGGTACCGGTCATATGGCCCATGCTCGTCCAGTCCCCTCTGGTTCCAGCTATCCGTTCTACGGCCCGAGGAGTCGAATACGAGCGGTGGCTTTCTCACAACCTCGTTCTTCGAAAACCGGAGTGGGACTCTAGCAAGCTCGGCGAAATGGCCATGCAGTCCGTCAGCGAGTTCCACCTTCTGCCGCCGCAGATATCCTGTGATTGCATCCAGTCGTGTGAGGCGCTCCCTCCCCATCCCAACCTTCTCCGCCGCTCCTCGCAGCCTTCCCAACAGGTCTTGAGCGGAACTCGGTCTGCGTTGCAGGGCAGCCAAGACAGTGGCAAGCACTTCCAGACGTGGTTCCAGTGTCGAATCCCGGGCCGAAATCGAACTCCCGCCTTCATCGTGTTCCCTGAGGAGAAGCTCTTCACCCTTAACTCCGGCGACGCGCCCCGCAAGCCGACGAGGCTGGATCAGTCGACAGTCATCGCCGACGGAGGGGCGGCAAACCCAAAGCCCCTCAACCGGAACCCCACCTGCAACCAAGTCCTGCACAGGCACGTCCATGAACACCATGGCGGTCGCGTCTAACAACAGAAGAACCTGCGTCCCACCTTGGCCTCGCACGGTTCTCACCACCAACTCAAATGCAGTACGAAGGCCGATCCCCGCAGGTGCAGGAAACCCCCTGGGCAGCACTACTGCCAGGAGGTCGTCTTCCGGTTTCCCAGAGACAACGACGATGCTCCTTCGCCTACGCTGGACTTGCCGGCCAAGCCCAACGAAATGCGCTGTCAGCCATTCGGTTAGCAGGCCGGTGACCAGGCGCGTGGCGTCGCCCGCTTCCATGTGACTGACCTCGCCGGGAGTCTCGGAGCGAGGACCAGTTGCGACAACCTCGACGACTTGTCCCGCCCGCCGCATCACATGAGTAGTTCGAAGTTCCTGTCTGAGCTTCCCAAGCGCCTCTTCACCTGCATAGGGTACCTTCCCAACATGCAACAAGGAGCGCCTGTCGAACTCAAATGGAACAGCGTTGAGTAGTAGGGGCGACAACCGTTTGCGGTCCGCTGCGCACATCTTGTCACCCCCTCCTGGTTCTGGCTACTGATTGCTCGGCACTTGGCACCGGTTGGAACGTTGGCCGGTCGTCGTCTTCGGGATTCAAGCCAGCGGCCACCAGCTGCTGGCCATATCGGAGCTCTGGGTGGACCAGCATGGTGTGCTCCCATCTCTCAGCCGGAGGGTCGGCGGAGCGGACCTCTCGGCAGTGTCCGCACTGGAGGCTGATCAACGTTGCCCCAACTGCGTTCGACGGGTCAGCAGGCTCAGGTGACTCACTCCGGGCCCTCGACTGGGACTGCGGCTCTTCCACGTGAAGCTCTCGGAGCATCTGGGCAAGCACCACGACTGTCTCCGTCCCCCTCATGTGGTCCTCGGTCCCCCCCAAGGACTCGCGGAAGTCCCGCGGGCCAGAGAGAGAGCAACGCATGACCATGGCTGGCAGGTGGACTCCAAGGTTCCAATAATGCTGGGGGACCATTGGCTCCTCCATGTCATCGCGGACACAGCGTGGTTCCCTCATCGCCCCTATCCTTCCCAGTCACAGCAACTCTCATGTCTATAGACGCCTGGGGTGGCCTTGGCAGCGTCCACAGCTATTTCCGGACGCCACTCCACAAGACTGGGCGGCGAAACCAAGCTGGCCGCTGGCCATTCTAACCGCACGCGACGGAGGGGGCAATGATGGTGAGGGGGCGATGGCGAACGACCCCCGGACCGTCGGAGAGGACCACCAGAGGATGAGCCGCTCATGGCCTATCCAAGCTACCGTCAACAAGTCTCACAGTTGACCTGTAAGCTGCCGAGCTTCAATCATCTTCGCCCCGCAACCCTGTCAATGCAGCACCGCTTGAACTTCTTGCCGCTCCCGCAGAAGCATGGGTCGTTGCGACCGGGCTGCTTCAAGTCGTGATAGACCGCTGGTGGTTCCTCCCTGGCAAGTTCATCCATGTCGGGATCCGGCGTCCATTCCCACTCAAGCCAAGTGACTGTCGAGAAGGGGCGCGTGTCCCAGCGGAGAATCCCGAAGGCAAGCGCCCGGGCGGCCTTGAGGCGGTGCTTCATGACCAGCAGCCGCTTCTTGACCTCTTCAGCCCAGGCCTGCCGGTCTGGCTGATCCCCTACAACGACCAACACAGCGGGGTCACGGCTCGTCAGTTCGAGCCTCTGAATGCCTGTACCCATGATGGGCCGACCGGTCGCATTTGGCACCTGGCTCTCAAGCTTCTCAAGAATCCCCGCCGGCAGGTCGAGAATCTTCAGTGCGACGCGCTGGGCGGCCGCGTCGTCGGAGCGGGTCCGGAGCTCAGCCAGGACTGTCCTCGTCCAGCCCGGAACTTCCAGACGGATTTGTGGGCCAACGGCTCTGTCTCCCCGCTGGTACTCCTCCCACTCGTCAAACTGGACGTGGTAGCCGGACAGAGTCAGAACGTCCAGGCGCTCGGGCAGTTCTGGGCGCTGGAACCTTGTGGCGAGATACCAGCCATACAACCCCAACTCATCCGTAATGAGCTTGAGGCCTCTGTTGGTAAGGTCGTGCCGCTTGGTAGCGTAATGAATGAAGACGTCGGGCCCTTCGCAATGCTTGCAGACAATCTCCAGGTCAGCCACGGAAATTGACCAAGGATACTCGCCCGACTGGAACAGGCCGAGTTGGCGGGCAGCCTGAAGCTGGAAGGCCACCCCGTCAAGGTGTTCGAGGGAGACCGATAGCAGGAGGGTTCCCTGAATGTCCGCCCCGTTCAGGGTCAGCTCTCTATTCTCGCCTGAACGCTCCATGAGCTTGCAGATACCACCGGTGTCCAGATACTTCTTGGCTCTCAGAGCCTGAAGAAAACCATCGTGAACATTATTCTTGATATCGGTGCGGAGGCGGCCAACCTCCCCGAAGTCTCCGAAACGAAAGTGACGCTTGGCCTTGACCTCGACAAGGACCACCCAACCTGCCCAAACACCAACCACGTCGACCTCTGCCTGGCCCCCCGGTTTTTCCGGGTCTGGGTAAGTGAGGTTCCTGAAGACGTTTCGCCGACCGAGCACCCGCTCCAGGGCATTGAACACCCGCTCTTCAGCGTGTGCACCTCTTGTCTTGTTCCAGCGTTCCACCAACTGTGCGTTGGCCGACAGTCTCTCGCTCAGCCTGTCGTTGAGTTTCTCAAGAGCGGTCGTGATGTCGTGAACGACTACAGCACCATCGCCGAGCACCACCATCGGCATAGGCAAAAACAGAAACGGTTCCGGGGGAGGCTCAGAGTCTGCCATCCGCAGCCTGCAACCGACCAGCTTGAGAAGAGCCTCCCATGCGGCGTCCGGCAAAGGCTCCCCATCTGGACCTACCAAGTCGCCCCTTCGAACAGCGAGGGCGCGAGCCATTTCCCAGTAGGTCACCAGGGCAGGGGAGCAGTCGTCGACCGTGGCCGAGGCAGCGTCCGCATCGCGACCCGTCACTGAGGCCCTAATAGCGTCGGCATGGTTCCTGAACTCACGATTGGCGGTTTCTGAGACTCCGGCCTCCATTGCTCTCACAATCAGGAAAAGAGCCTCGCCGAGTTGCCCCACCGTCGCCCCGAGCTCCTGTTGAAAGAAGGCATCAAACCGCCCGAGCGCAGACTGCATACGGGAGAAAACCTGTTCCGGGTACGCACTTCCTCTGACTGTCTGCATCTCAGACGCCAGACCAGAAAGCAGCACCTTGAGCTCCACCTCTTCGCACCGTTCGGAGGCCCGGGAACCCGCAGCCATCGAAGCAGTCATCACTGCATCGTCGCTGAGCCGAAGCATCTGATCGATGTCGCGCCCATCGGGGGGGTTGCTTCCAGCAACGTCAAGAGCCTGAAGGGAACGGGCCACCCAGTCGCATCGGGCAATGGAAGTGCCATGGGTCTCTTCGGACGCCGTTCCCTTCGGGACGACCATTGTCTGTAGGACGTGAGCCAGGTACAACAACTCTGGGTCGTAGACCAAGCCCAAACGGCGCATCGCTTCCACACACTTGTCGTACTGGACAACGCTCGCTTCGGCCATCATCTCCCTAAGCATGCGAGACTGTTCTGCCGGTTCCAGGCCCCTCAGCTGCTCGGGCAGGTCAACCGGGCCGTTGGAATTCTCGCCTCGGGTACCCGTTGCCGTTGACGAACGCCGCACCTTGTCGTGACCCTTGTGCCTGGATCCCTTTCCCAATCGCCCCCTCCTTGAGTCCCAAGTAGCGGTCCATGACGCCAATGCCGGCGTTGGCACCGTTACCGATGTACAGCCTGCGGCGAGAGGCAGCATAGTCCGGGGTCACGCCTTCCGAAGGAGGCAATAGGCCGCTCCCGCCAGCAACAACAAGTTCCCAAGCTGGGCCTGCTTGCTCCAGCTTCGACCGGTCTGGACGTACCTCGCCACGTGCTCGCAGTTGACGCCCCTCCAACCGAGGAGGCTGTAGGGCAACTGGCCGCGCTTGACGAGAGCCTCTGCCCTTCGCCGCACAGCCTCGGTTTCAGCCGGCTCGGCCGCAGGCTCCACGACCACCGGCCGCCCCTTACCGAACACGCTCAGCGAGATTTCTCTGGTAAGCGCCCTATCGCCATGGACCTTCTGAATGTCCAATATCCTATCGTCTCCAACGATAATTCCATAGTGTCGCCCTAATCCGTCGGCGTCACGTATCACTAGATCGCCAACAGAGAGGTAACTCCTGCCTATTCTAGTACTCATTACCTTTGCCTCGGACAATATCCTTTCTAAGAGCATCTCGTATGCCCAGTCCAGAGAGTAATGCGGAGTACGGCTCTGTCAAGCGCCGGGCCCGCACTGGAGCGGCGGGGGCGTTCGCCGCCTCTCGGGGTCCGAGGAACCGTTGAAGATGAGTGGCGTCGGAGGCGGACGGGTCTCCATCCCGCCGGAGGCACGACGGCGAACGGTGGAAGCCCGGAGGCCTCGAAAATCCTGTTGACAGGAGGCCGCTCGCCAGGCTATTGATTGTCTCAGTTTGTTTCAACTCGTTTCAAGGTAGCGAAATGAAGAGCCTTGAAGAGGATGAGATCCTGACCGACGAGCAGCTCCAGGGGCTTCTGAAAGTCTCTCGCACAACACTCTGGCGACTGCGCCGCGACAGGGGACTGCCATTCGGGAGGGTGGGCCGCACCTACCGCTACCGAAAGTCCGAGGTGCTTGCTTGGATGCGCGAGTTCGGGGACGGTACCCTGGCCGCCGCTCAGGACCCGGCGATTGCTGCCAACTTGCAATCGGATCACGATGTCGACCCACGAGGGTCTGACATCTTCTCTCCGGCAAGGCGCTCCGAAATCATGGCATCTGTGCCAAGCAGAGATACTGCCCCGGAATTGGCAGTGCGAAGAGCCCTGCATCGTCTGGGGTTCCGGTTCCGCTTGCATGCTGCAAATCTGCCTGGAAAGCCGGACGTTGTCATTCCCAAGCTTCACTGCGCGCTTTTTGTCCACGGTTGCTTCTGGCACCAGCACGCTGGCTGCGCAAGGTCGAAGTTGCCAAAGACCAGGGCGGACTGGTGGCAAGCCAAGCTGCAAGGGAATGTCGAGCACGATAGCGCAGTCCAGAGACAGCTCCGGGAGCTGGGTTGGAATGTCCAAGTCGTGTGGGAATGTCAGACTGAGCGCAGCGCAAGTCTCGAGTCTGCCTTCAGGGAGCTCGGTATTGACCAGCAACACTCCTGCCGCCAGGAGTCCAGCATTGAGAGCGAAAAGGAGTTTCCCGTTGAATAGGCTATTAGAGGATATCAATCGGCAGTTCGGCTTCATCGATCTTTTCTCCGGTGCCGGCGGCATGAGTACGGGCTTCCTCAGACACGGGGCCTTTCGGCCGCTATTCGCCGTCGATGTGCAAGCGGGGAAACCAAGCAGCGGCCACGGCTCCCTCGAGTGCAACGCTACCTACGAAGCCAACATTGGCATTCCGGTGCGTGAGGCGGACCTCAGCATGTACGAGCCCGAAGAGCTCCTGAACGACGCCCGAATCCGGACAGGAGAGCTGGATGTTCTGATCTCCTGTGCCCCCTGCACCGGGTTCAGCCGCACCCTCGGACGAAACCACCTTGAGGATGACCCTCGAAACCACCTTGTGGAAAGAACAGGCTACTTCGTAGAGTGCTTGCGACCAAAGATCCTGATAATGGAGAATGTTCGAGAATTGGTTCACGGGAACTTCTCGATTCACGCAGAGAATCTCCGCAGACACTTAAATCGTATTGGGTATTCATTTCATGCATCCGTCCATGTATTGACGGAATTTGGTCTTCCTCAAACAAGAGAGAGGGCTATTATCATTGCGACTAGGGATGGTCTGCCAATCCACACTCTTGGAGAACTCTGGCAAGGCCATTGCGTGCCAAGAGCGGCGACTACCGTGCGGCATGCCATCTCTCATTTGCCAGCCGTGTCCGCCGGCCAGGTGCATCCATCAGACCCGATGCATGTGTCGCCAAGCTTCTCCAGGGAAGACAGTCTGGGGCGCCTGAAGGCAATCCCGCATGACGGTGGTTCCTGGGCCGACATCCTAGGGTTACCCGAGGCTGACAGACTCCTGACTCCAAGAATGAAGCAGTATGCGGAACAGGGTGACATGGGGTCCCATCCAGACGTCTATGGCCGGCTCTGGTGGGATCGGCCTTGTGTCACGATCAAGAGGGAGTGTTCACACGTGGGGAATGGCAGGTACTCTCACCCAGTCCAGGATAGGCTCTGCACCGTGCGCGAGTTGGCGCTGCTCAACGGGTTCCCGAAAAACTATGTGTTCAAGGGGTCTTTGTCAAACCGCTACCGCCAGATTGGAGACGCTGTTCCACCACTTGTGAGCTTCCAGATTGCACATCTTTGCAACTGGATGCTCACAGGAGAAAAACCTTCATTGTCCGATGCGCTTCTCGAGGGCACCAGTGTGGAAGGAGTCGAAGTGATGCGCGCTCCAATTCGCCGAGAACTATTCCCGGAGGCTGGCTGCACGGCCTAGACCAATCCGAGCGCCTCAACCAAGAATCGAAGTGTCACAGAAGGATTTGGCGCAGCGGACAACTTCGTCAAATTCACCACGAAGTCGAGGTGCTCCTGTTCCTGCAGCTGGCGTAGACCCGTGCGCCTGGTGCCAGCGGAACTTACGCCGCTAACCATCTCCTTGGTTATCACCGTCATGAACACACCTCTCTGTGCATTCGGGAACTCGGCCGCCCAAGTATGGAGATGATCTGCCAATTGAGGCATCCAACTTTCCCAGGTGTTCGAGAGGTCCTTCCGTCCCTTGATCTCGCCAACTAGAGTTGCTCGCCCATCTATGTTTATGCGAATGTCCGGACGGTTTCCACCCGCTCGAAAGTCGACTTCGGCCCCTGTCTGGACATGTCTCCACAGAGGAACGCTCAGCCCCGCTTCGCGGTTCTTCGCCAGCGATTGCCAATGGTCGTCGTCCAAATACTCCCAATTTGCGGCAGATCCGCCGGCCACCAACATCGACTGTTTCAGTATGCCGACGGCGAGTTCACCTCCTTCGTTCTGGCCTTGGCCGATCACCCTTCCCCCGACGACCATGGCCACATGCAAGGCGTAAAGGCGGTGGTCCGGAAGACCCCCAGGAAGGATATCGCCAATCTCTGCGTTGACCCAGTCGGAAAACGAGGCAAGGTCCGTCGTTGGGACTCTTCCAGGATTGGCTCTCATGTTCCTCAAAAACGTGGAAGGAGAGACGCTCAGACCGTGGTCCTTGGCCCTCTGGCCAAGGTTGTTGAGTGTCTTCTGAGCGAAGCATGCCAAACATGCATACCAATCAGCGGCTCCTGGAATCTTCCTCAGGACCTCCGGCGAGGCAAAGTGGAGAGCACCGAGTTCTGCCAAGGCATCGGCCTTAGCAAGTAAGTCCGATGCCTCAATCTTGATCCTTGCAAACTTCCGCAACCTATCCTCTTGCCAAGGGGCATCGTCTCCCCCGCCTACGATTCCATCCCAGTCGATCTTGTCCCCTCGCATCGGACCTCCCCATCGGGCACTCAGCCAGCTTCCATTCCGTCTCGCGCCGACAGACCCGCCGGTCGCACCGGCGATGTTATCAGAGGCGGCATTGCGACTCCACATCTAACAATGTTGGTCGGCCAGGTCCCATGGCAAATGGAGCTGCGCCAGCAGAGGACTTCCACTCGGCTCCCTCTTCGCCCCGCCCGAGAGCGGGGGTAGATGTCAACGGGCTCCCGTCCCACCTTAAGACTTTCCGTCTACGGTTCGTTCCCCTCCACTACAGCGGTTTGCCCGAGAATTCTCCTGTGATTTCCATGGGTTACGAATTCCGTCGGACGGACCGCAGAAACTCTTAACAGTGTTCGGATGATGCGGGTTTTGTGTCATTTCGGGGACTTCTGAATTTCGGACTCCCGTGCCCCCTCATCTGACCCGAAAGCGCTGAGAGCGGGCGAATGACTCTCGATGTCGTTCTCTGTTTCTCTGTGGTTTCGGACACAAGGCTATCGGTCGATGCCTCGTGAAGGCACTGGCGGCCGGGATCAGGGAGGGACGAGGGATGCGACTTCGGTCCTTGCGCATAGCCAACTTCGGGTGCATCGACGACACCGGGGTCGAGGTGGTCATCGACAAGATCGTGGTGCTCATAGGTCCGAACAACGTCGGCAAGTCAACAGTGCTGGATGCTTACGAGGCGTTTGCCAGCACGGGTGCCCCGCTCGAGATTTCCATGTTCCCGAATCGATGTGCGGAAAGACCAGTAGCAGTCGAGGGTGTGTTCACCGACTTGACAGAAGAAGACATGTCAGTGCTTGGCGCGAAATGGAAGCACGCTGACGCTACCCACGGAGAGTGTGTTCGTTGCAGATGGGTCTGGAGCAAGCCAGAGGAGAAGGGCAAGAAGCAGTCATGGGACCCTGCGAATTCGGATTGGGTAGATGGAGGGATGGGCGGCTGGGACACGCTGCTTGTAAGCCGTATTCCGGTGCCGCTGAGAGTCCGTTCAACTGATGACGCAGAGGCAACGGAGTCCCAGATTACGGAGATTCTCACCAGCGCGGTGAAAGCGACGCTGAAGAACGACCATTCGCGGACTGAGTCAGTTCTCAAGGAGTTGAAGAAGCTCACGGAGGATTTGGCCAAGGAGGTCGAGACCCAGATTGCTGAGGCGACAAGCGGCATCGGTCAACGGCTCAGTGCCGTATTTCCCGGCTACCAGGTTGAGTTTCATCCAGAACTCGGAAAATTCGAACCCGAGAAGTCCCTCGGTGCCGGGAGCTACATCCAAGTCAGGCGTGAGGGAGCCGATATGTCCCCGCTGAAAAAGCAGGGAGCGGGATTCCGTCGCACATTCCTGTGGTCAGCGCTGGGTACACTTGCAGACATCGGCCGCATCAGGCAGGGAAAGGGATTCCTTCCGACCGAGCGTCAGCGGATTCTGCTCATCGAGGAGCCAGAGTCCTTTCTCCATCCCCCGATGATTAGAGCCGCGCGTGAGGCGCTCTATGGCCTTGCCGAAGTCGCTGAATGGCAAGTAATTGCCACAACGCACTCCCCAGTATTCATTGATGTGGCCAAGCCGCATACCACCATCGTTCGTCTGGCTCGAGACGGTGGGGTTAGAACTCAGTTGTTCCAGACCGACCGCGCCCAGTTTTCGGACCAGGATCGCGACAATCTGCGCATGGTTCGCTCCTGCCATCCGACAGTTGCTGAGTTCTTCTTCGCCGACCATGTGATTCTGGTGGAGGGAGAGACTGAGCAGGCAGTTCTTGCCGAGCTGCTTGCCAAAGTGGAGGACCCGGCAGCGAGGGCCGTCACCGTGCTCAATTGCATGGGTAAGGCCAATATCCCCTTATTTCAGAGAATCCTCAATCAGTTCAGCTCGACATACACCGTCGTCCACGATTCGGATTCCCCACGAGCGAAGAGGAAGGACCGCTGGCAGCGGAACCCAATGTGGACAATCAACGAACAGATATTCGCTGCAGTTTCGGAGCGGAAGGACAGCCTCGGGGTGTGTCACGTTGTGTCTCACGTCCCGGGTTTTGAGCAGCACTATTTCGGAACAACAGCCAGTGCTGACAAGCCGTACCAGGCCATCCAGGTCTTGAGGCGGCCGGACTTCGGCCAGACAGACGACACCGCCGCACTGGCAGCCATGGCAAGCCAGTTGCTGGCCGGCAATCACCCGTGCGCAACCTCGTCCATGGGCAACCTCGTCACGCGAGTCAGGGCATGGTCCACGGCCAATCAGCCAAGCCCGAAGGAGGCCTGGGATGTTGAGGATGTGGCTGCCAATGGCGAGTTCACAGCAGAGGGTGAATGTGAAGCAGAGCCCCTCCACGAGTCGGAGCCACCAGTTGAAGCAAGCCAACAACCAGAGGACAGGAGAGAACCAGAGACGGACAGAACCATGAACCACATCAAGTCCAAGCAACGCGTAGCTGACCACGGCGAGGTCTTCACCCCAGCGTGGATGGTCGAGGCGATGCTTGACCTGGTGAAGGAAGAGACGGAGCGCATTGACTCCCGCTTCCTTGAGCCGGCTTGTGGGAGCGGCAACTTCCTGGTGAAGATTCTCCGGCGCAAGCTGGCGGCCGTGGAACTGAAGTACGGTAAGAACGACTTCGAGCGTCGGCACTACGCGCTACTGGCCCTGATGTGCATCTACGGCATCGAACTGCTGCCTGACAACATCTCCGAGTGCCGCACCAATCTCCTCGAGATCTTCTCCGAGTACCTGAATCTGGACGAATCGGACGAACTCTATAGGGCAGCGTTCAATGTCCTGTCGGAGAACCTCGTCCACGGCGATGCCCTCAAGATGCTCACTCATGATGGCCGCCCAATCGCATTCGCCGAGTGGGGCTACCTGGGCAAGGGCCAATACCAACGACGTGACTTCCGCCTCCAGAGCCTCGCCCAGTCCGCGGCTTTCAGTGCGAAGGACTCCGTCCTCGCCCGGCTCGGAAGGCACCAGCTCTTCAAGCCCGTGAAGTCTTACGCACCGATGACCGTGAGCGAGCTGGCTGCAGCTGGCGAAGCTCCAAAGGAGGGCAAATGACGGTGAAGGCTGGCTTCGCGTTGCACGGTCGCAACCCAGATGTGCTGACTTGCATCGCTAACCTCTCCAATGACGAGGTCTTCACGCCCCCCGAGATTGCGAATCGGATACTGGACACACTGGCGAAGGCTTGGGCTCTCAACAACGGCGGAGCCAACATTTGGGCCGACCCTGCAGTGACGTTTCTGGACCCATTTACCAAATCGGGCGTCTTCCTTCGTGAGATCACCAGCCGTCTTATCAAGGGTCTTTCAAGCCAGATTCCTTGCCTCGAAGAACGCGTCGACCACATCCTGACGAGGCAGGTCTTCGGCATCGGCATCACTCACCTGACGAGTCTGCTGGCCCGACGCAGCCTGTACTGCTCCAAGCACGCAAATGGCCCCCACTCGGTTGCCAGGTCTTTCGGCACCGACCAGGGCAACATCTGGTTCGAGCGAACGGAGCACACTTGGATTGATGGAAGATGCAAGTGCTGTGGAGCAAGCCGGAAGACGCTGGACCGTGCCGAAGGACTGGAGACCCATGCCTATGCCTTCATCCACGCCGACCATGTCAAGACTCGAATCACCGAAATGTTTGGAGGTGATATGCAGTTTGATGTAATCATTGGAAACCCACCCTACCAGTTGAACGACGGCGGCTTCGGCACGAGCGCTGCTCCCATCTATCAGCTCTTCGTGGAGCAGGCAAAGGCCTTAGAGCCGCGGTTCCTGTCTATGATCATTCCCGCCCGCTGGTTCGCCGGGGGCAAGGGGCTGGATGAATTCAGGGAGTCCATGCTCAAGGACAATCGCATGCGTTCGATCGACGACTTCCTCAGCGCATCGGATGTCTTCCCCGGAGTGGGCCTGAAGGGGGGCGTATGCTTCTTCCTGTGGGACCGCGACAATCCGGGTCTGTGCCGAGTCAGCACCCATTTCAAGGACTGGCCCGTCTCAACCACTACTCGGCCGCTGCTCGAGGAAGGGGCGGATGTTTTCATTCGCTTCAATGATGGGCTGTCGATCCTCAAGAAAGTGATGGCCGCAGAGACTGGAGATAGCGCCTCGCTTTCGTTGCCGCCCGCCAAGCGTTTCGAACAACTGGTCAGCTCCAGAAAGCCATTCGGACTTGAGACGACATTCAAAGGCAAGGCCTCTCAACGCCCCGGTGACTTGCTAGTGTACCAGAATGGTGGGACCGGATACCTCGCCAGGGATTCCGTATCGACCGGCACTGAGCTTATCGACAAATGGAAACTGTTCGCTGGCTACGCCGCTCCCGGGACCGGCAACAAGGACACGTACCCGCATAGGATTATCAGCACGCCGTTCATCGGTGAGCCCGGAAGCATCTCGTCGGAGACCTATCTATGCATTGGCCCGTTCGACTCGAAGCTCGAGGCCGAGAGCGCCCTCTCCTACCTCTCCTGTCGGCTGACTCGCCTGCTCGTGCTTCTTCACAAGCCATCCCAACACGTAACGCGGAAAGTTTACACATTCGTGCCAACGCAGGAGTGGACGAGGCCCTGGACGGACGATGTTCTCTACGAGAAGTACGGCATTACCGACAGCGAAATCGAGTTCATTGAGAAGATTGTCCGCCCTATGGATCTTACGGGAGACCCTCAGGATGACTAAGCCCATCGACGAGATCCTGGCACCCAGGCCGGAAGCTCGACCCCGCATTTACGCCTATTCGATTGCCGACGAGGCACACAGGGGGCTTCTCAAGGTCGGTCAGACCACACGGAACGTGAAGAATCGCGTTGCCGAGCAACTGAAGACCGCCGCCATAGCAAACTACCTTATTGAGCTCGACGAATCCGCTGAGTGCAACGACGGCAGCCTTTTCACCGACCACGAGGTACGTGCTGCACTCGTCAGAAAGGGCTTCGAGAATGTCACTCTGGAATGGATGCGATGCTCGGTAGCAGATCTGCGGACCGTACTTGCCGAGCTGCGTACCGGTCAGAAGTTTGCGGGCACCCACCACGAAGCTTTCCCCATGCGGCGGGAGCAGGAACAAGCCGTCGCCAAGGCCTACGACTACTTCCACTCCATCTGGTCTGAGAACAGGAAGGCCGTTCCCCGCTTTCTGTGGAATGCGAAGATGCGCTTCGGCAAGACCTTCGCCACCTACCAGTTGGCAAAGAAGCTGGGGGCCAAGCGCGTGCTTGTCGTCACATTTAAGCCAGCGGTCGAGGATGCTTGGCAGACGGACTTGGAGAACCACGTTGACTTCGATGGTTGGCAGTACCTATCGCGCTCCTCGAACAGTGACCCGACCCAGATCGACAAGGAGAAGCCGGTGGTCTACTTCGGCTCGTTCCAGGACCTGCTGGGGCGCGACAAGAGCGGGGGCATCAAATCCAAGAATGAATGGGTCCATACACTGAACTGGGATCTCGTGGTCTTCGATGAGTACCACTTTGGGGCTTGGCGTGAGACTGCAAAGGAACTGTTCGAAGGCGAAGAAGAGGCGGTCGCCGAGGCGGAAGCCAGACTTGAGTATGCAACCGACCTGGAGAAGGCAAATGACGACTTGAGCCTGCTCTCGGAGAAAGATGCCGACATCTTGCCTATCACGACCAATGCCTATCTCTATCTCTCGGGCACGCCGTTCAGGGCACTGGCAACGGGTGAGTTCATTGAAGAACAGATCTTCAATTGGACTTACACCGATGAACAGCGTGCCCGCGAAGAGTTCGCCGCAGAGAATCCGGGAAGACCGAATCCTTACGGCACACTCCCACAGATGCGATTGCTCACCTATCAGATGCCGGACGAGTTGCTGAGCATCGCACGCGAAGGTGAGTTCGACGAGTTTGACCTGAACGCGTTCTTCGAGGCATCTGGAAGGGGCGCTGCGGCGCAGTTCAAGCACAAGACCCACGTCCAGAAATGGCTGGACATCATCCGCGGAAGCTACGCTCCTCAGTCACTCGAGCTTCTGAAGACCGGTACCCGTCCGCCGTTTCCCTATTCGGATATTCGCCTGCTACCATACCTCCAGCACTCGTTCTGGTTTCTCCCCAACGTGGCGGCCTGCCAAGCCATGGCGAACCTGTTGGCCGAGAAGCACAACACCTTCTGGCACGACTACAAGGTGGTTGTAGCTGCTGGCGCTTCTGCCGGCATTGGGCTAGACGCCCTGCCCCCCGTGAGGAAGGCTATCGGCAGCGGATTCGACACCAAGACCATCACGTTGTCATGTGGCAAGCTTACAACCGGGGTTACGGTTCCCCAATGGTCGTCAATCCTGATGTTGCGCAACCTCAAGTCGCCGGAGACATACTTCCAGGCGGCCTTCCGGGTGCAGTCTCCATGGGCCATCAAGAACCCGAACGGTGACAACCCGAATGAGGTGGAATGCCTCAAGCCGGCCTGTTTCGTGTTCGACTTCGCTCCCACCCGTGCGCTGCGCCAATTGTCGGACTACGGGATCGGCCTCTCGCCCAACGAGCCAAACCCCGAAAGCGCTGTGAAGGAACTCGTTTCGTTCCTCCCGGTGTTGGCATTCGACGGTGCCAACATGACGCAGATTGACGCCGGCGGTATCCTCGACATCGCCATGGCGGGCACGTCCGCTACCCTCCTCGCCCGCAAATGGGAGAGTGCGTTGCTGGTCAACGTGGACAACGAGACTCTCCGTCGCATTCTCAACAACCCCGAGGCGATGGCTGCGGTCGCGCGCATCGAAGGCTGGCGCTCGCTGGGCGATAACATCATCGAAACCATCATAAACAAGAGTGAACAAATCAAGGAGTTTAGGCGCAAGGAGAAGGGATCGAGGCCGCCGGGGACCACGCCTGACGAGAAGGAGTACAAGGCCAAGCGAAAGCTCGTCCAGGAGAAGTTGATCAAATTCGCTACGCGAATTCCGGCCTTCATGTATCTGACGGACTTTCGCGAGAACACGGTGCAAGACGTGATCACCAAGTTGGAGCCCGAGCTGTTCCTGACTGTCACCGGCCTGACCGTCAGCGATTTCCACCTGCTCGTCCGACTGAAAGTGTTCAACACCGAGCAGATGAACCAAGCGGTGTTCGCCTTCCGCCGCTACGAGGATGCCTCGCTGCAGTACACCGGCATCGATAGCCACCCGGGGCTGACGCATTATGGGTTGTATGACACTGTGGTGGCGAGGGAGTGATGCGCGATTCTGCGTGCCGGTTGGGGTGTGAGAAGGCGGGGGTGATAGATGTGTGCGTGCTGTTGGCGGCGCTGCTATTGGAGTTCGTGTCCGGTGAGCAAACGACGGTGACGGATTCGCCGATGCGCATCTGCCGTGATGCTTCAACTCCTTCGACTGACGAGAAGGACCAGAAGACGGTCACGGTTCACTGACACACACGCGGCAGCGAGGTGAGCCAATTATACTGTGCTACAAGGAATGTTGTATGGATTCGGTACATAGAGGAGGATGTGTTATGTTTGTCAGTTTCATTAATCACACGAAATCGGCTATCTTGTTCTGTTGTGCAGGTCTTCTGGTGGGGTGCGATCTTGGTACCCAAGCAGGAACTGATCAGAAAAGCCAACTGGGCGGGAGTTGCGAGTGGTCCCAAGACTGTGAGCAAGGGCTCGAGTGTTCAGACGGGATGTGTGTCTTCAACGGGACCGGTTCAGACTCGGATGTCTCGACCGGCGGAGACACTTACGCTGGGGCCACTTGGTTTGATAGCGACTCGGGGTTGACATGGCAAAAGTCTCCCGCTGGGCTGATGAACTGGGCTGACGCCAGAACGTATTGTGCCAGTTGGTCGGGTGGCTGGCGAGTACCGACGGTCGATGAGTTGCGTTCTCTAATTCGAGGCTGCGAGGCCACGGAACCGGGGGGTGAATGCCACGTTCAGACTGATCACTGCGTGGTCCTTTCGTGTGCGGGCGACTCATGTAACGGATGCGCCGAACATGCTGGGCCTTCCAATGGCTTCTACTGGCCGTCTGAACTCTCTGGACCTGAGCATTGGCATTGGTCTTCGTCTAAGGTTGAAGGGAAAAGCGAGCTCGTATGGGTCGTGATCTTCTTTTCAGCAAACGTAAACGTCAATTTTAAGGAAAACGAAGGCTACGTCCGATGTGTTCGATCAAACGGATCACTTTGACCCGAGCTGAACCGCGATCACTTTCGACCGAACTCAACATGGATTTTATACACCGGTCTGTGAGTAACCGCAGGAAGGCTGCCGTGATTCCAAGCAACCTGGGGCTGGCCCATTCTCCTGGCGGCGAATTTCAGGCCAGGAGGAAGCCATGGATGTCATAGTTCACAGAAAGCTGAGCAGCGAG
>Ga0302238_1001105_pt1 | contig 23423 bp, 14 predicted proteins | sample AAG_UR_Asn_MG_FD_193527 | JGI IMG/M metagenome (GOLD analysis project Ga0302238, IMG submission 193527) | Enriched activated sludge microbial communities from anaerobic digester in WTTP, New Holstein, Wisconsin, United States - AAG_UR_Asn | ecosystem: Engineered > Bioreactor > Anaerobic >... | reverse complement strand
ACTGGCGGGGTATTGCGACAAGGTCGAAGTGATTCTGCATGCCGACAACGGGGTGACCGTTACGGACAACGGCCGAGGCATTCCTGTGGATATCCACGAGGAGACGGGGCGTCCGGCAGCAGAGCTGGTCATGTGCGAATTGCACGCAGGCGGCAAGTTCGACGAGAACTCATACAAGGTTTCCGGCGGTCTGCACGGCGTGGGCGTCTCGGTGGTGAACGCCCTGTCGATATATCTTAAACTGGAGATATATAAGAAGGGAAATGTTTATTTCCAGCGATACGAGAGGGGTAAGCCCGTCACGGATCTGGAAGTTACCGGCACGACGACCAGGACGGGCACAAGGGTGACGTTCTCACCGGACCCGGAGGTCTTCAACAACATCGACTTCTCGTTCGATATTCTGAGTCAGAGGCTTAGAGAGCTGGCCTTCTTGAACCCCGGGCTGACGATTCACCTCGAGGATGAGCGCACTGGGCGCGTCAATGATTTCACGTACGAGGGCGGAATTGTCCATTTCGTGGACTTCCTTGCGAAGAACAAGTCTCCGCTGCACAGCAAGGTCATCTTCATGAAGGCCGAGCGTGACCACATCGGCGTAGAAGTGGCCATGCAGTGGACGGAGACCTACCAGGAGCAGAGCTACGTTTTCACGAACAACATCCCCAACCGGGACGGCGGAACGCACGTTTCCGGGTTCCGGGCCGCCTTGACCAGGGCGGTGAACTCCTACGCCGAGACCAACAACATGCTCAAGAACCTGGGCAGTTTGTCGGGCGACGACGTTCGAGAGGGGTTGATAAGCATCCTCTCGGTGAAGATGCACGACCCGAAGTTCTCGTCGCAGACCAAGGACAAGTTGGTCTCCAGCGAGGTCAAGGGCGTGGTCGAGGCGGTCATCAACGAGAAGCTGACGGAGTTCTTCGAGGAGCACCCCACGGAGGCCAAGAAGGTTGTCAGCAAGTGCGTTGATGCTGCCAGGGCCAGAGAGGCCGCTCGCAAGGCAAGGGAGATGGTTCGGCGCAAGGGGGTGCTGGATTCTGCGTCCCTGCCCGGCAAGCTGGCTGACTGCCAGGAGAAGGATCCGTCCGCTGCGGAGATATTCCTGGTGGAGGGCGACTCCGCCGGTGGCTCAGCCAAGCAGGGCCGAGACAGGCGCAACCAGGCCATCCTGCCGCTGCGAGGCAAGATCCTTAACGTTGAGAAGGCCCGCTTCGACAAGATCCTGAAGAGCGAGGCCATTGCGATGCTGATTACGGCGCTGGGCACGGGCATCGGGCCCGACTCGTTCGACCCTGCCAGGGTGCGCTACCACAAGATCATCATCATGACCGACGCCGACGTGGACGGTTGCCACATCCGAACGCTGCTGTTGACCTTCTTCTATCGCCAGATGCCCGAGCTGCTGGAGCGGGGCTACCTTTACATTGCGCAGCCGCCACTCTACAAGGTGAAGCGGGGCAAGAAAGAGCGTTATCTGAAGGACGAAGCGGCCATGCAGCGCTACCTGCTCGAATCGGGTGTCGATGCGGTCTCTCTCGTCGTAGGCCCCGATGCCGTACAGTTGCCGCCCGAGCGCACCATCGACGCCATGGAGAAGGTGATCAGATACCAGGAGTGGATCGCCTTCTTTGCCAGGAAGATTGACGTTCGAATCCTCGATGCGCTGCTGGCCACGGCCAAGCTTGACAGAGAGGGGCTCAAGGATCGCAACACGGTGGACGAGGCCATTGTGGCCATGAACGCGTACCTGCAGGTCAACCAGCCCACCATCTTCCCCTTCTCGTTCTCCATCGAAGAGGACACGGAACACGGCTGCTTGAAGCTTGTGGCCCAGACTATCGAAAACGGCCGCACCCGAACCACGGTCATCGACCACGGCATGATGGACAGCCACATGTTCATTCGGCTGCGGGAGCTGGCCACAGAACTGCTATCCCTCGGGGGATCGCCATACAAGCTGGTGAAGGAGAACGGCGAGGTCAGCGGAGAGTACCCCACCCTGGAGGATACTCTGGCAGCGCTCATGGACGTGGCTCGCAAGGGCCAGACCATCCAGCGATACAAAGGTCTCGGCGAAATGAACCCAGAGCAGCTCTGGGAAACCACCATGAACCCGGACTCAAGGACGGTGCTGCAGGTGCGCATCGAGGATGCCATCAGCGCCGACCAGCTCTTCACGGTGCTCATGGGCGACGATGTGGAACCACGGCGTGAGTTCATCATGGACAATGCCCTCAATGCCGTGAACCTCGACTTCTAAACGGCTGGCCACATTTCTCGTTCCGCCCCCCAGCCGTTTACCCCGCCTTCGACGGCCCCGAGGGGCCCCTCGGGCCCTTCGAGGGGAGCGAGGCTCCTGCCGAGTCGAGGGGTGGGGTCATGGCGACAGGCGCATGACCAACCCATTTGGTGCGGGCTGAATGCTATCACGAGGTCATGGATGTTGATGGAGTTCGCTGGTTCAGGTGACTGTGGTGGGTAGCTCGTTTCAAGACTATTTCTGTCAGGTCGAACGCTTCTTCGTGGTCATCCGAATGTCGGGCTTCATGATGTCGCCCAAGGACATGGAGAAGGTGCGCCAGTACTACCTGAAAGGGGTTCCGCTTCACCTGCTGCTTCAGGGGATCAGCGACGGGCTCAAGGCCTTTCGGCACAACGCAGCGCCAGGGCAGAGGGTGCCCCACTCGCTGGCTTGGTACAGCCACTTCGTCACCCCCCGTATGAGGCGCTGGAACAAGGGTACCGAGCCAACGGCCCCGACGCAGGAGCAAGACCCATCGGGGGTGAGGGGAGCGATATATCACCTCATCGCCGAAGCAGAGCTGCTGGTGCAGTCGGAAGAGCGGCCCCTGGAGCTCGACGTCAAGAAGCGCCTGCTGGAGGCTCTGCAAGATATGATGACCCAGGCCGACGAACTGGACCCCGACTCGTTGCCAACGCGACTGCGAAGCCTTGACGCCACTATTATTGACTTTTATGATGCTGCCTTGGCTCCCGGGGTGCGCCATGAACTCTCCCACGCTACTCAGCAGGAGCTGGGGGCCGACAGGGGTCTCGGGGTGAAGGCTCTGCAAGGGCGCCAGAGGGCCCTATATGCGAGGCGGCTGCGGGAAATGCTGGGTATTCCAGCGCTTTACGAGTGAGCTGTGATGCAATCATCGGATGACAGGGTGGTTTGTGAGCAGTGCGGTGGCGCTAGCTATCGCATAGGCGCGAAAGAGGAGGTGGCGGTTGCCAGAATCTGTTCGTGCAGCTCTCCCTGCCCGAGGTGCAACGACCGAAGGGTTGTGATGGTCGAGCAGGATGGCCGCCGCGTCGCCGCTGCCTGCTCTTGCACCGATCTTCGCAGACGGATTGAACTCTTCAACGCTGCCAGGGTGCCCGCTCGGTTCGCTGACAAGTGGGTCGATGACATTCGCCCGACGCACGATTCTCAAGGCCGGGTGCTCTACGAACTGCTCAGGTATCAAGACGAGTTCGAGAGGGGGCAGAAGGGGTTCCTGCTTTGGGGAGCACCGGGGCTTGGCAAGACACACCTGATGTGCGGGCTGGTGACCTACCTGACCCTGGAGCGTGGCCTGTCGTGCCGCTTCATCGAGTTCATGCAGCTCATCGGAGAGCTGAAAGCAGCGTATGCCCAGGGGAAGTGGGATGCTGAGGTTGTGGCACCGCTGCTCAAGGTGGATGTGCTGGTCATCGATGAGTTGGGCAAAGGCAAAGACTCCGAGTGGGAGCTTGGGGTGCTCGACCAGCTCATCTCCAGCCGCTACAACGCTAACCGTACAATACATGCCACAAGCAACCTGAGGCCCGTGCTGGCCCAAAGCGAGCTTGTGAGTTACACCGACTCTGGGCCCGTCTTGCACCAGTCGCTGCAACAGAGGCTTGGGGACCGCATCTATTCCCGGCTTGTGGAGATGTGCAGCTTCCAGCAGGTTCAAGGGGACGACTACAGAGTTAAGCCGCCGCCAAGAGGCGCTGCGCCGGGTAAGAAACCGCAACTTTCGCCATCGACGAAACAACATACAAAGGGGTTGAAATGAGAATCTCCGGACTTCTGTTCCTTGTTCTGGCCATGAGCCTCTCCTTCGCTTGTCGAGAACCCAAGAAAGTGCTGACAGAGCGCGAGAAGCAGATGGTGCAGGAGAGCGTCATGGAGGACCTGCCCGTTGGCGAGAACATCTACCCCGTGAACGCCGTGTTCGACGACAAGGTGGTGCTGCTGGCTTACGGTCTTCCCAAAAACGCCGTGAAGCCGGGCGAAGCCGTGACCCTGAGCCTCTACTGGAAGGCCCTTGCTCCCGTGGATGGGGATTACAAGATCTTTCTTCATCTGGATTCCACGAAGAATCAGCGCAAGATGTTCGACCATCACGCTGTGAACAATCTCTACCCGGTAGCCAACTGGAAGCCGGGCGAGGTGGTCAAGGACGACGTGCTGCTCCAGATAGACTCGGGATTCCCACAGGCACCCGCCCGCATCTGGGTGGGGCTCTTCGATGAGAAGGCCTGGCGAGACCAGAAGAAGAACGTGAGAATGCAGGTGAAGAACCCCGGGGCCGGCAAGCCCGACCGGGAGAACCGCCTCATGGTAGCCCCGATAATGGTGGGCGACTCGCAGCTCAAGAACGTAGCGGTGGCCAAGGCCGTCACTGCCCCCACCGTGGACGGAGATCTCTCGGAAGCGCAGTGGGCCCAGGCCTTTGCCTCGGCCGGTGGACTGGTGGCCCTTGACGGTAAGCCCCTGGCCGGCGACGAGAAGTCCGAGGTAGGGCTGCTCTACGACGACCAGAATCTTTATGTGGCCTTCCGCATTGGCGACAAGGATGTGCAGTGCCAGTACACGGACACGACCAAGCGTGACCAGACCCTCTGGAGCGGTGGCGAGAAGAAGGCCTCGGACGTGGTGGAGATCTTCATGGATCCCGACGGCGATGGGCTCAACTACGTGGAGATCCAGGTAGCTCCCACTGGGGCCGTTTTTGACGCCAAGTTCGATAGCCACCGTACGCCGAAGTGGGAAGCGGCCTCTGCTTCGTACAACATCGACTTGAAGCATGGAGTCAAGGTGAACGGCACTCTCAACGATGCCTCGCCCGATGTTGGCTACACCGTAGAAGTGGCCATTCCCTGGAGTTCGTTACCCGGTCTGCAAGGGGTTCCCGAAGCTGGCAAGCCCTACAAGGCCAACTTCTACAGGCTCTCGGGCAGCGGCACCTTCGCTGGGACGCTTGTTCCCGTGGGCAACGACTTCCACGACCTGACTCTGGCCGCAACCGTCACCTTCGCGAAGTAGTTCCAGCCAATTCCAACGGAGATACCAATGACACCGCAAGAGCGCAGGGCCCGGGTGGAATCCATCCAGGACCCCGTCCGTCGACTTGAAACCATAATGGACCTGCTCAGAGGCCCCGACGGGTGCCCCTGGGACAAGAAGCAGACCCTCTCCAGCCTGAAGCCCTACCTCATCGAGGAGGCCTACGAGGCGCTGGATGCTATAGACGACGGAGACATGGAAGCGCTTCGTGGAGAGCTGGGCGATGTGCTGCTGCAGGTGGTCTTCCAGGCCCAACTGGCCCGAGAGGCAGGAGAATTCGACCTGGACGGCGTCGCCCGGGCCATCTGCGACAAGCTGGTACACCGCCATCCCCACGTTTTTGGAGAGGTGCAGGCGGAGACGTCCGAGCAGGTCTTGCAGAACTGGGAGCGCATCAAGACCAAGGGAGGAAAGCCGCTGCTTGCCGGCATTCCGCGGCAACTCCCTGCGCTCCAGAAGGCCCACAGGCTGGGGGAGAAGGCCACCAGGGTGGGCTTCGACTGGCCGAAGGGTGACTGGGTCGGACCGCTGGAGAAGGTGGCCGAAGAGGTCAAAGAGCTTGTAGAGGCCAAGACCAGCGCTGAGCGGTTCCATGAGTTGGGAGACCTGCTCTACGCCATTTCCAACATCGCCAGGAAGCTGGAGATAGACCCCGAAGCGGCCCTCCAGGCAGCTAACGACAGATTCGTTTGGCGCTTCTCTCATGTAGAGGGGAGGCTGGCCGAGCAGGGTCGCAAGCCCGAGGAGGCCACCCTCGAAGAAATGGACGTCTTCTGGAACGAGGCTAAGATGCTGGAGAACTCCCGCAAGAGCTCGACGTGAGCCCATGCCCGGAGTTCCACGGCGCCGCAGCTCACGATGCCGTGGAGCAACAATGACCTCCCGTGGGTAGCAACGCTGCTCATGGCCTGGGGGTTCCATGGCGGATGTGGAAGACCAGGGGCCCAGCCCCGCACCATCTCAGCGCTCCACCCAGCGGTCCATCCTGAAGTCCGCTGCCGTCATCACCCTGCTCACCTTCATCTCCAGGCTGCTGGGGCTCTTCAGAGAGCAGGTCAGGAGCTACTACCTGGGCACCGGCACAGGCTCTGACGCTTTCGGCCTTGCCTCGATGATCCCGAACCTATTTCGGCGCCTGCTTGGCGAAGGGGCCATGACCGCTGCCTTCGTACCCGTTTTCACCCAGTACCAGAACGCCGACGACAGGGCTGAGCTGAACCGGTTCCTCTCAGCCTTCTTCTCGGTCTTCGTGGTTGTGCTGCTGTTGATCTGCGGCTTGGGAATGGTTGCTTCGGACTGGCTCATCAGGACCTTCTTCTCCTCGGGGTTCGGCCTGGTCGAGGGGAAAATCGAACTTACCGCCGACCTTACAATGTTGCTCTTCCCATACCTTGGACTGGCCAGCCTTGCGGCCCTGGTGCAGGCCGTGCTCAACACCTACGGCGTCTTCGCCCCATCGGCCTTCACACCAATCCTGCTCAACGTGGCAACCATTGCGGGGACGATCCTGCTCCATCCGCTCTTCGGAGATGCCTCCTACGCAATGGCCATCGGCTTCCTGGTAGGAGGCGTTTTCCAACTGGCCTTCCAACTGCCCTGGTTCTGGAAACGGGGGCTCAAGGTCAGGCCCTCCTTCAACTGGAACCACCCTGGCGTCAAAGAGCTCTTCCGGGTATTCGCCCCTGGCATTATTGCGGCAGGCATCTACCAGGTGAACGTCTTCGTCTCGGAGATCATCGCCGCATCGCTCTCCCCGGGCTCTATTGCCTCGCTGCAGTACTCCATCAGGCTTCAGGAGCTGGTCCTGGGCGTCTTTGTTATCTCCATGACCACGGTAATCCTGCCCACCCTCAGCAAGCAGCATTTTGCCGGTGATTCCAAGGGATTCGAGCGCACGAATCTCTTCTCTCTTGAGGTGCTGGCCCTGGTCACGATTCCCGCTTCGGTAGCTCTAATCGTGCTAAGGCGGCCCATAGTCTCTTTGCTGTTTCAGCAGGGGGCCTTCGATGCAATAAGCGTGGAGAAAACATCATTTGCAGTGATGTTTCATGCGGTCGGTATATATTTTATTGCAGTATCACGGTCCCTTACCCAGTCCTTTTTCGCAAAGAAGGATCTCAAGCGACCCATGTATGTCGCCCTTTGCGCCTTCGTTGTCAATATATCTGTTTGTTATTTTTCCTCTATCTACCTGGATAACGGTGGCATAGCGCTGGGCAACTCTGCAAGTGCTGCGGCCTCGGCAGCGGTGCTCTACTTTCTGATGAGGTCGGGGGGCATGAGCTTGGGGGGCTGGGGGCACGGGCTGTTTCTTGCCCGTGTGCTGGTAGCTTCGTTGGTAATGGCCGGGGTGGCGATGTTGCTCATGTGGGCCTTGCCCTGGGAGGGTGCGGGCAAACTCGGAGTTGCCTGGAGGCTGTCGCTTTACGGGGGTGGGGGAATCGTCTCGTTTGTCGCCGCTGGTCTGCTACTATTTCCCCAGTGGATTGTGCCCCTCGGGCGTGGACTCAAGAGGCGTATGAAGCGATAGTGGGTGGGGGTTTGGCCCTTGCCTCAGGAGCACGACATGGTGAAGACTGCTTTGCTGCTCTCTCTGCTTGTTTTTGGATGCAGTTCTGCCCCAGCGCCCCGCGCCGACGTCGGCGATAGCACCGTGGATACGGACCGTGGGTCTGAACCGCTGGATGTGGATAGCCAAAGCCATCCTGGTGACGTAGCGGATGAGGTGAGTGGCGATGGGGCTCACGACGAGGTTGGGAACGAGGTCTCCGATGCCAGGCCCCTGGTGGTCATGACCTTTAACACAGGCACAAGCCTGGTGCCTCCTGCGGGGGCCATCAACAAGGGTTTCGGCAAACAACAGGCCGCTTGGTGCGATGAGTACTACGGGAACGGACTCTCGTGGATGGCCCTCATCGAGGATGCCAGGGTGTTTGTGGAGGGGGTTTCGCCCGACCTCATTGTCTTTCAGGAGATCTTTCATCCGGAGGAGTGCGCCGGGATTCCCGAGGAGGCCCGGGTGGGCTTCATCTGTGAGCACTGGAAGGCCGGCGACCCGACGGTAGCCCAGATGGTGGCCGGAGAGCAGTACCAGGTGGCTTGTCACCCGGGAAAGCCCGACAAGTGTGCTGCAGTGCATAAGCGGCTGGGGCGTTTCGCTTCATGCAAAGCTGATTTCTGTCTGGAAGGTCTTGATGGTTATACGGTGGATGGGTGTGGGAAAGGGGCCCGTGTGGCCAGGGGACGGGTTGAGGGCCCCAACGGCCCTTTGCTGACGCTTGTTTCGGTGCACGGCTCGTCGGGATTCAAAGAGGAGGATTCGGAGTGCCGGGTGAGGCAGTTCGACCAGATCTTCGTGGACTTGGGCGACGGAGAAGCGGGGGCCAACGGCGGGCTCAACATCATCATGGGAGATTTCAATACGGATCCTGCTGCCATGGCCGATGCCGATGCCAGCGCACGGCGCCTGCTGGAGTTCGTCGGAGTAGGTAAGCCGTTCGGCTTTGTCAACGCAGTGGGCTCCGACGCTGAGAAAACCTATGGCGGCCTCTTCACAATCGACTATGTGATCAGCGACGGCTGCGACGGCAGTTGCTGGACGGCGGGGGTCTCGCCGGGCCACCCCCCGGTAACCGACGCAGTAGCTTTTGACCATCATCCCACGGTATGCAACCTGACCTGCCCATGGCCCACTCTCAGCAGGTGAGCCACTGCGCACCACCCCCAAACCCCCATGCAGACTCTATTGTGTTGAGCCCACGGGGCGCCGAGGCTATGCTGCCCGGGTTGTTAACGTGGACCCAGAGGTGTCATCATGAAGCTCTTTATTGGTACTATTTCAATGGTATGGATGCTGAGTACCTTGGCAGTGGGCTGCTCGTCCAGCAGCAAAGGTTCTGATGATGTGGGACCAGCGGACCTCGTACCCGACAGCGGCGCCAAGAGCGATCTGACAACGGATCTCCCCTCCGATGTCGCCGATGTGCTGCTCCACGATGTGGTCGATGTAGCGCCGGATTTGGCCAATGACACGGTCAATGATGAGGGCTCGCCGGATCTTGTGGACCTTGCTGATGATGTCCCCCCCGACACCGACACGGCGGAGCCACAGGACACCTTCGAGCTGCCTGACAACAAGGAAGAGGGGCTTCCCACCTTCCTGCATGTGCCTTTCACGCGGCCTGAGGAGGGTGAGCCTATTACCGCCGAGGAGCGAGCGGCATTTACCAGAAAGATACTCAAGCTCCTTCGAGATATCAAGTATTTTGACTATATTCTTTACACCACGCATGGTGTTGACGCTTCTACGGGGATGAAGGACTGGCAGTTCTGGTATAACGAGCACTTCAAGAAGGAAGGCGATCTGGTTACCTTCTACCATCCCGTTAACCTCAATGATGGTGGACATAATCTTCATATTCCGTTTAGCAGGGCTTTGGGCAACATACTATCAGCCCATGTTCTTGTGGAGGATGCGACCATTGCCCTGGCCGCCGAGAAGCTCTGCAAGGGGATGTCTGCGTCGATGCTGGGTATGGTGCACGATGAGAACGACCCTCTGCCTCACCTGATGTCGCGCAACATTGCGGCGTTCAACCACGAGTTTCTGACTCACGACGGCAAGAAGAAGGCGGTGGACTACAGCGGCTGGTTTTCGCCGTACGAGCGTTGGAACTGCTCTCGGTTTGCCTACGAGAACAACCCTTACTGGGGCACGGTGTGGGTGACCAACATGCGCAGCAAGGACGACGTGCCGCACATCTTCCGGTTGGTTCCCATGGTTCGATATGCAGTTGCGCACAGCAGCAGTGATGCTGTGAAGGAGGCATGCGGCGAGACTCTGCAGTTGCTTGAGGCATTTGCCAAGGACATCGTGGATTCTGAGCAGAGGATTCGCACGAAGGATGCTGAGGGGGTGCCGTTCCTGCCTGGCTTCACGGGTGATGCCACGGCGGACAAGGAGCGTGGAGACTTGGCCTCCTTCGTGCACTACGAGAGTCTGATTCCAATGGGCGAGTGCAACGCACGGCGTTCGGCGGAGCTGATTGGGTATCATGAGCCAGTGAAGGAGGAGTGCGGTCGTGGGGAGCCGAACATGTACGACGAGGTCGCTTTTCAGCTCAACTCCTACAACTTGAGGATTTGCCGATTCTTCCACGTGGCCCATGTTGCCAACGCCCTTGTAAACCAGGACGACATGGGGGCATTCAAGCTGCTGGATGGCCTTGACGAGCGAATGACTCAGGAGAAGTCGAGGCCTCCGGAGAAGATGAAGACGGACCCGCCCAAGTACATGAGGGATCTGGCTCTCTATCTGGTTCAGGCGGCGACATTCGGCTTCCCGCTGACCAACGCTGAGGCCAGGCTGATTATGGAGCACTACGAGAGGTCTGCTGCGGAGATGCCGGCATGGCCCTTCTGGGATCCATGGGCCGAGTCTGTCTCCGAGGGCGACCACGGCGGCTACCGTCCGCCAAGCTGCAAGGGCAGTGGGGAGGAGCTCTCTTGTTGGTTCGGGGTAGAGGATCTGGCGCAGCTGTTTGAGTCCTGCTGGTCGCCTTTCGCCAACCCTGCGGGTGCCAGCTACGTTGATTGCGAGATTGTGAAGGATCCGAGCAAGTGGGATGACCCTGCTGCTGCGACAGAGGGGAACTGATGGTGGTGGGAAATGGCTGACATACGAGTTCAATTGCCGTTGGTAATACTTGTGGGGGCGGTGTGGGGTTTGCTTGCGGGGCCATCCCCGGCCTCGGCGCAGTCTGCGGCACCACCGCTGGTGGCGGAGCATCTGCTTGAGAGGCTTGATTCGGCCACGCTGGTGATACCCAAGGGCGAGGCACCGGCCAAGGTCAGTCGCCACATTCAGCCGTTTCACCTCTCGTACCATCCAGAAGAAGCCAAGCGGTGGCACCGGCGAGTGGTGCTCTACGACGGCTCCAACAAGTTTCGGGACATGCGAGAGGCTCTAGTATTGCCCCCGGGGTCATCTGCTGCTTTCCCCGTGGCCACCAAGGCTGGAGACACCTTCGCTGCGGTGTTGCTGGTGGGGGGAAAGGCTGGGGAGGAACTGGAAGCGACTGTAAGTTGCGCAACTCCTACTGGTACGAAGAACCTGTGGCAGAAGAAGGTAGGGGCCCAGAGTCTGGGCAAGCTGCGTTCGTGGCCCGAGGAGTTCATGGCCGCTGTGACGGTCGAATGCACCTCAGTGACTCTTTCTACCAAGTGCCTGACGCCCAAAGGATGCCGTAGCGATGTCATTTGGCATGCGCCCAGGATCGAGAGGAGGGTTGCGGGAGGGGCTCCGCCTTATAACATCGTCATGGTGGTTGTGGATGCCATGCGTGGTGACACGCTTGGGGCGTCCCGAACGGGCATGGCATCGGTCTCGCCCAACATGGACAAGCTTGTGGCATCGGGCACAGACTTCATGTGGGGGCATTCGGCAGCGAACACGACGTTGATGTCGATGAACATTCTTATTACGGGGGCGCACGCCAGGGCCGCCAGTTTCATTGCGTTGTGGTGGAGCGGCAAGGACAGGCGGCAGGAGTTCTACAAGGCCCGCCCCCCGTATATAACGCGCATACTACACGCTGCAGGATATAGGACGATGGCAGCAGTGAACAACCATCTATATTTTGCGGACTACAAGTATGCCGTAGATCCGGGCTTCGACGTGGTTCAGGATTGCCAGAAGGATCAGCTGGATCATCCGCTGCTCACGGATGCGGCCATCAAGTTCATCAAGGGCAACGCAGAGCGGCGCTTCTTCGTGCAGTTGAATCTGCTTGGACCGCACCAACCCTACAACCCTCCGGCGGAGTGCGTGGCCAAGGCGCGAAAGGCGCTCAAGGGTTCCGATCCCATGTTCGACCCCAAGTACATCGGTGAGATCTGCTGGGTGGACATCCATGTGGGCAAGCTGATGGATGCTCTGAAGGAGACTGGGCTGGACAAGAACACCATCGTGGTGCTCACGGCGGATCACGGGGAGGTGATGGATGGCCGGCACCAGTGCCGGTCGGAGTCTCAGCAGCAGAACTGTGCGAAATTGCACGGATTGACGCTCTACAATGAGGAGATCCACGTCCCCTTCGTGTTCAGTTTGCCGGGCACAATCAGGGGGCAGGTTGTCAAGACGCCGGTCTCTCATCCGGACATCGCCCCGACCCTGTTGGCACTGAACAACCTGCCCGTGCCCGAGCAGATGTCAGGCCGCAGCCTTGTGGGTGCCCTCTTACGCGGGGAGCCGCTGGACGAGATCCCTGTTTATGCTGAGCGTTGGAACGCCAGGGCGCTGCGCTGGGGAAAGTGGAAGCTCATCTGGCACACGTCGAAGGACGACATCTGCCCCCACTCTGTGCTCAAGACATGCCGAAAAGGGCACCACTGGTTTGAGCTCTACGACATTGAAGCAGACCCACACGAACGCACGGATCTCTCGACGGCCCAACCAGACAAGCTCAAGGAGATGAAGGCAAAGGTTGAGGAGATTATTGACGGGCTTTACAAGAAGTCGGGAGGCATCGGTCCCAATCCCTGAGCAGTGCTTGGCTAACCCATCCAAGGCCGTGACCGGCCTTTCCGGTTCGTTGTGACTTGCATTTCGAGGCAGCGCGGTTTATAGGTTGCACCACGTTTTGAGGGGGGCATGCAGCGTATTCTTCTGAAATCGAAGCTCCACCACGCCGTTATCACCGGCGCCAGCGTGGATTATGTGGGTTCAATCACCATCCCCAGTGACCTGATGCTTCAGGCCGACTTGTGGGAAGGCGAGCAGGTGCTGGTGGCCTCTTCAACAACGGGCGAACGGCTGACGACCTATGTCCTGACTGGTGAAGCGGGAAGCCGCAGGATCGAGATGAACGGTGCCGCGGCAAAGGTCATCTCCGCAGGCGAAACGGTCATCATCATGGCTTTCGCTATGTCAGAGAAGGAGATTCGGCCCAGGATTCTGTTCATGAATCCGGACAACACGGTCGCAGGGACGAAGTAACTTCCGACAGAAGCCACAACGGGTGGTGCCCTGTGCGGGGCGTTGCGCTGGCGACCGTCAGTCGGTTCACGTCACATCAATCTTGTGAATATTATTTATAAGGAACTGCGCTCTGTCAAACTTGGCTATTGTATAGCTTTTCTAACTGCTACAGTCTTGAGAACTCGGCGCACTGTTCGCCCATGAGCACGGCCATGGCCTGGTGCAGGGCTTCGACGTTCTGGGCGCCGACCAGCCTGGAGACCTCGTTACCGTTTTCATCGAAGAAGAGCATTGTTGGCGTACCCATGACGGCCAGGCTTCTGGCGAGGTTTCGGTTTTCGGGGAACGAGATATCGATGGTTTCTATTCGTAGGCCCTTGCCCGAGCAGGAGTGGTGTAGCAGGTCCATTATGGGCACCATCTTGAGGCAAGCCGGGCAGTCGGGCTGGACGAATTTCAGCAGAACTGGGCCGGCAAAGAGGCTGCTGGCGGTTGTGGGCGCCGGGGCGAATGGGTCATCGGAGCCAGCTATGCCGCACGACTCGCTCTCTTCGGTGCACTGCTCCGAGGGTTGTGAGGCAGATGTGTGGTTCGCATCGTCGGCCGTGGCCAGATAGCTTCCTGTTCCCGATGCACCGTGTGGGGCGCTTCGCACGATGTTCTGCGAGATGTCGCTTGAGCTTCCGCCCGAGGGGTCGAAGGTCAAGAAGCCGATGTTGTCGGTAACCATAAGAACGGCCACGGCGACGAGGACGGCCCCGGTTGCTTTCTCAAACTTCGGAATGAACCGCTGCACTTTCCTCAGCAGCGAGACGCCCTGCTGTGCAAACAAGGCAACGAGGAGCAGCGGGATGCCAATGCCAAGACCGTAGACGAAGAGGTAGAAGGCGCCTGTGGCCATGCTGTTAGCCGAGACGGCGGTGAAGGTGAGTATGGAGCCGAGGATAGGGCCGACGCAGGGGGTCCAGCCAAAGGCGAAAGTTATTCCGATGAGAAGGGCTCCGAAGGGGGTCATCTTACCCTTGGGGCCAAGCTGGAAACGCTTCTCTCTGTCGAGGAACTCCACCTTGACGAGGCCCAGGAACTTGAGGCCGAAGAAGAACACGGCAAGCCCGCCCAACTGCTGGAAGAGCAGCCTGTGCGATACCAGGAATCGTCCCATTGCCGATGCGGTCAATCCGGCGAGCGTGAAGACGATGAGGAAGCCCAGGACGAAGAACGTCCCATTCAGCAGCAACCTGAACCTGCTGCCTCCGCTCTCCACTTCGTCGATGCTTCCACCCAGGAGCACGCCGAGGTAGATAGGGATCAGTGGCAGAACGCATGGGCTAGCAAAGGTAAGCAGGCCGCTGACAAAAATCGTGGTCAAAGCCAGGTCCATAGAGCACCTCCCACCCCTTGGAGCCACAACACAGCAGGCGGTTACAGGATTCCTTCAGGCTTGGACAATGCTCCCTTTCAAACTCCTTGAAGCGGGTATGGCCCTGATGTATAGTGCCGCCCGGTTGACAACCAGAAGGAGTTTCTCATGTGGCCCAAAGATCTTCTCGCAATCACGGATCTTACACCCGAGCAAGTCGCAGACCTCTTCACCTTGGTGAAGGACATGAAAGCGAACCCCGGAAAGTACACCGAGTCCTGCAAGGGCAAGGTGCTGGGCATGCTCTTCAAGAAGCCATCGACCAGAACGAGAATCTCGTTCGAGGTGGCCATCTATGAGTTGGGCGGCACGGCGCTGATGTTCCGTCCCGACGAGCTGCAGTTGGGGAAGAGCGAGTCTCTCGCCGACACTGCCAGAGTCATGTCGAGGTTCATCCACGCCATGATGATCCGGACCTTTGCCCACCAGGAGGTTGAGGATTTCGGTAAGTATGCGACGATACCGACCATCAACGGTCTGACGGACTTCTTGCACCCGTGCCAGGGTTTGACGGACTTCTTCACCATGAGCGAGCGCTTCGGCGATCTTAAGGGTTTGAAGGTCACCTACGTCGGGGACGGCAACAACGTGGCCCACTCGCTGATGTACGGTGCGGTTAAGGTTGGCGCTCACATAACCATCGTCACTCCCAAGGGTTTCGAGCCCAAGGCCGAAGTTGTTGAGACAGCCATGCGTCTGGCCCCGCAGACGGGAGCCAAGATTACGCTGGTGAACGACCCCATCGAGGGTGTCAAGGGCGCAAACGTGATCTACACCGACGTCTGGGCCTCCATGGGCCAAGAAGCCGAAGCCAAAGAGCGTGAGCGAATCTTCTCGGGCTTCCAGATCAACATGGAGTTGCTCAAGCACGCCCACCCCAACTGGATTTTCATGCACTGCCTCCCTGCCCACCGCGGCAGCGAAGTGACCGACGAGGTCTGTGACCATCCGCAGTCGGTCATATTCGACCAGGCCGAGAACCGCCTGCACACCCAGAAGGGCATCCTCTACAACCTGATCAACAGGAAGTAGGCCCTCTCCCTGCCCTCACCCTGGCCCTCCCTGCCCTCACCCTGGCCCTCTCTGCCCTCACCCTGGCCCTCTCCCGGAGCGGGAGAGGGGATTTGGTCCGGAACTCCCGCCTTGCCCGTGCCCCAACCGTCCGAATGGTCCGAATCGTCCGCGTCCGAATGGTCCGAATCGTCCGCGTCCGAATGGTCCGAATCGTCCGCGTCCAAATGGTCCGAATCGTCCGCGTCCGAATCGTCCGAATCGTCCGAGTCCGAATGGTCCGAATCGTCCGACCAACCTACTGTGATGTGATTACATCAGGATAGCACTCAACAACAAACCACTCAAAGCAACCCTTAGTAATACCACTCATACTCACAATCATAGGCATCCCAGCTGCAGGTGCCGTCGCAGTCGCAGTACCAGTCATCGGCGTAGCCGCAGGGGTCGCCTTCCTGGCAGCAGGTGCTGGTGCCGGTGTAGCCTGTGCAGAAGGTACATTCGCCGCAGTCGGCGGGGCAGGTGGTGCAGTCTTCGTCGTACTTGTAGCAGAAGCCATCGCCGCAGACGGGATCGGTGCAGTCGAGTTCTTCCCACGCGCAGGCGCCATCGCAGTCGCAGTATCCGTCGTACTCGTAGCCCGAGGGGTTGCTGTTCTGGCAGGCGAGGCTGGTGCCGGTGTAGCCTTCGCAGAAGTCGCACTCACCGCAGTCGGCGGGGCAAGTGGAGCAGTCTTCATCGAACTTGTAGCAGACGCCATCGCCGCAGACCTGCTCGGTGCAGTCGAGTTTGTCCCACTCGCAGGTGCCATCGCAGTCGCAGTAGCCGTCGACGTCCCAGCCTTTGGGGTTGTCGACGGTGCAGCCTGTGCTGCTTCCGGTATAGCCTTCGCAGAAGAGGCACTTGCCGCAGTCAACGGTGCAGGAGCTGCAGTCTTCATCAGTATCGCAGACGGCGTCGCCGCAGCCTTTCTGGAGGCAGACGTCTTTGTCCCAGTCACAGGTGCCACCGCAGTCGCAGGTGCTGTCGTCGAACCACTCGCATGGGTCGCTCACCTGGCAGCAGGTATTGGCTCCGGCGTATCCGGGGCAGAATTCGCAAGCGCCGCAGTCGCCGGGGCAATCGGCGCAGTCTTCGTCGCCGTTGCAGGTGCCGTCGCCGCAGGAGGGGCAGACGCCGCAGTCTCCTTCGCATGAGGTGCAGCTCTCGTCCCAATCACAGGTGCCATCGCCGCAGAAGGGGCAGGCGCCGCAGTCTTCGGGGCACTCCTCGCAGTCTTCCTGCCAGGAGCAGGTACCATCGCCACAGACCACGCATTCACCGCAGTCATCGGGGCAGGTCTCGCAGGTTTCGTCACCGGTGCAGTCGTAATCGCCGCAGATAGCTGGACAGAAGCCGCATCCGAATTCGTTGACCTCGCCGATGCAGGTGGAGTCCCACTCGTAGTTACAGCAGTAGGAGTCTTCGGCGCAGACGCAATCTACTACGGCCTGGTCGGTGCACTGGCCAACGGGCCCTTCCTGGCAGCAGTCCCCGGCATCGCAGGTGCAGTCTTGGGGGCAGGTCTCGCAGCTTTCTCCTTCATCGCAGACAGTATCGCCGCAGACGGGGGGGCAAGCGCCGCAGTCCGCTGGGCAGGAGGTGCAGTCTTCGGTAGCGTCGCAGGTCGAGTCTCCGCAGATGGCGGGGCACAGGTCGGTAGCGCCTTCGCACTGGCCATCAGTGCAGACATCGTCGCCGGTACATTCATCGCCATCGTCGCAGGCGATGGAGTTATTGGTGTGTACGCAGCCGGTAGCAGGGTCGCAGGTGTCGTCGGTACAGGGGTTTGTATCATCGCAGTTGGCGTCGACGCCACCCCCGCACACGCCGGCGGTGCAGACGCTGCCCATGGTGCATTTGTCGCCATCTTCGCAGGCGGTGTTGTCCTCGGCGTCGCCCACCTTGCACTTGCCCTCGTTGGTGTCGCAGTAGGTGCGCTTGCAGATGGGCTGCGGTCCCAGGAGGATGTTGCAGTCGTTGTCATCTTCGCACTCATCGTCTCCGAGGTCTGGAGTGACATCGGGGGCTTTCTTGTCCTCGGTGGCCACATCCTTGTCATCCATGTCGACGCCAAGGTCATCGGACAGGTTGTCCAGCGCTGCGTCCTCGGACGTCTGGTCGCCGCCGTTCACATCTTTGCCCTCTTCGGTGGCAGAGTCGCTGCTGCACGCCAGCGAGAAGAGCACCGCTGTCATAAGAACCATGCTAAGTAACCGTTTCATACCCGCCTCCAATATCGGTATTGACCGTTAATCGACCCTCGATCCTAGCACGTTGTCTCCGTGTCAACAACTGCCAAAATTGCGGCGCGGCGGCACGGCATCGCACAGAGAGCCCAAAAGCGGAGCCAACCAGTTGTGAGAACAAGCCGACGCTCGCATGCGGCCCGTGTGACCTGCCTTGTCGTTCGGTCACCGTCTGGATGGCCGATTTCATAGGGGGAGCGCCCTTGACAGAGGGGGTCTCCCCATTACTTTGAAGCCGACGTGAAACCAGACTCGCCTGCCAGCTGCGGCAGATGGGCTATCGAATAGGAGTCAGCCATGGGAAAAATCATCGGAATCGACCTTGGAACCACGAACTCTTGCGTTGCGGTGTTGGAAGGCAAAGAGCCGAAAGTCATAGAGAATCAGGAAGGCGGCAGGACGACTCCGTCGGTGGTGGCTTTTGACGATAAGGGCAACGTGCTGGTTGGTCAGATTGCCAAGCGTCAGGCAATAACGAACCCCGAGAACACCATCTACTCTATCAAGCGTTTCATGGGGCGGCGTTACGATGAAATCGGCGAAGAGACCCGGATGGTGCCGTACAAGGTGGTGCGCTCGGACAACGACGATGCCCACGTGGACATCCGGGGAACGAAGCACAACCCCCCGGAGATCTCGGCGCACATTTTGAGGAAGCTTAAGAAAGCGGCTGAGGACTATCTTGGGGAGCCGGTGACCGAGGCGGTCATCACCGTACCGGCATATTTCAACGACTCTCAGCGCCAGGCCACCAAGGATGCGGGGCGGGTTGCTGGCCTGGAGGTTAAGCGAATCATCAACGAGCCTACGGCTGCGGCGCTGGCATATGGTCTGGACAAGAAGAAGAACGAGGTCATCGCCGTTTACGATTTCGGCGGCGGCACCTTTGACATCTCGATTCTAGAGGTTGGCGACAACGTTGTGGAGGTTATCTCCACCAACGGCGACACGCACCTGGGTGGCGACAATCTCGACCAGGTAGTCATGCAGTACCTGCTGGACTCCTTCCGTCAGGAGACCGGCATGGACATCTCCAAGGATCGTGTTGCTCTTCAGCGTCTCAAGGAGGGTGCGGAGAAGGCGAAGATTGAGCTCTCTTCGTCCATGGAGACGGAGGTGAACCTTCCGTTCCTTACGGCGATCAACGGTGTGCCCCAGCACCTGTCAATTAAGATTACGCGCTCCAAGCTGGAGCAGCTTGTTGAGGATCTGGTAGCCCGCAGCTTTGATCCCGTTCGCCGGGCGCTCTCCGACGCAGGGAAGCGGCCATCGGATATCGATGAGGTCATCCTGGTGGGCGGGGCGACCCGAATGCCGTTGATTCAGGCCAAGGTGGAGGAGTTCTTCGGCAAGAAGCCCCACAAGGGTGTGAACCCCGACGAAGTGGTGGCCGTGGGTGCTGCCGTGCAGGGTGCTGTGCTGGGTGGCGAGATTAAGGACATCCTGTTGCTGGACGTTACGCCGCTATCGCTGGGCATTGAGACCCTGGGGGGCGTCATGACCACGCTTATCGGCAGAAACACCACCATCCCCTGCACCAAGAGCGAGACCTTCTCCACGGCAGCGGACAATCAGACCAGCGTGGAGATTCACGTGCTCCAGGGCGAGCGTGCCATGGCCAGGGACAACAGGACCCTTGGCCGTTTCATTCTGGACGGCATCCCCCCGGCCCCCCGTGGCATGCCTCAGGTGGAGGTCTCCTTCGATATTGATGCAAACGGCATCTTGTCAGTCTCTGCCAGGGATAAGGCTACGGGCAAGAGGCAGGAGATCGTTATTAAGGCCAGCAGCGGTCTGTCCGAGTCCGAAATCAAGAAGATGATGGACGAGTCCAAGAATTTTGAAGAGGACGACCGAAAGAAGCGAGAAATCGCTGAGATTAGAAACCGGACGGATAATCAGATTTATCAGTCAAGGAAGACAATTCAGCAATACAAAGACAAGCTCTCCTCTGATGTGGTCGATGGATTGGAGCGGGCCATTACGGCCGCCGAAGAGGCCATGAAGGGCGAAGATCTCGAGGCCATCAAGGCAGCGGGAGAGGCGCTTAACGAGGCAGCACACAAGGCAGCGGAGAATATCTACAGGGAGACGGCGGGGCAGCAGCCCGGGCCTGGCGCTGCTGAGGCTGAGGGCGAGGCCCAGGAGAAGAAGGGCGACGGCAAGAAGGGCAATGTAATCGACGCTGACTTCGAAGAAGTTTAGGCAGGGCCATTTCGCTGGCGGGCACGCCCCTGATTGCGTTGCGCTTCAGAAGTTGGGCCGACTTTGACCTCCCACCGACACCGATAGCTGAACTCCCCTTTTCAGGAACCAGGCCAGGCGCGGCGTAAACAGTTGTGCCATGGGACCGCCTTGGCTAGAATGGCGGCCGCATGGAGGCCGTCATGGCAAGAATTCCGGTGATTTCCAAGAGTTACGTCCTGCCGACCCTGTTATTGGTGCTGGCGCTTGTTATGCCTGGGGGCTGTTCGAGCGATTCGGGCGGTAAAGGAAACGGGCCCCTACCGGACACTACGCAGAAAGACAGCAGCGGTGACGGGCAGGCTGACATGGGAGGCGACTACTGCGAGAGCGACGAGCAGTGCTCCCCCAATTTCTGCGACCCGGAGTTGCAGCGATGCGTTGAATGTTACGAGACTGAGCAGTGCCAGGATGGGTACAGCTGCGTGACGTATCGTTGCCAGAAGGGCAGCGGGGAGTGCTCCGAGGATGCACAGTGCGAGGCCGACGGCAAGGTATGTGATGAGGATGCCGGCAAGTGTGTGGAGTGCGTGAAGGCCAAGGATTGTGAGTCCGGCAACTATTGCACCACAAACAATAAATGCGTGCCGTGGGTATGTACTGCCGGGTCAACGTGGTGCGAAGCTAAGACAGCAAAAGCATGCAAGGATGATGGCAGCGGGCTGCTATGGTCTGAGGAGTGTGATGATGGGAATCCATGCACAGAGGGGGACGGATGCCAGAACGGCGAGTGCATGGAGCCCGTACCAAAGAATTGCGACGACAACAATATTTGTACGGATGACAGCTGCCATCCTACAGCAGGATGTGTCCATCAGTTCAATTCATTGCCTTGCGAAGATGGCACCATCTGCACAAAGGGCGACATGTGTTCCGGGGGCGAGTGTATCTCCGGACCGAGTGATTGTGATTGTCTGTCCGACAGCGACTGTGTGCAGTACGATGACGGTGACCTCTGCAACGGGTTGCTGACCTGCGCCGGCGGCACATGCATTCCTAAGCGCAGTTCTTCTGTAACTTGTCCGCCCTCGAACGATCCATGCAAGAAGTTCGTATGCAAGCCTGAGACGGGGCTCTGTGTCGAGGTGGTCGGTGCCGACGGCACGGAGTGCGACGACAACGACGATTGCACCCTGGAGGACCAGTGCGTTGGGGGGATTTGCACTGGTCTGGCGAAGACCTGCGATGACAACAACGAGTGCACGATGGATGCGTGCAACCCCACCAAGGGCTGCATCAATACGCCGGTGACGGGGCCCTGCGATGATGGAGACATCTGTACCGGGCCTGACGCCTGCAAGGAGGGTGTCTGCTTCGGCCCTGTGCTGACCTGTAACGATAACGAGGCCTGCACTACGGACTGGTGCGATGCGGTGGAGGGGTGCAAGCATGAGATTCAGACGGGTGCTTGCGACGACGGCTCTGCCTGCACCGAGAACGACACCTGCGTCAGTGGAGAATGTGTTGGTACGGCAAAACAATGTGCCGACGATAATATATGCACTGACGACACATGCGACCCGTTGACTGGGTGTAAATTCACGTTCAACACTAAGCCATGTGATGACAACAACCCCTGTACGGTGAACGACCATTGTCTCTCAGGGGAATGTGTCCCAGGGGGAACGCTATTTAATTGTAACGATAACAACGCCTGCACCAATGATTCTTGCGATATTGATACAGGTAAATGTGTATATATACCTAACTCTCAACCATGCACGGATAACGATCCATGCACTCAGGGGGATATGTGCATCGATGGATCCTGCGTACCGGGCCCTGAGCCAGACTGCAATGACAACAACTTCTGCACCAATGACTATTGTGACACGCAGGGAATCTGCCGCAACCTGCCCACGAGCGGGCCCTGCGACGATGGGAACGCCTGTACGCTGAATGATACGTGTATTGGCGGTAATTGCAAGGGAGGGTCCAGTCTTAACTGCAATGACAACAATGCCTGTACAGATGATTGGTGTGATATGGAGGATGGATGTCATCACGCGTTTAACGAGGTGCCCTGCAATGACATGAACATGTGCACATTGAATGATGTGTGCAACCAGGGGGTATGTCAGGGCTCGACGACGGTGAACTGCGATGACGGGAAGCCTTGCACGCAGGATGACTGTTCGCCCATGACGGGATGCAGCCACTACTACATCACGGGTCCCTGCGAGGATGGGGATTTTTGCACCGAGGATGATTATTGCGCTGCGGGGGCATGTGTGAAGGGCAAGCTCATCGATTGCGACGACGAGAACGAGTGCACCAACGACTCGTGCGACCCTGCCAAGGGTTGTGTTTACAGCAACAACTCGGTGGGGTGTGAGGATGGTGATGCCTGCACCATGGGTGACAAGTGTGACGGAGGGGTCTGCCAGGGCGGTCCCGTGGCCGACTGCGACGACGGCAACCCATGCACCGACGACGAGTGCGCTTTCACCTTGTGTCTCCACACGCCCAATCTCAAGGAGTGCGACGACTCTGATGTCTGCACTATTAACGACAAGTGTGCCAGTGGGTATTGTATTGGCACTCAGCTTGACAATTGTGGTTGCCGCAGTCTCTTCATCGACGGGGCAGCGGGGTACGTCCGCACAAGCCACAGTACCAAGATGGATTTGGGTAGCAGCGCCACGGTAGAGTTGTACTTCAAGGCTGAGTCCCAGACCGGCGACAAGGCGATTATCAACCGCTGGGGGGCCACGGGAAATCAGGCGTTCCGTATTGGAGTTACGCCATCGTCCAACACGGTCAAGGTGGACCTGAAGGTACAAGGCAGCAGCACGGTGCAGACGATTACGGGCACCTACACCGGGTCGGGTTGGCATCATGTGGCGTTTGTTGTGGACGGCGCCGAGGCGAGGCTTTATCTGGACGGCTCGAAGAAGGGGTCTGCGGCGCTGACGGCGGGCATCGCTACCTCGGCGGTGGCGATGCGGATGGGCGCCCGGGTGAACAGCAGCGGCACCCTGGAGCAGTACTTCAAGGGCTACCTTGACGAGATTCGCATTTCGAATACGCCGAGGTATTCCGGCACGACCTTCACCCCCGAGCCCAGGTTCATGATGGACAGTGCCACGGTGATCTACTACCGGGCTGACCAGTTCCAGTTCAACTCGCTCTTCGACGCTACGGAGAACTATCTCCACGGCA
>Ga0302238_1001101_pt1 | contig 23483 bp, 6 predicted proteins | sample AAG_UR_Asn_MG_FD_193527 | JGI IMG/M metagenome (GOLD analysis project Ga0302238, IMG submission 193527) | Enriched activated sludge microbial communities from anaerobic digester in WTTP, New Holstein, Wisconsin, United States - AAG_UR_Asn | ecosystem: Engineered > Bioreactor > Anaerobic >... | reverse complement strand
AGACAGACAGTATTGGGCAGCCAGAGTCTGCAGGCGCCGGAACCGTCGCAGGTTCCGTCCTGACCGCACGTGGTGGCCGCTTCAATAGCGCAGTCTTCAACGGGGTCAAGACCAGCACCCACGTTGACGCACTGGGCCGTGGCACCGGAGCATGCCTGGCAAACGGGGCAGTCGTCTTCGGGGTCACTGGCAGCAGCGTGCGGCGTGCAGGCACCAAGCGTGCCCGGCTTGCCGCAGGATTCGCAGTCGCCGTCGCAAGCGTTGTTGCAGCAGTAGCCGTCAACGCAGTAACTCGATGTGCACTCACGGCCCTCAGCGCAGGTATCGCCATTGGGCTTCTTAGCCGTGCAGACATTGCCCAGGCAGTAGAAGGCGCTCTGGCAGTGCGCATCCTCGGTGCACCCCGTTCTGCAATGCTCAGCGTCTTCAGCGCAGACGTAGGGCGTGCAGTCCTGAGTTCCCGAGTCAACGCAGAGTCCAGCGCCACTGCAGTAGTCCGTGTCATGCAGCGTGAACCCGAGGCACTTCTGCTCAACGCAGATTGTGCTGGGCAGCCAATTGCGGCAACCACCGGAGCCATCGCAGGTACCGTCAAGTCCGCAAGTGCTCTCAGCGGTCTGAGCGCAGTTGTTCTTCGGGTCAATTCCTGCGACCACGGGGGTGCAGGCTCCAGCGCCATCGCACACCTGGCAGCTGGGGCACTCGAATTCGGGATCCAGAGTGGCCTCAATAGGCGTGCAGGTTCCCGTGGAGCAGGTGTGGCAGAGGCCATCGCATGCGCTATTGCAGCAGACGCCGTCGACGCAGAAGTCACTGGCGCACTCTCGGCCGGCTCCGCACTCTACACCGTTGAGCTTCTTGAGGACGCAGGTCCCAAGAGGTCCGCAGTAGTAGCCATCTGTGCAGTGGACGTCGTCGGTGCAAGTGCTGCGGCAGTCGTTGCCTGCCTCGTTACACATGTAAGGTATACAGCTCAACTCACCCGAATCCACACACGACCCGTCGCCCGAGCAGTAGTCTTCAGGATACTTGGTGAACCCGGCGCAGGAGACGCCAACGCAGATAGTGGAGACGTTCCAGAACCGGCACGCCTTGGCGCCATCGCATTCGCCGTCCAAGCCGCAGGTGGATTCCGAGGACTTCTCGCACTCGCTCTTGGGGTCGGTACCGTCGGTGGCGGCCTTGCAGGCTCCAGCACCGTTGCAGACTCCGCACAGACCACACTCAACCTCTGGGTCTGTGTCGTTGTCGTACATCACGCACGTGCCAACGTTGCCGGCCAGGTTGCAGGCCTTGCACTCGCCGTCGCATGCAACATCGCAGCAGACCCCGTCGGTGCAGAAGCTGGAGACGCACTGATTGCCAGTATCGCAGCCCTCACCGTTGGGTCGCTTGGGCATGCAGGCGCTTATGGCGGTGTCGCACCAGTGAGTGGGCAGGCAGTGGCTGTCCTCGCTGCACGTGGTACGGCAATCGATACCACCCTCGTCGCACTGGTAAGGAGTGCAATCCACGTCGCCAGCATCGGTGCACAGGCCTGAGCCATCGCACCGGTCTGCCAGACGCTTCACGTGGTCAGTACAGAACTGATCGATGCAGATGGTATTTAGCTCCCAAAGGTGGCAGGCACCAACACCATCGCAGGTGCCGTCCTGGCCGCAGGAGTTGGTGGAGTGCAGGTCGCAATCTTCAACGGGGTCAGTGCCGAACGGCGTGGGAACGCAGAGCGGCGCGTCGCCTGAGCAGACATAGCAGACCGAGCAGTCGTTGTCCGGATCCGAGTTGACAGAGTGGAACGAGCAGGTTCCCTCCTGGCCGGCCAGTGCGCAGCTCACACAATCTTCGGCGCAGGCCGTGTCGCAGCAGAACCCATCAACGCAGAAGTCGGAGAGGCACTGGTAGCCGTGGAGGCAGGTGCTTCCAAGCTCGAACTTGGCCACGCACTCCTGAGAGCCATTGCACCAGAAGCCATCAACGCAGTGGGCGTTGTCGGAACAGAAGGAGCGGCAATCCCCGCCACCCTCGTCGCAGAAATAGGGGTCGCACTCCATGACACCCTGGTGGGTGCATGTGCCGAGGCCGTCGCACTCAAATGCGAAGGTCAGAATGTTCACACTGCAGCTCTGAGCAAGGCAGACGGTCTCGGGCAGCCAGAGGCGGCAAGCACCGGCTCCATCGCAGGCACCATCGAGCTGGCAGGTGGACTGATTGTCAGCGGCGCACTCTTCCAAGGGGTCAAAGCCACTGTTTACCGGGACGCACTGGCTGGCGCCGTTGCAGACGTTGCAGAGCGTGCAGTCATCCTCGGGGTCGGTATCGTTGGCGTGGCCCGTGCACACACCGAAGAAGTTCTCGATGTTGCAAGCCTGGCACTCGCCCTCGCACGCCGTATCGCAGCAGTACCCATCAACGCAGTGGTCAGACTGGCACTCCCAGTTATTGCCGGCGCAGGGCATTCCGTTCTCTTTCTTAAGGACGCACTCAGCACCAAGGCAGAAGGAGTCAGCAGCGCACTCGGCATTGGTCGAGCAGTTGCTGTAGCAGCCCCAGGTTCCGTTGCAGATGTAGGGATAGCACGGGGTGAAGCCGTAGTCGACGCAGCTTCCGGTACCATCGCAGAGGTCTGCGTTGATCTGGTAGTCGGTCATCTTTCCGGCGTCGGGCACGCATCCCTGCTCCACGCATACGGTGTTCGGAATCCACAGGCGGCAGGCGCCGGCACCATCGCAGGTACCGTCCTGACCGCACTCGCCCTGAGGCACCTGGGCGCAGTCATCAACGGGATCGGTGGCTTCGACCACTAGTGCGCAAGCGCCAAGGCCGTTGCAGACGTTGCAGAGGGCGCAGTCGTCTTCCGGGTCGCTCAGCGGAGCGTGGTTGGTGCAGAAGCCAACGAGGCCTGCCTTGTCGCAAGCCATGCAGTCGCCGTCGCATGCCTTGTCGCAGCAGAAGCCGTCGGCGCAGAAGCCCGTCTTGCACTGGCTGCTGCCATTGCCGACGCCGCCATAGGCCAGGTGACTGCCGCAGGGCAGAGACTGGTTGACCTTGGCTACGCATGAGCCATCGGCATTGCACCAGAAGCCTGGGGAGCAGTGTGAATCCTCGGTGCACTCGGTGCGGCACGCAAGGGCATCGGGATCGCAGAGGTAACTACCGCAGTTCTTGGACGTGGCGTTGATGCACTGACCGGCGCCGTTGCACTTGTCGGCGGGGTAGAGCACTGAACCAAGGCAGTAGCCATCGGCACACTCAGTTGCACTGTTCCAGAAGCGGCATGCACCGTTTCCATTGCACTCGCCATCGAGGAGGCATGTGCTTGGATCCTGAGCCGAGCAGTGATCGAGGGGGTCAAAGCCCGCCTCCACCTTGGCGCAAGCTCCGCTGCCATTACAGACCATACACAGTCCGCACTCATCTTCGGGGTCGGAGTCCGCGGAGTGGGGCAAGCAGTTGCCCACGGTGCCAGCGATATTGCAGGCCTCGCAGGAGCCACCACATGCCATATCGCAGCAGACGCCATCGGCGCAATGCAGCGAGTAGCAGTCTCTGTCCTCGTCGCATGGGGAGCCCAGCGGAAGGTTAGGTTCGCATGTGCCTTCGCAGTGGCAGTTCATGTCACATTCGACGTCATCCTGACAGGCCACGGGGCACTCGGGTACTGGCTGCTCCAGGTCACCCGAGCAGTATTTGGGAGTGTAACATCCACACTCGTTAGCCAGCACGTCAGGCGTGCAGGCGCTGTCATCGGGAATGGGCTCGTTGTTGCACATGAAGTTTTCGCAGCGCTTGTCCTTGCGGAAGCCCTGGCAATTGTCAGGCTCGGAGCAGGTGGGAGCCACGAGGTAGCTGTCGGGACACTCCTCAGAGGCGATGCAGCAATCACCGGAATTGCAGCAACGACCATTCTGGCAGTGGTCGGAGATGCAGTCGCTGTCCTCGTCGCAGAGGTCACCGTTGGGAAGGTCGAGCACACAGGTGCCGTCGCAGTGAGCGCCGTCGTCACAATCGGCATCCGTAGTGCAGGTGTCCGGACAGACGGGGGGCGTCTGAGCGGAGGTTCCCTTGCAGAACTTCGACTTGAACAGGCCGCACTCCAGAGCGAGCGTGGTCTCGCTGCAGGCAGTGTCATCGTTCACGACAACGCTGCCGCAGATGGAGTTCACGCAGGTTGCATCGGTCCTGTGGCCCTGGCAGGTCTCCGAACTGTCGCACATGGCCTCTTCCCTGAAGGCGCCTGGGCAAGCCATTGCGTTGCTGCAGCACTGATTGTCTCCAGCACCCGGGTTACAACAGAAGCCGTTGGCACAATAGCCGCTCACACAATCAGAGTTCTCATCGCAGACACCACCGTCGACGACGTCAGCAACACAAACATCGTCGCAATGACAACTGGAATCGCACTGAGAATCGATGGTGCAGGAAGAGCCGCAGACAGGGAACGCCTGGTCGATTGCTCCGGTGCAGAAGACTGTTGGATAACAACCACAGTCGCTGGCGGGCACCGTGGGTCCGCAGGCCGAGTCATCATCCACTGGCACGCTGACGCACATGAAGTTGGTGCAGGAGCGCACCATCTTGTGGCCCTGACAGGTGCCCGGGCTTGTGCACGAGGGAGCGACATTGAACAAGGACGTGGGGCACAGAAGATCGGAATTACAGCAGAAGCCCTCGTCGCAGCAGATGTTGTGGTCGCAGTGACCGGAGAGGCAGTTGCTGTCCTTGGTGCAGGGCTGGCCGTTGGGCTTGTTCGGCTCGCAGCCGTTGCCGCAGTGGCAGCCGTCGGAGCACTGTGAATCATTGGAGCAGGTGGTGGGACAAACCGGCGGCAACTGGTCCACAGCCGTGGTACAGATCTTAGGCTGGTAGCAGTCACAGTCGTCGGCAACTTCACCGGCACAACCACTGTCGTCGTCAATAATAAGACTACCGCACTGGAAGTTCTCGCAGGTGGCCTCTTTCCTGGTTCCCTGGCAGGTTGCCCTGTCGGAGCAGATCGAAGCATGGCTGAAGGATGCAGGGCAGTTAGTGGGCAACGCACAGCAGGTACCAGCGCTACAGCAGAAGCCGTTGTTGCAGCGTCCCGATATGCACTCATCACTCTCGCCGCAGGTCTCTCCGTCGGCTCTCAAGGCGAGGAAGGAGGTCGTCAGGACGTAGTCGCCCACGGCCGAGGGAGCACCATCAACGATGAAGTAGTAGGTCCCCGGGATCGTGAGGCTTATCTTGAGCTGCTCGGTCATGGTTACGTTGGTATAGAAGTCCTTGCACTGCAAGGCGGTACCGGCGCAGGTGGCCCCATCAGCCTGTCTGATTGAGAGAATGGTGTCAAAGTCGCCCAGTACGTCGAACACGGCCTTGGTCGGCTGTGCAACGGTCACCTTGTAGACACGCTCGGCAGCGGCGCCACCACCACATGTGCTGCTGTAGACGTTAGTTGCGCAGCGAGTCGTGCCCGGATGGGCAGTCACACCGTCGGCAGTATCGAGCACAACAGCGTTCTCGCAGGTATCGCCCAGGTTCATGGGGGTGTCGGTGGCTGTTACGAAGACCTTCCAGGAGATAAGAGAGCCCGTATTAGAGGCGCTCTCATCGCAGATCTCCACTGAGTAGACACCACTGGCCATCTGGCCGAGGATTGGACAGAAGTCGGCAGAACCATATGAGAGATTGAACGTGTTGTACATATGGTCGTTGTCGCCGCCGGTGCCCTTGACCCAGAGGGGTACCCAGGTGCCCTGAGGCGTCTTGAGCTGAATCTTGAGGTCGCCGATGAAGGTGTGCTGCAGCTCCAGCTTGACATTGAGGTCATTAATGTACGGCTTATCAGTGACCACTGTAAGCGATCTCGTTATGCATGTGGAATCGCTGATAAGCGCATTTATTGTACCAGACTCTGCCTTGGCGCAGTATGGGCCATTGCAAACCGGCGTGCAGTTACCCAGCCCAGCGCCGGCGGTGCCACCCACGCATGCGTCGTCGTAGCCGCAGACGTTGTCACCGGCGTCATAGGGGTGAGTACCACCGCAAGTCGAGCTGCAGTACTGAATGCGAGTGGTGCTATCGCATGCCCCAATTCCGGAGTTGAGTGCCGGGTTGCAGAGGTCAACGGTACAAGGGTTGGCGTCGTCACAGTTTGGCAGTTCGGTGACGATGCAGCCTTGCACCAGGTCGCAATACTCTTCGCCATCGCAGAAGAGGCCGTTGTTACAGACGTTGTTGTCGGGGATGTGCTGTACGATGTCCAGCGCTTCGTCACAATAGTCAACGGTACAGGGAACATCGTCAGTGAGTGTTGGAGCGGTACCAGGCAGGCAGCCTGCGGTTGCGGAGCAGGTCTCAGCACCATTGCACCAGAGGCCGTCGTCGCAGAAGGAGTTGTCCGGCGTATGGGAGAGGACCCCATTTTCGCAAAGGTCCACGGTACAGCCTACGCCGTCGTCGATAACTGGCGGAAGGCCCTGGCGGCATCCCACCCATATCTGGCAGGTTTCGACGCCGTTGCAGTCATCACCGTCGTTGCAGGAGGCGTGGTTGGCCTCGTGGACAACCGTATCGAGGTCTTCGTCGCAATAGTCGACGGTGCACTCGATTCCATCGTCCGGGTCAGGAATGTCGGTTGCTACGCAGCCGGCGCCCTGCAGGCAGAGCTCAAGACCGTTGCAATAGAGCCCATCGTCACACAACTGGTGACGTGGCTCATGGACGACAGCACGCAGGGTCTCGTCGCAGTAGTCGAGAGTGCAATCGAAGCCGTCATCAAGTTCTGGTACGTTCTCGAGGATGCAGCCGAGGTCGACGTCGCAGGCCTCAACGCCGGTGCAGAAGAGCCCATCTGAGCACTGGGCATCATTTGGAATGTGGCGAACCTCATCAGCGGCTTCGTCGCAAATGTCCATGGTGCATGCAACACCATCGTCGATGACGGGCGGAACGCCAGCGATGCAGGAGCCATCCAGTGGGGAGCAGGACTCAACACCGTTACAGAAGATGCCATCGTCGCAGAGGTTGGGTTGAGTTGTGCAAGAACCCGCCCCATCGCAACGGTCTGGTCCGCTGCATGGGTCGCCATCACTGCAGAAGGTGTCTGCAGCCTTGAACTGCTCAACGCATGCACCAGAACCTGGCTCGCAGGTGGCGTAGGTACAGTCATTGCCCGTGTCGGAACAATTCACCACAGAGCCAGCGGCGAGGAGACAGACACCGGTACCCGGGTCACAGAATAGGAAGCCGTTACACAGGTTACCGTCGTCGGGGCACCCGTTAACGTTGCAGCCGATGCACTGCACGTCCACGGTATTTGGTCCACCAGGCACGCAGAAGCCGTTGGCACACTGGTCGCCTACGGTGCAGAGTTCCCCGTCATCGCAGGGGTCGGTATTGTAGCTATACTGGCAGCCAACGCCCGGAACGCAGACATCGGTGGTGCAAGGGTTGCCGTCGTCACAACGTTCCGCCATGGGAACGTTGTTAACCAGCTGGGCACCGCCATCACAAGAGTCTTCGGTGCAGTCGATGGCGTCATCAATCCTGGGAGGAGTGCTCTGGACGCAGCCTGAACCAAGCGAACAGGTCTCGATACCATTGCACCAGTCGCCATCGTCGCAGGCGCCGTTATTGGGAATGTTGATGATTTGGGGCGGGTCATCGAGGCAGATATCCTCGGTGCAATCGACACCGTCGTCCACCTCGGGAGGCATGCCCTGCTGGCAGCCAAGCTGAACGTCGCAGAACTCTTGTCCGGTGCACCAACGCCCATCATCACAGAGTTCACTATTGGGATAGTGTACTACAAGATCACTGTTGTCGTCGCAGACATCCACCGTACAGTCAATTCCATCGTCAAGGTCAAGGGGAGCACCGGCGATACAGCCCATGACAATGTCGCACACCTCTTCGCCATCGCAGAAGCTCTCGTTCTGGCAGAAGTGGTCGTTGGGGAGGTGCTGGATAGTATCGCCCACTTCATCGCAGAGGTCGGTGGTGCAGAAAATGCCGTCGTCGGCTTCGGGGGCAGTTCCTGGCCTGCAACCCATGACCGGGTGGCAAACCTCTGCGCCGTTGCACCAGAGGCCGTCATCACAGAGGGCGTTCTGGGGGGTATGGCGAATGGTGCCTGTGGCCTCATCGCAGAGATCCGTCGTGCAATCGATGCCGTCAGAGAGAACGGGGGGCACGCCAGAGATGCAGCCCTGAATGGGGTCGCAGCTCTCCTGTCCGTTGCACCAGGAGCCGTCATCGCAGTTGATGACAGTGTTCACACACGCGCCACCGGGTGCGAACTGGTCGCATGTGTCAACGGTGCAGGCGTTGTTATCGTCGCAGTCGTTATCGGAGAAGCAGAGCGAGCGGACGAAGTGGAGAGACCACCTCTCGATGCTACCTGCGTCGCCCACTGCCCAGTCTTTGGCTTCCAGGGTCCAGTCGGCAGTGGCCGAAGCACCACTAAAGAGCGCAAGGGCGCCGGGCCCGTCCACGGGCTCAACCAGCCCGAAGACCGCATCCACGTCATCGAGGGCACCGCCGCTCTGATTGCGCAGATAGACCGTGTAGGTGCCGTTGCTCAAGCGCAGGGTCAGGTCTCCACTGTAGGGGTGCTTGAGGTAGACCTTCACGAAGAGGTTAAGGACATGGCCGCTTGCGTTGGTGGAAATGGATGTGACGGCACTGTTCATACCATCGTCCGGGACCAGCATGGGGAAGGGCCCTGGAGCCTGGAATGCCTGGCCTGGAATGGGAGTACACTTCTCGGTGACAGGGTCACAGTAGTCATTGTAGCCGCACTGTGAGTGCTTCGTGCACGGCTTCACGCAGTTAGCGACCTTAGGATGCTCGCACTCGCCCGTAACCGTATCGCACGTATCGAGGGTGCAGACATCCTCATCGTTGCACTCCTTCTCGTGATGGATGCAGCCCACCGCGGGATCGCAACTATCTTCAGTGCAGAGGTTGGGTTTTCCGGCAGCGATGTCGGTGCAGGGATTCTCCTCGAAGAGGCAGTAGCCTGCAGCGGTATCGCAACTATCGAGGGTGCACACATTCATGTCGTCGCAAACGTCGGGGTTCTCGGCGCTGCAAGGCGGCACGTCGTAGACAATGTAGAGGCTCCAACTGGTGAGCTGGCCACCGGAGAGCGGAGCAGTATCCTCCACGGTCAAGGTCCAGTCGCCAACCATTCCGAGGCCGTTGAAGGCGTCCAGTTTGAGAACTGAGCCAGAGAACACGGTCTTTCCGAAGTCATAGGTGAAGTAGTGGTTCGGGTCGATATTAGTCGGATCATTTGACTTCAGGACGACAGTCTTTCCCATATGCGTCAATGAGATCTTAAGGTCACCCGAATAAGCATGGTCTAGCTTGAGCTGCACATGCACATCTTTGACCAACTGTCCTTCCGAAATATATATCGAACTCTGATAAGTCTGCTGCGAGGAATGCGAAATCGTGATTGGAGTATCCGTTGAATCAAACTTATCTCCGGGGATGCGGCCGCAAACCTGCGACGAAACACGGCAAGCCCACAGGTCGGGGCACTGGGTGTCGTCAACGCAGAGGATGCAGTTTGACTGGACCTCATTGACGCACACTCCATCCGGTCCGCAGCTGTCGATGGTGCAGAGCTGGCTGTCATCGCATTCGGCTTGAGAGCCGCAGGGCGGGAAGCCGCTGTCGAAGAAGGCCAGATACCGTGCCATCAGGGCCTTCTTGGTTACCGTCCCGGAGTCAACAAGGGCAGCGAACGGCACCGAAGCTCCGATGGACCGATAGGAATGATAAAGTGGCTGATAGGCCACAGCCATGGCGTGGTCGCCGGTAGTTCCGCGCAGGATGGGAATTGACGGCGTGGCAACGTCACGGTCGATGCGGTCCAGGAAGTTATTGAGCGTGAAGTCCGGTGTTACTGCGAAATCGAATCCGTTGCAGAAGTGCCGTCCCAAAACAGGGCCGGGGTAGTTCTGCACACCGTCGTCGACTCCGACAATACCGAAACGGCTGTGGAACTCAGTTGCCGGGTCATTGGACCAGGTATCGCCACCCTCCATGTACACCTTGCCGCCCAGTCGCAGGTATTCCACGAAGAGCAGGCCCTCCTGCTCCGTGAGGACATGCTTGGCGCCGTAGATACCCATGGTGATGAAGATGCCGTCAAAGACAGTCAGGTCGGAGAAGAGATAGATATCCTGAACCACCTGGGCAGAGCGACCATTGGCGATAATGGCGTCAGCGATGGCTTGTGCGTGAGAGGCTCTGGTACCTGGGGCCTGCCAGACCAGATACCCGCTGGAAATAAGCACCTTAACATTTAAGTCAACATACTCTTCCAGACATCCATCCGTAACTTTAAGCCGAATAACATAATCTCCAGCCTGTGCATTGGTTGTCGGATTCAGTTTGATACGGGCTCTCCATTCACTACGCGAAGTATCGTAGGAATTACTGATCACGGTTGCAAAAGCAGGTCCTTCCACGATGGAGACGGTCACGGTCTGGTTGGGGTCGGTATCCCGTGAATAGATGCTGACCGTTTGAGGCTTACCTACGCTGACCAGCTGCTCGGCCGGCACTGAGGTAAACGTGGGCTTCGTGCCTGCACAGACGCGCACGTTATCCAATTCATACGCACTAATGTTATAAGAAAGACTAGAGGACAGCTGGAATCCCAGGAACAGTCTGTTGGAGAGATACTGTTGAGGTATGACATACGAGGCCAACTCAGCCTCAGTGTCGAAGATAAAACTCTCAATAGAGAGCGGAACGAAGGTATCAGCTTCCGTTATGACGCCTACCGGGTCCGCCGTGTCCGATATGGCATAAATACCTACATCAACAACATCCGTATATATATCAAGGAGGCGTTCGTATTGCACTGTTGCGATGGAGGCTGTTGAAGCGTCCAAGGCTGGGGAGACCAGGATAGAGCTGAAGGGCGCTTCGATTTCGGGCATCCAGTTGAAGTAAACGTGGACGTCGGGTCCAAGGGGTCCCAGGCCTCGGCATCCCCAGTTGGGGAACGATGTTGCGCCCAAGTCAATTAGTTTCCACCCACTGGGGAAACTCGTGCAGGAGTTGAAATTATCCGTGAAGGGCAGGGCATTGGCGCAGGGGCTGATTGGGGTGTATACACAGTTGTTGTTGACGCAGCCTTCAAGGGTGCATGGATTGTCGTCCGGCAGACAGTCCGAGACCGTGGTGCAGCAGATGGGGGGCAGGTTGCAGCCCTCGGCAGCGACGCCCGGTCCCAGATTTCGGCAGGTAGAGTAGATGCACTTATCGCATGTGCACAGGTTGTTATCATCGCAGTCACTGTCAATAGCGCAGCAATTCATGACATCAGTGTGCACGCAGGTGAAGTTTAGGCACACATCATTTGTGCAAGGCTGATTATCATTACAGTCCTGCTGCGTAAGACAGCAGCCTTCCAGGTCATAGTTAGCGGTGTATTTGCACGTCTTTGTGTTTAAATCGCACTGATCCAACGTGCATTCATTTCCGTCGTTGCAGTCTTCCATGACATTGCAGCACCCCGGATACGCTCTAACGTGCCTGCAAGAATTAGCCACGCAGCTATCGGTGGTGCAGTCATTACCATCATCACACTCATCCGGGGATGTTCCCAGGCAGCACTCAGTGATTGGCACAAAGAGGCACTGGTTAGTAGAGGGATTACAAGTGTCTACAGTGCATGGATTACCGTCGGTGAGAAGCGGTCCGGCGCAGTTGGCGTCAGAGAGGCAGCAGGAGGCTTTGGCGACGTGGGTGCAGAGTCCCTTCGCCAGGTCGCACGCGTCAATAGTACATGGGTCGAGGTCGTTGCAGCCCTGATTCTGCTCATTACAAATAGTTGGTGTATCAATATAGTCACACCGGTTTAAATTACAGATATCCTTAGTATACATATTGCCGTCGTCGCAGTCGATGTTAGTCCAGCAACACTTAGGTTCCTGGCCTGGGACCAGCTGTCGTTCGCAGCTTGATATACCGGTATTGCAGTACTCAACGGTACATGTATTGTTGTCGTTACAGTCCGCATCAACCTGGCAGCAGTTTGGAAGCTTGGGGTCTGGGCCATATCGGCAGGCGCGGTTGACGCAACGGTCGAGGTTACAGGGATTGCCATCGTCGCAGTCGAGGTCGGTGTCGCAGCAGGTTGGCGGTGGGATCGCGGTATTCTGGCAGAACCCGGCTACACAGACATCCTGGGTGCAGAAGACGTTGTCGTTGCAGTCGGCGTCGACATTGCAGCAACCGTCGATGTTGACGTAGGTCATCTTGTTGTTCTGGCAGGTGTCGTCGGTGCACACGTTGCCGTCGGGCGTGACTGGGAAGGCGTCATTATCGCAATACTGGGGATCGATCACATGCTGGCACTGGTTGGCCTGGCAGTAGTCGATGGTCTCGGGTCGGTTGTCATCCCATGCGCCACCAGGACCACAATCGGTGTGGTAGTTGCAGCAGTTGACCAGGTCGTTGGGCTCATAGGAGCAGGTGTTGTCAACGCCACACATGTCTGTTGTGCAGGGGTTTCCGTCGTCGCACTCGGCGTCGTTGTTGCAGCATCCAGCGGCGTGAGGTCCATGTCGGCAAATGTTCTTGACGCATCCATCGACGGTGCAGACGTTCCCGTCATCGCAGGCGGGGTCAGGGTCTTTCTCACAGCAAAGGGGATCGGTGGAGGGCACGTTGACGCAGAGGCCGGCGCCGATGTCGCAGTAGTCCGTGGTGCAGAATAGGCCGTCGTTGCAGGCCGCATTGGGGTTTGGAGAGTCAGCGGAGCAGCACTTGGCTCCGTTTGTGAATATCCAATTGTTGGAGCAGGTGCCGTTTGAGCACTGGTCCTGGGTGCACTCTTCAGCATCGTCGCAGTCGCCATCGTTGACACAGGGGACGCACTTGGAGGAGGCGGGGTTGCAGACCTCCCACTTTCCCGAGGCGCAGGTGCAGTCGTAGCTCGAGTTGCAGCAGCCCGAGACTGGAGCGTATCGGCACTCGTATTTGCCGCCACCGAGGAAGACGCAGGCATCGATGGAGCAAGGATTTCCATCGTTGCATATGGGGTCTTTGTCGCCGGAGCAGAATCGCTTGACGTTAACATTAACGCAATCGGTGCCGGAGCAGAATGGGGCCTTCTTGCCGTCGACAACGAGGGAGCCGCACAGCTTATGCGAGCCAACGGGGATATCCGGGATGACAACCGGGTCCGCCGAGGTCTGGCTGGCTACAAGGACGCCATCCAGATACCAGTCCACACTTCGACCTGAAGCGGGGAAGGTCCAGTTGGTCACCAGGAAGGAGACGGTCATGGGGGTGACCGGGGTGGCCAATTGGAGATAGACCCACTGGGAAGAGGGGTCCGTGAGTGTCAGGGTGGGATCTGTGATGGCCGGCAACTCTACTTGGCCGGACACCGAGTCCAGGAGGTCCAGAATGCCGTCGACGGAGTCCTCGGCAGGCAACGCTGTCTGCGTCTCCTGACATGAATAGACCGTCAAAAACAGCGGGAGGAAGAGTACGCCAGTTAAGCGCGACAATCCCGTTTTCATGATACCTCCTTGCCCATGGCGACGTATTGAAAGAGCCCCTTAAAGACCACAATTGCCAATAAATTTGTGCCCGTAAAAAGCGACCTGCAGACGCTGAGGTGGTGCTCCTCTAAGGCCGGGAGGCCCTGGTGGGATGCCTGCAGACTAGACCATCCGGTATGGATGACCACTTTCACTCCTTATCTTGCACATGTCAAATCGAAAGCCGGTGCGCGCAACACACAACGCCCCTGGGGCATCATGCACCTTCCATGCCAAAAACCACTGCTTTTCGGTGGGAGCACCCCCTGCTCTGTCGGCCAAGGAACCAAGCTGTTGAGAGCGTCTCTTTTGGGGCGAAGAGGCGGCTCAATCAAGGTCGCAAACCGTCACCCGGCTGACAAAAATGGGCAACTCCGTCAGGGCACCACCCTTCAGGGGGCCACTCTACTCGGTTGTGGTTTCTCGGGCAAGCGATTCCGCCGCCGAATTCACTTCGGCGGCCAGTAGAGCAGCGTCTACCTCTTTAAGACCACGCAGCGGGCCAGTGAAATCGCCAGGATGAGGAGTAGGACCAAGAGGAGTACCGAGCGGGTCGATGGGAGTTCAGAAGTGGAGCAGGAGGAGGACTTCTTCAGGGGAGGCTGGAACTCTACGATCTGGGGCTCTCCCTGAGTGACCTCCTCTGTTGAGTCCACTGCTGTCTGGCATCCCAAGGCAAACCACTGGCCCCCGCAGCAGTATCCCGAGTAGACGGTCTCCTCACCGCAGACGCAAGGGGAACTAACGAAGATATCCTCGGGGCATGTCTGGCAAGATGAGCAGACCACCACGATTCTAGGTCCGGCCACATTGTCGGCCTTGTTGGCCTCATCGGGCACCTGGTTGTTGGTATCCAGGAGGCCAAAGGCCAGGTACTCCCCGTCGGGGGCCTGGTCCCAGGTGGACTCCCACGAGAGCGTGCCCCCTGCCGCCAGGCGCTCCACGATCTGGTAGTCATCCCCTAGGTCTCCGAACTGCGGGGGGGACTCTCTGTCTCTGAAGAGGTCAATACGGAATGGCGTGTCGATATCGGTATCGCCGTTGTTGGAGACGCTCATGGAGAATACGACCTGATTGCCGACAACCCTGGAGCGAAACTCGGACAGGTCGAGGTTTGGTCCCCCCTTGGTGACCACCTGGACCTCCACGGAGGAGGCATTGTTGGTCTCATCGGTCTCCCACCATGCATCAAAGAGGTCTAGCACCGCCCACGCCGTGTAGGTTCCGTCGGGGATCCCCCCCGGTCGGGTCCAGACCACCTCTGACTGGAAGAAGTCGCCAGGAGCCATGGGAGGCCCTTGGACGTAGACTCCCTCATCAATGGCTCCGGCGTCGTCGAGGGTTGGCAGCGTGGGATGGTTGAAGAAGAGGTCGAGATCGAAGGGGGCGGTTATGGGGTCGGTCCCTGCGTTTGTCACCAGGACTAGAAACCTTACGGCATTTACGCCATCCTGCTTGGCTTGGGCGCCAGAGAAGAGCTTGACCTGAAGGTCCGGCCCCGGGACGTCCAAAGCCAGCGTCTTCTTAGCATCGTTGTTCTTCTCATCGGTCTCAAGGATCTCGCAGTCGCAGTCTGCGCGGGCCCAGACGGAGTAGACTCCGTTGGGAAGTGTTGGGGCGTAGACTGCGAAAGGGATCTCGGCACCAACCTCCAGGCCCTCAACGAAGGCTTCAACCTTGCCGCCCCCCGCCTCTACGTCGGGTGTTTCACATAAATTGGGCTGGCTGGTACTGTTGTAGTAGATACATAGTTTAAACTGCTGACCTTCCTTGACATGCTCAAAGCCGTCGTTTCTAATCTTTCCTATAAAAAGCGGCTTGTCTCCCTGTACCGTGGCGTCGAACTCTGGTATTGTGAGGTCTGGTCGGTTGGCCACGACATACTCAAACTCGCAGCAGTTGTTAGCTGTCGTGGTCTCAAAGACTTCTCCAAAGCCGTTGACCAACGCCAGCAGGCGTCTTGGGCCACTGTCCACTGCCACAGACTTCGTAAGCAGCGTGGTCTGCCCGGCCGGCAATGGTGGCGACTGGATCCAGGCATCCCCTGGGACATTGAAGAAGTCTTCACACCCCTGCTCCTCGACATCGGTGAAGAGGTCGACTCCCACGGGGACTGAGACCGGAGCGGGGCCGTTGTTTCTGACCTCCAGGGTGTATAGGGTGTTGCCAACGGCCAAGGGGTCATTTTCGGCCTTGCACGACACTATCTCGAGGTCGGGCTTTGAGGCCTCCAGGGAGACTGTGTACTCACCGCACACTATGTTGTTGCTCTCGTTGCCTTCCACGCAGAGGTTATCCACCGAATCGACAAAGAGCAGATACCGGTAGGGCACCGGTGCTGGTGGAAGCTGCCTTGAGACCTGCTCTGCCTTGGACGCTCCAGGTCCCAACTGCCCGCCCGAGAACTCCCAGAACTTGTCTGGCGCCTGATTGCACTGCAGCGGGTGAACATCACAGGTGCATGGATATGATGCCCAGAAGTCGGCCCACCAGGTGCCGGCACATGCCTGGTTGCCTGCATTGCTGATTGACACGGAGTAGTCCACTTGTGCCAGACCGTCAAGGGGAGTGACCTGGACCTGCACACTGCCTGTGAGATCCGGCGCTGCGGATGGGAGCGTCAGCGGTACCAGCAGCAGGAGCGCTGTGAGTATGAGCAGAGTGTTCCTTCGGTCCATGTGACCCCCCGGTGTAGCGGCACTAGAGCCTGAACCGCTGGATTATAGTCCTGGGAATCCCCATCAACAAGCGGTAACCGGTCACCTCTCCACTCTGCAGCGCCGTTGGGCCGCCCCCCTCCTGGATAGTCATCTTCCACTGGAAGCGGTTCAAGGGTGGGGCTACTCGTTTGTGGGGAGGTGGAGGTGCAGCATTGGCGATGGACTTCCTGTTGGAGCCCGTTTGGCAGTGGATTACTGCGCTTCGCCTTAGAAGACGAAAAACAGGTTCCCTTGCAGTGTCCAGGCCCAGACTGAGTCTTTGGCCGGGGCGCCAGTGATCAGGTAGTCTGCAGGTCGGTCCATGGCCCACATCGGGAGAAGAACTCCAAAGGCGAGGGTAGCCATGAAGTGATTGGCCTCTTCATAGAAGAGCATGGCGTCCAGCTCCACGCCGAGGTGCCTGGAGTCGCCTGCGTAGGCATCGGGGTCCAGTGAGAGCCCATAGATGCCGCTGATAAGTCCGCCAAAGGAGTTCTGCTCTGTGGGGATGATGTCGAAGTCGAAATGCGGTCTGAAATACATAGTATTAGAGATTCCGCCAAGGACCTCTCTGTACAACAACATGTCGATTTTGTAGTTACGATTGAAGGCGAAAGAATCCCAGCTATTGTCGCCAGCCCAAGGCACCTCACGGCCCGAGGCCACGGCTACCATTTCCGGGGAGTCACCAGATGCTACTCCGAGGTCTAGGCCAAAAGAAACCATGCCCATGGTGATGTTGGATTCAAAGGCAGCGCCCCATTGCCTGATGTCCACGGACTCTTCACCGGGCGTGCCAGAAGGGTTACCTATTGAACCGACTAGGGTAGTGGCTTCCAGCCCGAGGTAGATCCTGGTGGTTGGGTCGGGGCGCCAGTCCATACGAGCAAAGAGGTCGGGCACGACGAGCCAGGCGTTGCGTTTTCTCAACTCCAGGTCAGAAAAGTTTGCAGACCCGTTGCCAGTTGCGAGGTCGCTGGCGAAGGCCATGTCCTGATATCTGTAACTGACGAGGAATCCCCAATCCAGGGCTGGCCGCCCGGAAGTCAGTCGTTTACGGTAGTCGGCCCATTCATCGGAGGTTGAGGGGAGCGTGGTCACGGCCAGCTCCAGTTGGTTGACATCATCGATATCGTCAAGGTCGTATGGGCGCAGGGAAGTGCCGTAGAGGTTTGAATTGGGCCCCGTGGCAAGAAAGGCATAGGCAGCGTGAAGTCGTAGTCCGGCCACGGGGAGTTGCCACTGCACGCGGTCGAGATAGTTGGCGCTGTCAGCGTCCAGGGCGTTGAATCTCTCCAGGGGCGTCAGGACTCCGTTTCCACGTTCATAATCACCCGTGCTGGCGTAGATGCCAAGCCCCCAGCCCCAGGCAAAGCGGCCCAGTTTCAGGGTGCCCAGGGGCAGACCAGTTCCATCTTCGGCGGCTCCAATGTCCCACTCGGCCCACGCCTCTTTGACCGACAGGGAGTCACTGAAGGAGTTGATGCCCGAAGAGGGAGGGACTTGAGACTGGGTCATGGTATCCACGACGACGCCGGGAAGAGCTCGTCCACCGTACATGTAGTCGGGGGTGCTCCCCAGCACGATGTTGTCGAGCACGTCGATTCTAGTTCCGAGCCTGATTGATGGAGAGAGATGGATAATGGGAGCGAGTCGCAGGCGCATTGTGGCTGTTCCCAGGGTGTTCTCGGAGTTGTCTTTGATGTATTGGGCGAAGCTCGCGCCTCCCGAGGAATTGACGAAGTTTCTTGATAGGGGAGGGAGAAAGAGGGAGGTCGCCGTGGATTCTTCTTCAGTCAGGGCGAAGTAGGTGCCGAGGTCCGCCTCAGCGAAAAGGGCCGAACGGAACCTGAAGTAGCCATGCCATTCAAGATGAGGATAGCGTTGCAGGGGCGGCACGGGGCCTTTAGACGCCATCAGCGCCTCGGCGCGAAGCTGGTCGAGGAGAGATGGCTCATCCTCAGACTGGATCTCCTCCGGGTCCGTGTCTTGGCCCTGGGATTCATCCAGGGAGCCCTCCTCCTCCTCGGAGAGTTCTTCATCCTCTCCCACTGACTCTTCCTCATCGCCCTGGGAACCCGAGGGCTCCTCGACAGCTTCGTCGGGGGAGGCCGGGTCATCTTGGCGCTGCGAGTCTATGGCCCCTGGGGCATCGGCTCCAGCAGCGTAAGCCGTGCCGGTGAGACAAAGCAGGAGGGTCAACAGCACTGGAAGCCTCATGGGGTACTCCTTTTGCCCCTGGGTTCAGGGGGTTTGCCTCTCGGGAACTCCCGGAGGCAAGTCACTTCACCACAACGTTGACGATGCGCTTGGAGGCGACGATAACCTTGAGTACGGTCTTTCCGTCAAGCCACCGTTGCACCGCCGGGTTTTCCATCGCCCGTTGGATAATCTCCTCCTGGGAGGCATCGCTTGCGACCTTCATCTGGGCCCTGACCTTTCCATTGACAGACACGGCCATCTCGAGGACGTCGTCCTGACAGAGTTTTTCGTCGTGGGAAGGCCAGGGGAGATTGAGAAGCTCCGTCTCATGGCCCAGTTCCTGCCATATCTCTTCGGTCAAATGGGGGACAAAGGGGTTCAGCAGCGTGGCCAGAGCCTCAAGCCCCCTGCGGAGGGTGAGCAGGTTGCCCTCTGCCACGAGCTCTTCCTTGGACGAATTAATAAGGTTAAAGAGCTCTCGGATCCGGGCCAGGGCTGTGTTGAGGGAGAAGCGATCCAGATCCGTGGTCACGGCCTTAATGGTTCTGTGGGTCAGCTTGGCTAGCGCCTCGGCTTTGGGAGTACTGGGGTTGGCATCAGCCAGGGGAGCAACAGAGGCATCAATAATGTACTGCGAGAGTCCCCATACCCTTTCCAGGAACCGATAAGCACCTTTGACCCCCTGCTCGGACCAGTTGAGGCCCGCCTCGGGCGGCGAGTCAGAGAGTATGAAGAGTCTGGCTGTGTCGGCCCCATACTCGGCTATGATTCGCTCGGGATCAACGACATTCTTCTTGGATTTGGACATCTTCTCTACAGGGCCCCTGAAGATTTGGGCGTTGCTGTTGCCCTTCAGGGAATATTTGCCATCAGCAAGTTCCTCAACTTCGTCGGGGTGGTGGTATCGCTTCACTGTGCCACCCTCGGGCAGCCTCTCCTCAGAGTAGAAGGACTCCATGCACACCATGCCCTGGGTCAGCAGATTATTGAATGGCTCATTAATGCTGAAATACCCAAGGTCACGCAACATACGCGTGAAAAATCTGGCATACAGCAGATGCATAATAGCGTGCTCAACACCACCAATATATTGATCAACGGGTGCCCAGTAATCAATATCTTCGGGCAGGAACGCTGAGGCATCTCTCTTCTTTGAGCAGTAGCGGAACTGGTACCAGGAGCTCTCGACGAAGGTATCCATGGTATCCGTATCCCGCCGAGCAGAGCCACCACACTTGGGGCACGTGGTCATCCAGAAACTTTCGAGCTTCTGGAGGGGGTTTCCGATACCGTCGAAAGCCACCTCTTCGGGGAGTCTGACAGGGAGCTGGTCATCGGGGACAGGCACCACACCACAGGAGGGGCAGTGAATCATGGGAACAGGGCAACCCCAGTAACGTTGTCGGGAGACACCCCAATCACGCAGTCGGTACGTCGTCTTGGGCTCTGCGCTGCCAAGTGCCTGCAGGTGCCCCGTGATAGCCGCTTTTGCCTCGTCACTGTTCAGACCGTTGAAGTCGCCAGAGTTGACAAGCACGCCAGGCTCCTCAAAGGCCTGTTGCATCTGCTCCAGGGGCAGAGGTTCGCCATTGACGGGGGCAATGACAACGCGCATGGGAAGGGAGTACTTCTTGGCGAATTCGAAGTCTCTCTGGTCGTGAGCGGGCACTGCCATGACGGCCCCTGTCCCGTATTGCATGAGGACAAAGTTCGCAACGAAGATTGGTACCGATTCACCGGTCACGGGGTGCAGGGCGTAGGCTCCAGTGAAGACCCCCTCTTTCTCGTGGCCTGCCTCAATGCGCTTGGCGCCTTGGGCAGCGCATTTGCGAACGAAGGCATCAACGTCTGTTTTCTGGGCGGGGGTCACTATGTTAGTGAGGAGTGGATGCTCGGGCGCTATGGACATAAAGGTTACGCCCATGAGGGTGTCGGGCCGCGTGGTGAAGACCGGGATATTGAATTCGGTGCCGGAGACCCGGAACTGCATCTGCGCCCCAACGCTCTTGCCAATCCAGTTGGCCTGCTGCCTCAGAACATATTCAGGCCAGCCCTTGTGGAGGGTTTCCAGACCTTCGAGGAGTTCATCGGCATACCGGGTTATGGCAAAGTACCAGGCTGGCATCTCCTTTTGCGCAACTGGCCCGCCACAACGCCAGCAAACTCCATCTTCGGCCTGCTCGTTGGCCAACACGCCGTGCAGTTCGCACCAGTTGACCTGAGCAGTCTTTCGATAGGCAAGGCCCTTTGACCATGCCTCAATAAACATCTTCTGTTCCCACTTATAATACTCAGGTGAGCAAGTAGCAAGCTCGCGTTCCCAATCATAAGAGAAGCCCAAGCTCTTGAGCTGCTCCCGCATGGTATCGATGTTGCTGTAGGTCCAGGCGGCGGGATGAATCCCTCTTTCAATAGCTGCGGTCTCCGCAGGCATGCCTAGGCTGTCCCATCCCATAGGATGGAGAACATTGTATCCCTGGTGGCGCTTGTAGCGGGCTACGACGTCGCCGATGGCGTAGTTCCTGACGTGGCCCATGTGAATGCGGCCCGACGGGTAAGGAAACATGACCAGAGTATAGTACTTAGGCCTGCTCTTATCGATGTCGACCGAAAAAACATTGCCTTCTTCCCACTTCTGTTGCCATTTACTCTCAATGGCTGAGAAGCCATAGCGCTCTCGTTCACCTTTCACAACAGTCTCCTGCTACCACTTGGTATCGCAAAAACTAAATGAGGCTACTTGGACTCGGGTTTGGCGACGAGAGCCATGTCATCGATAAGCACGTAGCCCTCTGTGGGTTCACCGGCCTGCCTGGCGATGCGGAGGGAGACTGACTTGATGAACTTCCTTGAGGCTGCGTCATCCTTGATAATGTCGTCCACCTTCACGGCGAAACGCTGCCAATCCGAGGTGAGGAGGAAGCCCTTCGGTGCTGCCTTTGCGGCGCCCTGGTTGCCCCGGACGCTGCGGTCCCAAAGCATGAGTTCGAGGTTCACCGTCTTGTCTTGCCCGCCGACGGACTTACCGATAAACGTTATGTGAGTGATATCAGTAAAATCCATCTTATCGGTAATATCACAGTCGTCGGTTCTTGGCTTAAGATCGTCATATACACCGCAATAATCCACATTAGAAGGCAGGTCATAGTGCAACGTCAGTACGCCCTTCTCGGCCTCTTCGATTTCGTGGTCTACGGCACATACACCATCCTCCCAGCTGAAGGTGTTCCAAACACCACCGAGGTTGTTCAGGGTAAGGTCCGCCGAGACATCTTCGCTGTTCGTCTCTTTCTTGCCTTCAACAATAACTTCCGTATTTCGTTTACAGGTTACTGACTTCTGCTCCCTTGTCTTCTCGTAGTCATTAACCGTAATCCAGTTCTCTGGAACCGTTTCTGGTCTAACAATCGTGAAAATAAATTCGGGATCGCCTTTCACAGTGAACGACAAGGTCTTTGTGCCATCGATCGTCTTGCCTTTAGCCTTAATTAAAATACTCTCTACACAATCCTCTCCGAGTTCCTTTGCAATATACTGTGCCTGAGCTGCTTTTTCTTTATCATACTCAAGCTTACCGCACTTATCGTCGGATTTCCACTCGAAGGCAACAGATTCGGCTGACTTGTTGCTGAGCAGCAGCTTAACGGTCTTACCGCTTTTCAGCTCCATGCTCTGGCCCAGGTCTGGGTCAAGTCGGACAGCAATTGCACCGGGCCAGTTCTTATCGCCGCCTTCCGCTCCGTCTGCCGACTCATCGACCTTCTTCGAGCAGGCAGCAAGGGTGAGCAACAGCATGAGCACAACGATTTTCTTCATGATCGACCTCGCTTCAATATTCACGCCGGGGGCTGTTATACCACAGGAGGTAGGCTCTGCAAGGAGAATCCTGCGCGTTGACAGGGTCCGGGGTCGTCACGTGAGGGGCTACCGTTTAATATGTTTACAGCGAATCGTTGGACCGCTTTGCTTTGACAGGGCGCCTCCCTGAACCCATAATCGTAGCGGGTCAGGTGCTCCGAAGGGCCTGAAGAGAGACGGGCGTCGCGGTCACAGCGGCTTCTGGCTGGGCAGAGGGCCATTGGGGTGCACTGGTTTCCAGAGTGGCCATGTGGGGTCCGAAAGGAATTGGAGGTTGGGATGCAACTGGGCAAAGCGATTTTCGTACTACCTTCGTTATTTACACTTACTAGTGTATTTTTGGGATTTTCCGCTATTAGCTGGGCTGCCGCTGGTCACTACACTTTGGCTGGAGTGGCAATTCTGTTTGCTATTATTTTCGACTCTGTAGATGGTCGAGTTGCCAGAATGACGAGGACTCAGACGCAGTTCGGGGTTGAACTCGATTCTCTGGCGGACGTTATTTCGTTTGGTGCTGCGCCTGCAGTGCTGGTGTACCAGGCGTACCTCAAGGGTTTGTGGGTAGCAGGTCCTTTGGACCTGGGTCTGGTATTGGCCTTTACCTATTTGACAGGTGGGGTGGTCAGGCTTGCGAGATACAACGTAGATGCTCACAGGAAGCCCGGCGTGGTCAAGCAGTTCACCGGGCTGCCGATTCCGGGCGGCGCCGGCTTGCTTGCGGGCCTTGTGACGGCGATGGAGTTGTCTGGCAGGGAGCCCGGTGGCGTCGCAATGGCTGTTCTCATGGTGGTACTTGGGGTGCTGATGGTCTCCACGGTAAAATACCCAAAGACCCTTCCCAAGCCGAGGTCAATGGAGTTCGTGTTGAGGGTTGGGCTTCTGGCGGGGTTGCTGGGTGTTGTAGCCATGGTCAACCATTACTATATGGTTGCTTCATTTTTCGCTTATTATATTATCGCCGGCTTAGTTGAAAGCACGTTTTCTCTGCTGATTCGGGCGGTTAAGCGTCGGGCATCGAGGAAGACGGGGGGCATATAGGCCCTCGCCTTTTCTGGAGCGGGCGAGGTGCGGTTTCTTCGAATTATGGCTGATGGAGGAGAGGGATTTGAAGGGTGAGGCCGGGGGGCCGGTCGGCCTCAGGAGACTGGCGGTTGTATTGGGCACTGGG
>Ga0302238_1001098_pt1 | contig 23512 bp, 19 predicted proteins | sample AAG_UR_Asn_MG_FD_193527 | JGI IMG/M metagenome (GOLD analysis project Ga0302238, IMG submission 193527) | Enriched activated sludge microbial communities from anaerobic digester in WTTP, New Holstein, Wisconsin, United States - AAG_UR_Asn | ecosystem: Engineered > Bioreactor > Anaerobic >... | reverse complement strand
TGGATTGACCTGCACTGACGGTCAGGTTCTCAAATTCAGTACCCTGACCCTCTCCTGGACCTGCGCCGACGACATGTTCGGAACGGGCGACATCACCGCTGTAGTGGCCGGCACGGGCTTGCTGGGTGGCGCACAGTCAGGCAGCGCTGAGCTATCTGTTGACCCAACGGTCTTTCAACGAAGAGTCTCCGGCACCTGCGCCACCGGTGGCATAAGGGCAATCAGCGATACGGGGGCAGTCACCTGTGATGTTGACGCTGACACGCTGGCGGGGCTCTCCTGCCCGTCGGGGCAGACAGCGAAGTGGAATGGTACAAGTTGGGCCTGCGGCGCGGATAAGGGCATCGTCTCGGCAGTGCATGCGAGCGGGCCTATAAGCAATCTGGCAACCACAACCGGATGGACCTTTTTGCCAAGTTTTAGCAGCACCAACCCCACAACTGCTACTGTTACGGTGACGTCGGGGCAACAAATCATGGCTACGGCCACTGTTGCCATCGGCACAGGTGCCAATGCAGCCCAGTCCCTGAGTCTCGCCCTGTGCGTTCAACCCAGTGCCGGAGGATCGTTAACAGTCCCCAATAACAACTACCTCGAAGGACTGAAGTTAGGGGCCAACCAGCGCGTGGCTTTCACCGTGGTGAATCTCGCCAGCTCACTCGCAGCAGGTTCTTACAAGGTGGGGCCATGTTATCAGACCAGCGATGCGAACTGGGTATCTAATGACTGGAACCAGGTTATTGCAACGGTGATTCAGCCCTGATTCCGCCTGCCAGAGGTCGGCCCGTGAGGGCCGGGTGAGGGCCGCCCACACGAACGGATCTGCGCCCCTCGCCTTCTGTTAGCCTTGCACTCTGCCGACTGGTTTGCGAAAATCGCCCTGGTCCTGTGGTTCCCGGGGGGGATATTGAGTCGAGCGTTTCTCAGAGAAGAAGACCTTCAAGAAGATGTCAAGGTTCGGGTTCTGGAGCAGCCCCGCCAGATCACCCCTGACGGCTATGCTGCCTTTGAAGAGGAACTGCATCGCTTGCAGGCATTGGAGCAATCCGACCCTGCCGTGGAGCAGCAGATATTGGCGATTCTCCGGAAGATGTCCGCTATGACCGTGGTGCATCCGCGCCTGGATGAGCAGCGGGCCTTCTTTGGAGCGTGGGTCACGCTGGAGGACGAGGACTGCGTCAGGCGTACCTATCGTCTGGTTGGCCCCGATGAGGTTGGCTTCGGCCCATCGTGGGTAAGCATCAACTCCCCCGTAGCCCGCATTCTGTTGGGGAGGAGTGTGGGCGACATAGTCCCCATGCAGGTACCCAGCGGCGAACCGCTCTCCCTGGAGGTGGTCTCCGTGGACTGGACGCTGCCCGAAGAGTAGTGCACTTGGTGGAAGTGGCTGGCACGTTGTTGAAAGTGCTGCACGGCTGCTCATGTATCTCGATCCGACTGGCAACCATATATAGCCGTTATTGGTCTCCTGGTGTTCAGTTATCTACACTTCCGAAGAGGGCTGAGAGTCTATTTCTAAGTTCGTCACGGATGGTTCGGAAGGCTTCCAGCCGCTGCTCAGCGCTGCCTTGCACCGCTGCCGGGTCGGGGAGGCCCCAGTGTTGCCGATTTGCCTCTCCCAGGAAGAGCGGGCACTCCTCCTCGGCGCACAGAGTAATCACCGTGTCCACCAGGGATGGGTCAATCTCCTGCACTGACTTGGAGCGATGGCCCGATATGTCGATGCCAATCTCCTTGAGCGCAGCAATGGCCTCGGGTCGCACGCTGGTTGGGTGCGAGCCCGCCGACCAGACCAGGGTTCCTTCCGGGGCCATAGACCTTGCGACACCCTCTGCCATCTGACTGCGGGCAGAGTTCGCCACACAAAGAAAGAGAATTCCCTTCATACTGTGGCCTCCTCTGGCTTGCGTCCCACCACTCGGACCGTGGCGACCTTCCCCTGGAGTGCGCTCACAACGGCCTCAAGTTGCTGCCGTGGCAAAGGCTCGCAGCCGCAGCAACACCCACCGCCGGCAGTAGAATCCAGCAGGGCCCTGAGTTGCGACGCATCGTAGACCATTCGATCGGAGACAACTACGTCAGCCAGTCCAGCCCCTTTAAGCCCCTGTACATAATCCTCTTCCGGTATGGCCCCAGAGATGCAGGCAGAGTAGAGGAGGCCGTCGGCGACTATCCAGGCCGGCATGGGCTCGGCAACGATATCCGAGATGGAGAACCTGCCACCTGGCTTCAGGACCCGGTGAAGTTCACCAAAGACACGCTGTTTCTCTGGAGAGAGATTCACCACGCAATTGGAGAGCACAAGGTCGATTGAGGATGATTCCACGGGCAGTTCCTCGATAATGCCTTGCAGCACCTCAACGTTGCGAAGCCCCGCAGCATGGGCGTTGGCCCTGGCGCGCTCTACCATTGCCGGGGTCATATCGACACCGATCACCTTGCCGTTGGGGCCTGCCAGCTTCGCAGCCAGGAGCAGGTCGATACCGGCACCCGAGCCGAGGTCGAGCACTACGTCTCCTTCATTGACCTGGGCCAGAGCAACGGGATTGCCGCAACCGAAGGAGTTCGCAACTGCGTCCGGAGGCAGCGCCGCCAGTTCGGCCCTGGTGTAACCGGCGAGCAGAGGCAGCACTCCTGGGGCTGCGGCCCCCGAGCAGCACGGACTGCTGCTCTTTCGGCTCTTTAGCACTGAGCCGGCATAGGCCGCCGATACTGCCTTGCGGACATCGTCGGGTATTCTTTCTGATTTCTTCATCTTGAGCTCTCCCCTGCACCTGTTGTAGCCGCCTCGGACCCAGTGCGGCCCTTGGGGTAGTATCTTCGGCCGAGCCACAGCGCCACATGCACCAGTCCAACCATCACGGGCACCTCAACCAGGGGACCGATGACTGCGGCAAAAGCAGCGCCGTGGCTGATGGTGAAGGTGGCCACGGCAACGGCAATGGCCAACTCAAAGTTATTGGAGGCAGCGGTAAATGAAAGTGTAGTCGCTTGGGCATAAGTGGCCCCCACTTTTTTTGACATAAAAAAGGATATAATAAACATGACGACAAAATAGATAAGCAGAGGAATGGCAATACGCACCACATCGAAGGGTAGCTCAACGATGGTTTCACCCTTGAGCGAAAACATCACGACTATTGTAAACAGCAATGCCACCAGCGTTATTGGGCTAATCTTTGGAATAAACTTCTCGTGATACCACGCTTTGCTTTTCAGCCGAATGAGCAAAAAACGAGTGACAATACCCGCCAGGAACGGGATGCCCAGATAGATGAAGACACTGGCAGCGATCTCACCGATGGTGATATTTACCGCAGCTCCTTCAAGACCAAACCAACCGGGCATAACAGTTATAAACAACCATGCATATACCGAAAAGAATAGCACCTGGAAGATGGAGTTAAAAGCAACCAGGCCGGCACAATACTCGGTATCGCCCTTCGCCAGGTCATTCCAGACTATGACCATGGCTATGCATCGGGCAAGGCCGATCATTATGAGGCCCACCATGTACTCCGGCTTGTCGTGCAGGAAAATCAGAGCCAGGGCGAACATGAGAATCGGGCCCACCACCCAGTTCTGAATCAGGGAGAGGCCCAGCACCTTGGTGTTCCTGAAGACAGGCCCCAACTCTTCGTAGCGTACCTTGGCCAACGGCGGGTACATCATGAGGATAAGCCCAATGGCGATGGGGATGTTTGTGGTACCAACGTTGAACTGGTTGATGAAGGGCACCACACCGGGAACCAGATAGCCGGCCCCAACCCCAACGGCCATAGCGACGAAGATCCACAACGTGAGATAGCGGTCCAGGAAGGGCAGTCGCTGCGCTACACGACTAGATGTTGGAACACTGCTCATGAACAACCTCTCTTGCGCCAGTCAGAATCGGCCCACAGACCGGGCCCGGGAAGCATAACTAGTCCCCGGCGCCGGGCGATACCCGTTTATCCGGTTATTTGCCTAGTGTCAATCCGTTTGCGCAGAACCGACGTTGCTGGCCAATTCTGTGCCGTTGAGGTAGATTCAGCACCGTTTGCGGGGAGCATTCTGCTCTCTGAGGAGGACGAGATGGCCTTTGCATTTCGCTGGCGGTTGGCTCTGGTTTCAATGCTCTTGCTGGGTGCGGGTTGCGGCTCTGAGTCGGGCAGCGACGATATGGCAAATGGGGAGGATGATTGGCAGGAGACCATTTTCTTCCCTGAGCAGGATGTGGGTCCCGGGGACATAACCGGGGAGGATGGCTCGGGGGAGGATCTGGCCCGGCAAGATGTTGCCGAAGATGCGCCGTCCGAGGATATTCCAGCCTCCTCGTTGTGTGAACCCAACCCCTGTACGCAGGCCCCGCAGGACAAGTGCGAGCCCGACGGGATCACCTTGACCAGCTTCACCTCTCCGGGCGAGTGTTGGGTGGCCGAGGGCAGTTTTGGATGCCAGTATCCAAGCACCACTAGAAACTGTGCGGCCGAGGGAAAGATCTGCTCCGGCGGCAAGTGCGTCGACTCTTCGGGCAACCCTTGCTCCCCCAATCCGTGCACTATTCCACCGGCGCCAAGCTGCGACGAAGAATCTGATAAGCTCAACAGCTTCTCACTGCCTGGAATCTGCACCAGCGTTGGTGGAGAGGCGAACTGCCAATACGCCATCACCACCGTGGACTGCGGCGCCAGCGGAAAAATCTGCATTGGGGGGCAATGCAAGGCCCAGACGAACCCCTGCGAGCCCAATCCGTGCAACAACGCACCGGCCAACAAGTGTGAGGGGAATACCCTGCTGGTCTACCCCATGCCAGGCACGTGCAGCGCCAATGGGACAGCATTCACGTGCAGCTATCCACCCACATCCACAAACTGTGCGGCCGAATCCATGCAGTGCATCAGCGGAGGCTGCGAAATCGTCGAGGAGCCGCTTCCGGCCCCATCCAAAGCCGGAGACCTGATTATCACCGAGTTCATGGCCAACTCCATGGGCGGCACGGACTATGGTGAGTGGGTCGAGATCAAGAACAGTTCAGGCAAGGAGCTTGATCTGAAAGGGTGCCTGCTCAAAGACGACGGTTCGGACAGCCACGCCATTGCGGGTTCGCTGGTGGCGGCACCGGGGCAGTACCTGCTGTTCGCCCGAAGCGGCGACCCGGCAAAGAACAACGGCATCTCTCCAAGCTACGTATACTCCAACTTCCAGCTCTCAAACAGCGAGGACGAGATAGTCATCGTCTGTGGTGGCGTCACCATAGACCGCATCTCTTACATCTCTGCCTGGGTGACTCAGGGCGTCGCCATTCAACTGGCCCCCGACAAGACCAGCGACACTCTCAACGACCTGCTTGACAACTGGTGCCTTGCAACGTCCAGTTTCGGAACCAGCTCACTCAAGGGCACCCCGGGTCAGGCCAACAGCAACTGTGCGGCCCCCATAGACCCCTGCTCGCCAAACCCCTGTACCTCGGCACCGCCCCCCACCTGCAGCCAGGACGCCAAGAAGGCCCTGGTGGCACAGCCCACGGGCAATTGTTCCGTAAGCGGAGAATCCTACGACTGCAGCTACCCCATCCAGGAGATTGACTGCGCCGGCCAGGGAAAGAGCTGTGTCAACGGCGCCTGCGTAACCCCGGAACCAGCACCAACGCCAGGCAGCGCCGGGCAGGTAATCGTTTCGGAGTTCATGGCCCGGGCAGCGTCGGGCACGGGGGATACTGGAGAGTGGGTGGAGTTATACAACACAACAACAACAGCACTCGACTTGAAAGACTGCAAACTGCAGGACAACAGTTTTGCACACACCATAACAACTTCAGTGGTTGTGGCTCCTTCGGGATTTGTTGTATTAGCAGTAAGCAGTGATCCTGTTGCTAATTATGGCGTACCAGTTGATTACAAATACAGCGGGATAAGTCTTGGAAACACTGGTGATTACATCAAACTGGTATGCGACTCCAAGACCATAGACGAGGTTGTGTTCGTAGAAACATGGGTCGTTCTTGGCGCATCCACCCAGCTCTCCTCGGCCAAGATGAACTCAACCGCAAACGACGATTTCGCCTCCTGGTGCACCTCCACGACACCCTATGGCACCGCAGACAAACTCGGCACCCCCGGCGCGCCGAACCTGCCGTGCAACTGACGGGGCCTGAGTCGCCTGACAGAAGAACAGGGCCGGTCTATGGCCTGCTGCGAAGCACCTCTGCTGCTGCCCGGGCCGCCAATTCTTCCGCTTCGCGAAACAGGGTGGCAGGCAGCTCCAGACAGCGCCCCCGCCCCAACTCGTTGGCTAGCCATGCCCTGGCTTCAGCCAAATCCGGTCCGGTCAGCTCCCTACCGTCAACCTCACCAGGGTCGGCCGACAGGTCGAACGACAATCCGCTCCCTCCATCAGATGGCAGCAACCACTTTGACTTCCCCCGAATCGCTGCGAAACGATGCCACACACGAGCAACGTCGGGCGTGCTCTTGCCCTCCATGGCCAACTCCGGCCCGCTGCGGTTCATCGCCGCAACTGCCACGGCCCCCTTGGCGACCCCTCCCTCCTTCAGCACCGCAGCCAAAGACTCTCCATCTGCCCCCTCCAGAGGTGATAGCCCGGCCCACTCAAGCAACGTAGGGGCCAAGTCCACGGTCCTTGCCATTCCCCCAACCCTGACCCCCTTTCCAACACCACAGCCCACAACTACCAACGGAACTCGGAGACCCTCCTCGAACAGGTGATTGCCGTGCAGATCGAATACCCCCCGTACCCTCTCCCCGGGCCCCAGCCTTTCACCCCACGTCTCGCCATGGTCCGACGTAATGATCAGCAGGGTCTCCTCCATTCCAGGGCCCGATTCTAATACCCGAAGCAGCCCCGGCAGCCACTGCTCCGAAAAGGACTCCACTGCCAGGGTGTACATGGAGCGAACCTTGTCTCTCATCTCCGGTCCCGCGCCAAGAACCCCCAGAACCCCATCAGCCAAACGTTTCCATGTACCAATATCCATGTCGCCAGACACATAGGGAACATGGGTTCCCCAGTAATGTATGAAGGTGAAGCTATTGCCACTATTGGCCAGGGACTGTTCGAGCTGTTTAAACAGTCTGTCACGGTTAAGTGAGGTTCCACTCACGCCGGATTCCGGTAAACCGGTAAATAGGTACCGTGTATTGAATACGTAAGAACCAACGCTCCAGCCCGACCTGGCGAACACTCTGAACAGGTTCTGGGGCGTTTGCGGCCACGGCTGAAGCCAGTTGACCAGCCCCACTCTATGCCCCCAACACCCCGTGAACATCGCTGCCAGCGACGGAAGGGTCCAAGGAGAGCTTGAGTAGACTCGCTCTGCAATGGCCCCTCTGTTGACCAGCGAATCCAGGGTGGGCGTCTGGGCCGGTCCACCGGCGAACCCACACACATCAGCGCGCAAACTGTCCGCTACCACAAGCACGAACCGCATGTCAGGCCTCACCCACAGAAGGACTCGGATGCTCCTGGTCCATGCGATAGAGGCAGTAGTGGTTCTCCCCCAATCCGCCCGTGGTGGTGTACCGAAGAGTGGTGCATCCGCCCCTGCAAATCCTGCGGTAGACGCACTGGCGGCAGAAGCCGGTCAGAGTCTGCTCCTTGTGGCTGCGGTTGTATTGAAATAGCCCGGCGTCGGCCCAGATGGAAGCCAAGGAACGCTCACGAACCGATGCCTCGTTGAATTCCGCAGGCAGCGACAGGCAACCTCTGACGGAGCCGTCGGAGGCGATACCCAATACGTGGAGTCCGGCCTGGCAACCTGTCCAACAGAAGGTGCCGGTGGGGCTCTCTCGCAGCAGGGGGTCATTGCGGCTCATGTAGCCGATATTGTCCGCTGCGTACACCCATGGCCCTCGAAGCTGTGACAGCTTCAGAATGATTCGCTCAAGTTCTGGCAACTGCTCCGGCGACAGGATCCACTGCTCTTCACCACCGAATCGCCCCAGCGCCATGCTCAACTGAATCTGCCAGCCGCCAACGCCAGCCTGCTCCAGCTCGGGATAGAGGCGCTCCAAATCACCCATATTGGCTTTGCTGACCTGGGTCAGGACACCCACGGGCAGTCCCGCCTCTCGAACGTTGCGAACCGCTGCCAATGCCCTCTCAAAAGAGCCTTTGCGGTCCCTCAGCATGTCGTGGACGGCAGCGGTGCCATCGATGCTGACCGAGACACTGTGAACTCCAGCGCTGACCATGCGCTGTACCATGGCCGAGTCTACCATCCAACCGTTGGTCACCAACTCGACGATTACCCCGCGGGCCGCCAACCGCTCGACGACGGCTTCCCAACCAGGCTTCAAGAATGGCTCGCCCCCAATGAGCGATACCCTCTTACACCCAAGCCCGGCAAGTTCGTCGGCCACTCGAAGGGCTTCAACCTGGTCCAACTCGTCCGCTTGAGCAAGCCCTGCCCCCGACCCACAGTGTCGGCACCTCAAGTTGCACGCCAGAGTCAATTCCCAGACACAGAACATGGGGCTCTCCGCCGCCTGGGCCCATCGATTCATTCTCATTTATCTCTCCCTGGCGCACACCGGGTACCAGCGGCCAACGAGCGCACACGAAATATGCAGTAAGGGTTTTCATAGATAGTACCAGTTACTGCATAGGCCATTGTGGTACAACCGGCTCGACACAACCTCCGGAACTCACAACTGGCGCAGAACCCGGTCAGCTTCGACTCGTCCCACCGGGTGTTGTACGCGAAACGCTCCTCATCCCCCCAAATCTCCGCAAGGCTCTCCTTGCGAACGCTGCCGGCGATGAAGTCCGGCCCCATGGAGGGGCACCCCTTCACAGCGCCGTTGCTCTCTACGCCCATGAGCAGACAGCCCGCATAGCACCCCGTCCAAAAGGGCAAAGCCCGCTCCTTCTCCCGCACCCTGATCACCGGCTCCATTTCGGTGTAGTAACCGATGGTGTCCGTCACCCGAACCGGAACCCGGTCATCCTTCATGGCCCTGATGAGGCTCTGGTAGACCTGCTCCAACTGCTCGGGCGCTATGAGGTAGGGCTCGGGAATCTGCCTCAGTCTCCCCTCTGGAATAGCCAACTGTACCTGCCACACGTCCAGGTATAAATCTGCCAACAGGTCATACACCTGGTCCAGTTCGCCAAGATTCCACAAATTCACGTGGGTAATTGCTCCCACCTTCAACGAACTGCTTTTCGCCACCCGAAGGGCCTTCAGCGCCGACTCAAAGCTGGATTTGCGCTTCCTGCCCGGCCAGACCCTTATTCGGTCATGGGTAGCCTGCAACCCGTCCAACGAGACCGCCACGCCAACCACCCCGGCTTGCTCCGCCTGTCGAACAGCCTCCTGGTCCAGAAGAGTGCCATTAGTAACAACATGAACCGCTACGCCACGATCCGCCAGGCGGCGCGCCAGCAATGGCCAGTCTTCCCTGAGCAGCGGCTCTCCACCGGAGAGGTTGCAGCGCACGCACCCTAACGCCGCAATCTGATCACACAAATTCAGAGCTTCGGCCGTTGTCAACTCCTCGGGGTCCCTACGGCCTGCACCACCCTCACAGTGCAGACAGCGCATATTGCATCTGTTGGTGATCTCCCACACCACCACGTGCGGACGGCGGTGATAACGCTCTTGCACTGGTTTCATGATGCCTTACCGGGAAATGCCTTGTGCCCTTTCAATTCAAACCGATCAAGAAACAGACTTCCGGGTCCTGGCAGGGAAGCTCACTCCTTTATAGATATCAGAAGGGATCCTGTCAGGTTCTGAAGTAATGTCCGATTCATTCGAGCATATTTCCGACTCAGAGAGCTTTTCCAGATAATCAGCTATTTCTTCTGGTGTATGATCTTGAAAATATGCCAGCATCAGCTCTCTATCTGTAACACCAAAACGACTTAGACAGGCCAGTAGCGTGGTCTGGGTATCCAGAGAAAGATCAGAGTTGGAGACATACTCTTCCAAAGTCCACTGGCTGGTCTCTGGTCCTAAGTCAGGCGTGAAGCCATCTTCGGCCTCGAAAGCATCTTCGGCCTCGAAAGCATCTTCGGCCTCGAAAGCATCTTCGCCACTGATCATGTCTGCCGCAGGCCCGCTGCTCTCGTCGCAACCCAGAGCCATCCCCATCAGCAACACTGCACAAAGCCCTGGTGCAGCAAGGTGCGATAGAAGCGAATGCTGCCCAGGCGCCCTTCCTGCAGCGGCAAGGGATCTGCGGATGTCACCAACCACGGAATCTATGCGCTCCGGCGAGAGCACCTCGGCGCCACGAACGGTCCACCCACCAACTCCCATCGAGGCCGCCACCAGGTCGGAGAGCAAGAAACGAAGCGAGGACCAGAAGGCAGCATCGTGCTCCCTGGCCTGAAGCAGACTTTCCAGCTCCTGCAACACCTCCGAAGCGCCACTCCAGGGGCGCATAACCATGCCATGACCCGACAAGAATCTTCTGATACTCTGCACAGCCGTTGGCTCAAAGTAAGTGCGCATGCTGCCCTCCAAGAAACGCGCCTGGCCGCTACTAATCAAACCAGGTCTGATTGCCACCCGAAGAGCCCCATGATACTCTTCAACCCATAACCTCTGTCAAGGAGCAATGCGCTCATGTCAGAATATCTTGATGATCTGGAAAACAGGAGCATCTACGTGATCAGAGAGGTGCGGGCCCGCCTTGGCAATCCGGCGATTCTCTGGTCAATGGGCAAAGACTCCACAACATTGCTTACACTATGTAGAAAGGCTTTTTTTGGTGTAGTTCCATTTCCGGTTATTCATCTTGATACGTCGTATAAATTTCCTGAGATGTACGGTTTCCGTGACTACTGGGCGAAGGAGTGGGGGTTGAACCTTCTGGTCGTCAAAAACGAGGAAGCCCTGGGTCTAGGGGTGGGACCATCGATGGGAGCTCTGGAGTGTTGCAACCAGCTCAAGACCAACGCACTGAGGCAGGCGGTAAAGAAGTTCGGGTTCGACGGATTGCTGCTGGCTATTCGCTGGGATGAGCATGGGGTCAGAGCCAAGGAGCGGTTCTTCTCGCCAAGAGATGCAGGTTCCGCCTGGCTTCATGGAGAGCAACCTGCGGAACTGTGGGGACGCTTCCCTGCCGCTGCTGCCACTGATGGCGGACATCTTCGTGTACACCCCATGCTTCACTGGCGAGAGCTGGATGTTTGGGAGTATGTTCGTCGCAACGGGGTCCCGGCCAATCCTCTCTACTTCGCCCGAGACGGAAAACGATACCGAAGCCTTGGATGCCATACGTGCACTGTGCCGGTAGAGTCCCAAGCGGCAACGTTGAGTGAAATCGTGGACGAACTGCGCTGCACCCGAAGCGCCGAGCGGGCAGGTCGCATGCTGGACAAGGAGCGGGCATTTATCATGCAGAAACTGCGATCTCTAGGCTACATGTAGGAGGTATGATGATAGTCCCCGTTGCAGTGGTTGGTCACGTGGATCACGGAAAGAGCACCCTCATCGGGCGCATTCTCTACGACTCGAACCTGATTCCCGAGGATAGAGTGCTGGAGTTGCAGACCTTCGTCAGTGAATCAAGGCGTCTGTTCGAGTTCGCCTACTTCCTTGACGCTCTGCGGGAAGAGATCGAGCAGGAGCGCACTATCGACACGGTGAGGGTCCTTTTTCAGAGCCAACGCACCTACAGAATAGCCGACGTACCCGGTCACCGTGAGTTCGTGGGCAACATGCTCACGGGAGCATCGGATGCCCGCATCGCCATTCTGGTTCTTTCGTGCCCCGACGGCATTCAGGACCAGACGCTGCAGCACCTCTACTTGTGCCAGATGCTTGGTGTCTCACACCTCGTTGTCGCTCTGAACAAGATGGATCTCGCTGCATTCGACGAAGCGGCCTTCGAGGCCAGTTCCACCACCGCCAAAGAGACGCTGGCCCGGTTCGGGTTCCTCGACGCCACGATAGTCCCGGTGGCAGCAACCACAGGCGAGAACATTGCCAGGCCAGGTCTTGCGATGCCTTGGTACTCTGGCCCCACCCTCCTGCAGGCTCTGGATAGCATTCCCACGGACCCCCCCGGAGCGCCCCTCCGATTCGGCATTCAGGACAACTACCGGATCTCCGGCGGCTTGGTGGCCGTGGGTCGAGTGGAGTCCGGAGAGCTTCGACAGCATCAGAGGCTCTTCTTCCCGCTCTCGTCGACAACAGTGGAAGTGGAAGAAATTCTTGTCTTCGGCTCTTCCAAATCCTGCGCGGAGGAGGGTGATTGTATTGGCATTCCTGTCGCCGAGCCCCTCGTTCGAGGGGAAGTCGGCGGCCCCGCTGATGCTCAGCCCAGCGTGCGAACTTCCGGGAAAGCACAGCTCTTCGTCCTAGACCAGACTCTGTCGGTGGGCGATTCTTTTGACCTTGGAGGGCCCTTTGGTCAGTGGCAGGCCACGGTTGAGACCATCGAGTTCCCTGTGGATGCGACCAATGGCCGACCTCTGCCGGCGCCTTCAACCAGTCTAAGTCCGCACCAGGCTGGGCTGGTTGGGTTCCGATGCCAACCCGCCTGCCTGGAACCCTTTTCTTCCGTTCGCTCGCTGGGACGCGTTGTCATATCCAAGCGTGGAGCAATGGTCGGCTTCGGAATCATCCAACCAGATGCGCTATGAAGCCCGTCTCGCCGCTGCTGCGCACTACCTCCATTCTCCCTGAGTGGCGGGCCACTATCTGGTCCACGATGGCGAGACCAAGGCCCGTGCCGTGGTCCTTCCTTGTGAAGAATGGTTCGAACAGCTTCGACACGTCCTCTTGGGCAACCCCCGGGCCGTTGTCCCACACAGCCAGAATGGCCACGCCGGGTCTGCTCTCCACGACCACCCGCACTCGGCCCCCGGGGGAACCCATGCAGGCATCTATGGCGTTGTCCACCAGGTTCACCACCACCTGGCCCAGCTCCCCTTCGTGGCCAGTGACGACGCACTGCCAATCCAGAATCTGCTCAAGCTGAACCCCCGTGGTTTCGAACCTGTGGGCCATGATTGCCAGAGCCGAAGAGACCACCTGGGCAAGCACCACCGGGCCTGCCCCCGCCACCTCGGGCCTCGAGAGCGAGCCCAGCGACCCCAGCAGCGCCACGGTCCTGCGGCCTGCGTTCTCAATCACCTCGGCACCTCTCATCAGCCGCTGCAGCGTCACCTCGTCGGCGCTGCCTCGCTCAACGATAGCCCCCAGCTTCTCTCTAAGGGGTTCAGCGTTGTTGACAATGGCGTTCACCGGGTTACGCAGTTCGTGGGCAAGACCGCTCAACAGGCGCCCCAGCGACGCCATCTTCTCCGAATGAACCAGTTGCGCCTGGGCAGCGGTGAGCTTTTCCATGGCAGCAGTCAGTTCTCCGTTGGCAAGCTCCAACTGCTCCGTGCGTAGACGGACCTTCTCCTCCAGCGTCACGTTGAGAGACCTTATCGTCTCCACCATCTCGCTGACGCCACGGCGCATGGTCTCCATGGAAGCGGCCAACTCTCCCACCTCGTCTGGAGAGTCGGGCTCGAAGCTGCTGCTCAGGTCGCCGGCCTCCATGCGGGCCACCTGGTGCCGAAGAGAGAGAACCCCCTGCGTCAGGCTTCGGCTCACCATGCCCGCCAGCCACGCCGAAAAGAGGAAGAGCAGCGAGAAGAAGACCGACAGCAGAGCCATGAGCCGCTTGGTCCAGTCGGGACGAGGCACGAAGACCACCAGGCTCTCATCCGCTACCTTGAAAACGGCCCCTTCCAGGTCCAGCGAAGGCTCGGAAATCCTTGTACCGCCGCTGCGCAAGGCCCTCTGAACCGCACCCACGTCCAGGGTGGCGCCGAGAACACAGTGGCCCCCCCCCCTATCGGTGGGCCCCCCCCGGTGGGCCCCCCCCCGGTGGGCCCCTCCCCAGACTATGGCGCCCCCCGCCGGAACAAGGTCGCCCAGCTCCTGGCAATCAACAACCCCCTCAGTGCCCTCAAGCCGCTGCTCCACCCGGCCGGCTACCCCCTCGCCCTGAGAGCGGGCATAAAAAGCCACGATCTCTCGCTGCACTGCAAAGCTGCTGAACATGGCGAATCCGCACGCCACAAACACCAGCGAGCCAAGCACCAGCGTCATCTTGCGCCTTATGGAGCCCCCCGCACGGCCCCAGCCACGACCCTCCCGGGCAAGCTGGACCATGGCCCCGTGCCACCTCTGGCTGATGGCCCAAGGGGTGGTCAGCAGGGCTACCAGAAAGGCGCCCATGCCCGTCAGAAGCCCAGCCATAAGGGCCAGCATCGCCAGTTCGGCCTGATATCGACTGAAGAGAAAAACCCACGCCCCAAGCAGCAGCGCCCCACCAGACCACGAGAGCACGTGCAGCCACGCCAATCTGCCGGGCAGACGCAACACCTCCTCGGCTTTGCTCTCCCCCAGCACCCTCCGGAACATCCCCATGGAGAGCAACGAAATCACCAGGACCACAACCGCTACCATGACGCCCAGCGCCCAGGTCCCGCCCACGCTCACCCCTGACAACCGCTCGAACCCCAACACCATGCCCATGAGCGCAGCCCCCGACAGCGCAGCAAGCCGCAGCCCCGGCCACAGCTCGCCCCGCCAGCCACTTCCTATCTGCCCACCCTTTGCCCCGTCGTGCATCAACCTGCGTCACCTCGCCCCGGCTCTATGCCGAACCGCCGCATCAGCCTGTAGAACCTGGGTCTGGTCATGCCAAGCTCCCGGGCCGCCGCCGATACGTTGCCACCGTTCTTCATCAGGGCCCTGCCTATGACCGCATGGCTCATGCCCAGGTCCATATTCTCGCTCTCATCCTCCACCCTCGGAATGGGTGGCCCCACCGAGACAGAATCCGAGTTTCCCCCCGACACGCTCTCTCCAGAACTGCCAAATCCACCGGCCACCACCATGAAGTCTTCGGCTTCGGCCATGTGGCCTTCGGGCAAGCGAGAGAGGCAGGCCGCTACGGTCTTCAGCAACTGTCTTACATTTCGCGGCCACCGATACAACAGCGCTCGCTCTACGAACCCTACCCCAAGCCCCGTCTGCTCACGCCCCAACTCTCGGACCACCAGATCGAGCAAGGGCGGTATGTCCTCCAGTCGCTCCCGCAGCGGAGGGACCAATACTATGGCATCCTCTATTCGGGCCAGAAGATCCTCCCTGAAACCGCAGTCTGCCCCGTCCAGAATGCCAACCCTGTTCGTTGCCGCTACCACCCGAACGTCTACTTCCAGCGATTCCGTAGTGCCCACGGGCGTTATGGTGCCCGTCTCCAACACATGGTTGAGCTTCGCCTGAACGTGCGATGGCATCTCCCCCAACTCGTCAAGAAAGAGCGTTCCCCCGTCGGCCCGCTTGAACCAGCCCGGCTCACTTCGCGTGGAGCCCGTGTAGGCCCCCTTGGTTGACCCGAAAAGCACCGACTCAACCAGCGTGTCGGGCATGGCCGCACAGTTCACCGGACAGAACTCCCCCATCCGACCGCTGGCCCTGTGCAGCAGCCGGGCAAGCACATCCTTTCCAACCCCCGTCTCCCCCACCAGGAACACCGGCTTGTTGGACTTCGAGACAGCTACAAGCTGCGCCACAACCCTGGCCATGGCAGGGCTGCGAATCACCACCCCGTCCAGCGGACCCGTGGGCAAATCAGGTGCCTCCTGAGACTCTCCAACCAGCAGCAGCGTGTTGCCAACCCGAATCAAATCCCCCGCTGCCAGCAACGCCCCCGATACCCGCTCCCCGTTGACGAAGGTGCCGTTGGCGCTCCCGAAGTCCTCCAGAACAAGCCCCGCCGTCTGGTTCGAAACCCGGAAGTGCCGCCGGGATACCGTGGCATCGGAAAGGGCCAAGTCTACCCCGTCCGGCCCCCGACCCACCATCAGAGCACCGTTGAAAACGACCCGTTGCCCGCCCGTACCCTCCAGCGAGGGCGAGAAGAGCACCGTCAGCGCCACGGGAAGCACTGCGGCCCCTTTCTCCTTCGGCTTGATCCGGATGGTCTCCAAGTAACACCCCTTGAGAGCAATTGCCGCCGATTTTAATGCACATCAGACCAAAGGCACGCGAAAGATTGCCATAGCCACCACTCCCGACGCAAATCCGCCGGATCTCGATTGCTTCAATCCCGCTCCGGTGACACAATCTCACCATCGCCGGAGGTGTTTGGCAATGAGAGCTTTTTGGCACCACGCTGCCTGCTGGACCATGGCGCTGGGCTTGCTGGTCTGCGTCGCCAGCCCCGCAGCGGCCCAAGACCCCACAGGGCCCCTGCGCATCTTCGGTGGCATCGACGGCACAGTTACCCACCCCCTGGAGACCTCGGGCGACCTGCCCGGAGTGGGCGCCGGAGCCCAACTGGACCTCGGACCCTGGTTCGCTGCCTGGCTCTCCGCTGCCTGGCAACCCCAAAACGACTCGCCTAACGTTGAGTGGGAACCTCGCCTCAAGTACCAGCTGGGAAGCGCATCCATCATCACCGGCTTCTCGGGAAGACTCAACTTCGCACATATCGCCAAACGACGCTCGGGAGCCATGGACCACATCCTCGCTGCTTTCGAAATCTCCGCCGGACCCATCCTGGGCCTGGCCCTCTACTCCCAGACCCTCGCCGGTGAGCAACAGACCGACGCATGGGTCCCGCTGGCCGGCGTGCACGTCCAGTGGAATATCTGGTTTGCACCCTGGATCGCCCTGAGAATGGCCGCTGATTTCTCCTGGAGTCTCTCCTCACCCGTGGGCGGAGAACGGGGCGTCCAGCGCAGCCAACTCTTCCTGGGCCCCGAATTCCGTTTCTGATGCCGAACCCGGGAGGAACCATGCGCTACTCTTTGGCAACCCTTGCACTTACCGCTTCCCTGGCCCTGGCCTGCGGAGAACTGCACGATGAACAATCATGGACCCGCTCCCGTGAGATGGGCGGCTCCGGTGGAACAATTCGCCTGGACCTCTTCGAACTCACCGTCGGGCGCGAAGCTGTGCCCGAAGGCACCCTCGTCCGCCTCGTAGAACTGCTGCCCGGCGACCACCCCACAGGCAATCTCGCTCCAGCCTACGAGATTCAGACTCAACCCGACGCCCCCCTGGCTACCAGCAGCATCACCTACACCATCCCCGACCAGGGCCTGCCCCAAGATACCTACCTGGTAGAACTCACTCTGGCCCGGGAGAAGAGTGGGCAGTGGCTGGAGATCCCAACGGAACACGACGGCATAAACGGTTCCCTTTTCGCCTGGATCGACACGCCAGGTGTGTACACCATAGTAAAACATCAAAACAAATAGGTGAACAGACAATGATTAGATCTTCCCTGCTTCCGGGCTTGCTGCTGGCCCTGGTTGCCCATGGCTGTTCCCAGAGTTCGAGCGGCGTCAACGCCCCCACCGACCAGGTTTCCGGTGACTCTTTCGCCGACTCTTCGCTGGACTCATCGTCGGAGACCGTGGCGTTGGACCTCGCTGATTCTCAGGGCCCTGCGGATACCGCCGACGGCCTCATGGACAGTCAGAGCGACGTCGCTGATATCGCCACAGACCTCCATGACGTTCCCAGCCTGGACCTGGATGGTCACGAGCCCGAGATCTCCGACATTATCGGTGAGCTTGGCGACCTTGACATGCTGGACCAGTGGGATGACACCCAGGAGATCTCCGACCTCTCGATGCCCGACGGAATGGACGCTGGGTTGGATGGAAGTGACGGTGATTCCGAGGATACCGAGCCTGGTGACGTGGAGCCCGAAGTTGTAGAGCCCCAGTGCTTGGGGTACGAGCAGTTGGGGGGCACGGTTTGCCGCAGCGGGCCCACGGGAAAGGTTCCGGGCGTGAGGCTCATGTTCTCGCTCACGGGCGCCAGCGACTCTTCGGTGTGCGGTTCGGTCTCCTGGAAGCTGGGCAACCGGGTTCTGTTGCAGGGAACCACCCCCGACGGCATGGCCCGAGGGCGCCTGACCGGTGCTCAGGTCTTCTATGATTACGACGAGCAGTTTGAGGACGATGTCTACTCCGACGCCCACGGCGGGCCTGCTTCGTACCCCTTCGTTATCGAGCTTCTGGACCAGGAGCAGAACGTGGTGTGGCGTGGCCGCCGTCGTGAGCCGCTGCAAGTGCGTGAGTACATTTTCGGGGCCCTTGAGGCCAACACAGGAATCGCACCGGCCAACTGGATGGTGCCCCTTGTTGCAGGCACAATCGGGGCCGATTTTGAGGCATACACCACGGTGATTCCCGACCTGCCCCAGGCCAGATACCTGCGCTTCTGGAGAGAATGGAGCCTTGAAGAGAAGGCCACTATCACCAGTTGCGATACATCAACGCCCCTGGTTCTGCCCACCCAGGTCCACCCCTCAGGGCCCTTGCAGAAGCTCATCGACCTCGATGACATCGCGACAGTCCCTATCTCCCTCTTCACGGATACCGTGGGAACCTGGCAGGTGAAGAAGATATTCGGAAACGCCCCGGCCCGGAACTCGGTCAACATGGTCATCCTCGCCGACGGGTACACCGCCGACCGCCTGGAGACCTTCCAGGCAGACGCCCAAACCGTTGCCGACTTCCTCGCTTCCCTTGAGCCCTTCGCCTCCTTCGTCCAGCGGCTGAACATCTGGACCGTCTGGACCCCGTCGGCCGAGCCGGGCGCCTCCTTCGACTGCGGCTGCAACTTCTACGACACCGATGCTCAGAACTGCACAACCCCCCACGATGGCTGCGTCGATGGACTCAGAGACAACGTCTACGGTTCTGTCTTTGCAGTCAGGGCCCTGTACAAAGTCAACCCCCTGGGCACCGGGGCACCCTCGCTCTCTGCCGACAGAAACCTCTTCCCCATCTACCTCTTCAGAGTCGGCATGGCCATGAGCCTATCTGCCGACGACGGCACCCCCATCTCCGGCGATGCTGCCTTTATTCTCACCGACGACGAGAAGCGGGGAGCCTTTGGCCTCTTCAACGCATCCCTCACAACCTGGTACAGAAACGTCAGCACTGAAGAGTTCGCAGAGGTGGCCACCCACGAGATGGGACACGCCTTCGGCCTGCTTGGCGACGAGTACTCCACCTCCACCGACGTCTGTCAACTCTTCGAACTGACGCCGCTCTTCCCCAACTTCTCGCCCATCGTCAGCTCCGCCCAAGAACTGCCCTGGGCCCCCTGGGCTACCCTCGATGCACCCTACCCCCATGATGAGTCCCAAGGCAGCGCCAGCGACGTGGGCTGCTACGTACCACCGCCCGGCGGAGGAATCTGCGTGGACAGCCTGAACCAGCCGGCATTATGCCGACCAAGCAAAACATGCAAAATGAAAACAAACAGCGGAGAGTTCTGCCCGGTATGTCGAGATCATATAGTACACAGGATATTTAATACCATCGACATAATTGATAGCGACGAATTTTACATCGAAGAGAGCGGCACGGGCCTGCTCTTCTCAGTTCAGACATCCTTCGAGCCAACCAACGCAGTCTGGCGAGTGGATGGAGAGCTCATGCACGAGGGGGCGCTGGCCCCCTTCCTTGTGGACCCGGCGACGCTGGCCCCCGGCGAACACAAGGTGAGCCTCACGGTTTCGTACACCACGGAGCTCTCGAGAGTCTGGACCTCGGCCCTGACTGAGACCATGGAAGCAACCCTCTTGGTGCAGTAGTCGGCACGACTTCGAAGGCTTCAGGCAGAGTTCACTGAACGCATCCGAACAGTTGGGGGTCTACGGCGCCGCCGGAGACTGTGGACGAGGAGGTAGCGTTCCAGGTGACGAAGTGCGCACTCATAGAGGCCATGTAGTCGGGCACGGTCTTCATCATGCCCAGCACCATGCGCAGCCCGATGCTGCCAACCTTCACATCGCATTTGGTGGGGATCTCGGGAAAGAACTCAACGCCGGGCGAAGCGGGACAGGCAGGCAACGTACCGGTGCCGGGCTGGCAGGTCGATATCTTGCCGGCGCAATACTGCTCGACCACAAGGCGCTGCAAATCCTCAACGCCCTGGGAGAGGTCCACCTTGGCCTGCATCAGCCCCTTCTCAAACGACGGCTTGCCCGAGAGCGCCCCCTGGAACGAGAGGTCTCTGAGCACCACCCGGATCTTGTGGCCCGCTGGCAGGCCTATCCCCAGAGACTTCGCAAGGTCGAAGGTCACCGAGACCGGGGAAGACTCGAAGCAGGGAGAGTTGAGCAGGAGAGGCAACTCCAGGCATGGTCCGTCGGCCAGAGCGTCGACATACTGAGGCGTGCCCGGTGCGGAGCTGCCTACCCAGGCTCCCATGGCCAGGTGGGCACCAAGGCTGTGTCCCGAGGGATCGATGGTGCCTGTTCGAATCACAAAAGGAACCATCTTCACGGCCTCTTCCAGGTAGGTGCCAAAGCCCGCCGGCTCGGCGGTTGCGTCGGAGATGAGCAGTTCGAGCAGGGCTCCCTCGAGTGGAGTGGCATCAACCAGCGCAGGCTCCTGGGCCGGGTCACACTCGGGGGCGGGGGGGTCGCCATAGTCTATCTGAGCCTCATTGAGGATCTCTACACTCCCCTTGGCTCCGTCCACCCGTACATGGTGCACAGCGGAGCCCTCATATCCCGCTGCCGTCAGGTAAATGGGGATCCCATACTTCTCAGACCTGACCCAGAGATGGAGATGCCCGGCAAAAATGCAAAGAATGGACTGAGCGTGCTTCTCCATCAGCTTGTCCAGGTTTGATTCGCCCTCCTCCAGGACGATGCTGGGAGGATGGTGCATGAACAGCACGGCGGGCCCCCCCTGGGAGAGTACGCCGTCCAGCCACTGCAGTTGCTCATCGCCCATACTGCCATTTAGACCGATTGAAATATCCCACAGGTCGCCCTGCATTGTATTCAGATAGATAAATTTCACACCACCATGTGTGCTGTAGTGCCATTTTTCTATTCCCAACTGCTCCTTGAAGAGGGCATCCCGCCCCTCTCTGTCGGAGACCAGCTTGAACTGCGGGCTGTCTGCCGAGTAGTAGTCGTGGTTGCCCAGCACGGCTTCAACCCCCGCTTCGACCCCATCCAGCAGCTGCCTTATGGTATCGATTCTGCTGCCTGGCCCGCTCTCCACGGGTTCGTAGAGGGTATCAATAAGGTCGCCTGTCACGGCAACGAACTGGGGCGCCGGCTGCAAGGCAGAGATCTTGTCCAGGAGCGCCGCCACGTTCTTCCCGATTGGCGACTGGGGACCACCGTTGATGTGTAGATCCGTAACCACGGCAAAGACAACGGGCTCGAACTCTGCAACCAGATCGTCAGCCCAGTCGCCCTGCTCGTCGGGGTCGTCGGCATCGGAACCCGGCCCGTCTGAGGCCGCTGCGTCGGGATAGACATCGGGCTGGATGCCGTTGTCCCCCACACCATCCAGCTCCCCATGGGCATCCGGCGTTGCGTCGTGGGTAGCATCACCGTTGGTTGTATCCCCGGCACAAGCGGCCAGTGCCACAGCGGCCAGAAAGATCAGACAAGATCGAGTCAGATTCATGTCGTCCTCCAGGTAGAACGCATCGAACTCCCGATACTACACGGCGAGGGCCGATGCTGAAGATATTTCTGGCGATGCCGGCTTCCAGCGTGGAAGATAGCGGCGGCGTTTTGTTAGGGCGACAGCGGGCCCAGGTGAACTCAAGGTCGGCGCTTTGATCGAGAGGCGCAAACGGGAGTTGGTATGAGTGACATCGTTGACAGCTATCTCACATGCGCCGGCATAGGCCGCAGTGAGGTGAAGGTTAAGGGGTCAAGGTTCCTCGGCGAGGCCCTGCCAATTGGCGACGAGGCCCAGGGCGAACGGCTCGTTGCCGAGATTCGCAAGCGGGAGCGGGACGCCCGTCACCACTGCTTCGCATGGAGGCTTGGGCTGCCTGGCCCAGAGCCCATCAGAAGCCGCAGCAGCGACGATGGAGAGCCCAGCGGCACCGCCGGTCGGCCCATGCTGCAGCTCTTGGAGGGGCGAAATCTTACGAACTCAATCGTTGTTGTAACACGCTACTTCGGTGGCACTCTTCTAGGTACCGGCGGTCTCCTCCACGCCTACTCGGATGCGGCAAGACAGGCCCTGGACTCTTCCGGTGTAACAGAACATCTGCTCGTCGATAGATTTACTTTAGAGTTGCCATTCAACTATTACAACCAATGGATGCAGGAGATGGGCAGACTGGGCGCTACCGTGGAGAAGAGCCAGTTCACCGAGGTAGTGACTCTGGAGGTATCCATGCGCAAGTCGAGAAGCCACCTGCTGCTTCCGGCATTCACAAACACCACCCAGGGCCGTGGTACGGTGCGCCCTTGAATCGCTGGAATAGAGACACACAATAGTAGCGGCCTGGCCCGCCTTCGAGGCGTGTTGAACGTTGATAATGAAGCGACGTTGATAATGAAGTGACGGAGGATCGCAGATGAAATACGTTGGAGCTCATGTAAGCGCCGCAGGGGGCGTGACCAATGCTATCAGGAATGCGGTAGCCATTGGTGCCACGGCGTTGTCCCTGTTCACCAAGAACCAGCGGCAGTGGTTTGCGGCCCCCATCTCCGACGAGGAGGTGCAGAGCTTCAAGGCCGCCTGTGTGGAGCACGGATTCTCACCGGCTCAGATCCTACCTCACGACACATACCTCATTAATCTGGGCAGCCCGGACCCCGATGGTTTGAAGAGGTCAAGAAACGCCTTCATAGATGAGCTGCAGCGTTGTGAGGTATTGGGCCTGGACCGGCTGAACTTCCACCCCGGGGCACACCTGGGCAAGATGTCCGAGGATGAGTGTCTCAAGGTCATTGCAGAGTCCATCAACATCGCTCTTGAGCGCACGAAGGGTGTTACCGCCGTGATCGAAAACACCGCCGGCCAAGGCAGCGCTGTGGGTTACCGGTTCGAGCACCTGGCAACGTTGATAGAGCTGGTTGAGGACAAGCAGAGGGTTGGTGTCTGCCTGGACACCTGCCACTCTCTTGCAGCCGGATACGACCTGACCAGCAAGGACTCCTCCGCTGCCGTTTTTCATGAGTTCGACAAGGTAGTTGGCCTCCAGTGGCTGCGTGGGATGCACCTGAACGACGCCAAGAAGGGGTTAGGCAGCAGAGTGGACCGCCACGAGACGCTGGGGAACGGCGTTCTGGGAATGGGCGTATTCGAGCACATCATGAGCAACCCAGCCTTTGACGGCATGCCGCTGGTTCTGGAGACCCCCGACGAGAACCTCTGGGCAAGCGAAATCGAGACTCTCAGGGCGCTGCAGAAGTAGGGCCCCACTCTCCGCCGCCCTCCGTTGCCCGGTAGATCCGTTTCGTCCGCTGGTGGTCGGCCCACGCAATCCGGATTAAGCATATGCCTTTGATACGGGAGGCTGCGGTAGGGGTGACGTCAGCCGTTCGACAAGCTCACGGCGCGCCCCCAAACCCCCAGGCAAGCTGAGGGCTTATAGCTCCAGGTGTCTGTATTTAGCGCTTTTGGTGCATATCTCGCCCCTTTACTTCTTGGCAATTCGCACCAAAGTAACCGTGTAGCTATACCCCCGTCCAGCTTGCCTGGAAGGGGGCTAGGGGGAAGGCGCGCCATCTGGGCCAACGGCCCAGATGGC